>Ga0247843_1002510_pt1 | contig 32978 bp, 24 predicted proteins | sample LaCruzMarch2017__FD_192420 | JGI IMG/M metagenome (GOLD analysis project Ga0247843, IMG submission 192420) | Freshwater microbial communities from meromictic Lake La Cruz, Castile-La Mancha, Spain - LaCruzMarch2017_8m | ecosystem: Environmental > Aquatic > Freshwater > Lake | place: Spain... | reverse complement strand
AAACGCTCAAATCGATCAGAATGTACACTATTCATTGTGATGGCAGTAGTAGTAGTAGTAGTAGCGGCAGCAGTAGTTGTGGTAGTTGAGGAAGAATTAAATTCATTTGGACAATATCGTGCATAAAATTCGCGTTGATATATGACCCATGATCCCAACATTTTATCTGTACATGGTACATCACAGTCACCCGCACGGTTCTTATATTCTTTTAGTAATGTATAATGATATTCCCAAACATTATTAATTGCATCTTCAATATTATTTGTTGTTAGGTAATTAATTATGGATAGATGGGATGAATGTGATGTTGGTATGTTTAATGTATTATGCCTTGTTTGATAATTGTTGAGTGCGGTAAATACTGGTCCGAATGGAAAGGTGGATTGTGATGATGCTGTTGGTTGTAAATGGCATGATATACTCGTATCATCGACCCGTCCTTCTTCGTCTACGTCGTTATGGGTGGTGGCAGTAGGTGAGAATAACTCTTTCCATTCGTTATTTGATCGCTGTTCTCCTTTATCTGGTTGTGGTGGTTGGTGGTTGTTGTTGTGAATCATCGGGAAATGTAAAATGCTGCCCCTTCTTGCCGCCGCTACGAAGCTGTAACTCCCAAAGAGGTGTCGGTGGTAGTGACGAAAAAGATGGAGATGAAGAATGGCCGTGGAAGTTATTGAAATCGGTTGACTGTAATTCGGGAGGAGGATTTTGTTGTTGTTGTTGTTGTTGAACACCGATGGCGGCCCGAGCCACAAATGTTGGCTGCTCTTGCGGCTGTAACGGGGGATGAGGGCGGCTCCGTCGTACCGGAGATGGTGCAAGGGTAATTGTGGTATCATATCCTAGTCGATTGTCTCCACCAACACCGCCGCCGTCATTATTGGATGTCATCTCTTAAGTACCTGACTAAAATTTGGCGGTTTCCTCCTCCTCCTTTCATTTATGTTACACAAACAACATCATCCACCATGACGAAGCCATCCATCATCGGGCGTGGTATCGTTGTCGAAGCTGTCAATCGCAAGGCACGACGGAAGGAGATGAGACACGCAAAGAAACAGAAACAACGTCATCATAGCAGCAATACTAGTGATGGCAAAGAAGTTCCTCCACCTTCGAACATCTCTCAAGATGAGGATACCAACGTTGCTGCTCGGTTAAATAGTAAAAAGAAGACCATGATGAATGATAATGTCGATAGTAATCAACGATCTAACAAACGAGTCAAATTTTCGAACACTCTAGAAGGAAAGCCGTCGGTCAAGAATCGTGATAATGACGATGATGAGGGAGAAGATGACTCAAGTCATCATCATCATCAACAGCAACAAAAGAAAACGAAAAGAAGTAATGCTAAACGATATTATGAGCATCTAGATGAAGAGACTGCATTAGCACTACTACGAGATGATAAAGAAATTGAATTTTTAGAATCTAATCTTGGCATAACAAAGTTTAAGATGAAGGAATTAAACCGTGAATATGCCAATAATGAAGGATTCGGGTCTGACTTTGGTGATTTCTTAATGGATCTTGATAACTTGGTTGATCGATGTGTTGGCGGAGGAGGAGGATTTGATGATAATAATGAAGATCGAAATAGTAGCAGTGAACCATTAGGAAGTAGCAACGATGATGACGAAAGCAATGCTGGTCAAGCTAATATGAATAAAACAGAATCGAAGAATTCTGATGTGGACTCTTACGACAATAGTGAGGACGATGATGATGATGATCTATCGATCGCGGAGGAGGGTGGTGTCATTAACGAAAATTATGACGATGACGAAGACTCATACACAAACATCGACGAAGAAACCGCTATTGCACTGCGTAACGATGATGCCGAGATATCAGCCCTCGAAGAAAAACTTGGTCTATCCTCTGCCACAAACTCGTCTAAGGCAAAGAAGAAGCTACGGAAGGAGTATGCCAGTGCATTCTCGGGTTATGGTGAAGACTTTGCTGATTTTCTAGACGAGTTGGATACGTTGGGTCAAAAGACTGGCATGAGGCGTGGAGGAGGAGGAGGAGATAAGGAAGCTTTGTCGTCATGCGATGATGACGATGATGGCGATGATGACGATGGTGATGATAATTCTGAGGACGGTAGTAATAATGGCAGTGATTTCTCGGATTCTGAATCTGGAGAGGACGCTCTGTTAGAAAATACATCCGATCATGATGTCGCCTTAACGTACCGACCCATCGCTGGTGAAGATATTTATGGAAATACAATTGATCCTTCTCGTAATGATTCATCCAAGCCATCCAAGTATGTACCTCCACATTTACGCAACAGGTCGAGCCATCAGGATGATGCAACGACGACCATAGCAGCAGCTGCTGCTGATCCCGAAATCATGATACAAATTCAACGACAAATAAACAATGCTCTCAATCGATTATCCGATCAAACACTAGAATCGGTGTCTAAATCTATTGCATCAGTGTACTCATTATTTGCCTTCCGCGATGTGAATGATTGTTTATGGAAGAATATTCACATTTCATGCATCCCTTCACATATGATCATGAGTGGTCTAATACCACTCTACATTGGAGCCATGGCTGGTGTACATTGGCTTGCTGGTGACGGTAGTCAGATTGGGGGGTGCTTGGTGGAGTGGTCTGTAACGAATCTATTTGATTCGTTGATCAAGATAAGGAAAGCACGAGATGACGACGGTACTAATGAGGTAGATGAGTTGGATCATGATGTTATTAACAAAGAAGCCGCCAATTGTATATTGATTGTATGCTACTTGTACAACTATGGCGTTATTCACTGTACGCTAATTTATGATCTGGTGCGAGATTTTATCCGCAACTTCATGGAAATTGATGTTGAAGGACTGTTGATTATACTCAGCCATTGTGGGCAACAGCTGCGGTCGGATGATCCAACAGCACTGCGAGAAATAGTTCTCATGGTTAAGGATCGTGCTAAGACGGCAGAGGATAGCAGAGACGACATAACGAATATAGCCGATTCGTCGAGAATACAGTACATGGTGGATAGCATCACAGAGTTGAAAAACAACAAACCAAGGAAGCAAGATGCTGTCATCCGAGAGAAGGCGAATGCACTGAAAAAGATTGTAGGCCGGATCAAGAACTCGACATCCCAGTCACTTGTGGGACAGAAAAATGGCTCATGTCTACGTGTGACACTCCAAGATGTATTAGATGCCGAGTTAAAAGGCAGATGGTGGATGGTCGGTGCATCCTGGACTGGCAACCAAGACCGTGACTTGCTCTGGGGAACAGAAGATGAACAGAATAATGAACACAGTGTCACCACGGACACTAGCAGAACTAATTCATCCTCGTCTAAAAATGGTTCGCATGATAACGAGGACAGCCTACTAGCCTTGGCATCATCACAGCGGATGAACACTGACACCCGCCGATCGATATTTTGTGTTGTCATGGGCAGCACCGATTGTGATGATGCCTTCGAGAAACTTGTACGAGGGGGTATGCTTAAGCCAAAGGTTGAACGTGATGTTATCCGAGTCCTCATACACTGCTGTGGAGAGGAGAAGGCGTACAATCCATTCTATGCCTACCTGGCAACTCGGTGCTGTGAATATCAGGCCAAGTCAAGATTTACATTAATGCTCACATTTTGGGATGCATTTAAGCAGTTCGATACCTTCACGGCGAGGAAGGTTGCCAACCTTGCCAAGCTTTTGGCACATTTTGTTAGTGCCGATAACAAATATACGAATATTGGTGTGCTGAAACGGATTGACTTTTCACCAACGGACATGTCAGAAATGGCAATTCTTTTTCTAACCATTTTCATGACTACCATTTTTGAGTCTTGTGATGTTGAGAGTACAAAAAGGATTTTTGCCCACGACACCACTGCAACAGATGTATCAGGAGCACGTAAATCCAAGCAAGTTGATTCTGAATCAGACGATAATGATGATGATGTCGATGCTGCTGCTAAATCTGGCAAAATGAAGAAGGAAGATCTCAGTGAATTAAAAGAGAACTTATCCATCTTCTTACTGCAATACTTGAAGTCAAGTCCCAAGAATATTGAAGGATCCAAATTTCATTCCCATTTTTTAGCTGCTATGGAAACTTGCGAAAAACCTAATGCCAATTCTTAGGTGCTTACTCATCGTTTTTTAAGTTTAATAATGAGTATCCCAAGAGTGTTAATTCTTGTAGCCTTTACTACATACCACATCAATTTCTAAACATATCGCTAAGATCCCCACAGCTTAGTCGATGCAAATGGTACCATCATTTGTTAGCCGATATTGGGGTGGATGCTAATTAGCGGACATTTTGTCGACATTTATGAGTCCATTGTTGGCATTGCTGATCATATCGGTAGAATTCATAGGGGGCAAAGTCTTCACTACATAATTTGTCTCGGGTTGTTTATTAATCAGCAACGACGACCGTGATATTGTTACATCATTGTTTCTCTCTCCTCCCTCGGAACTGTTTAATATGGATCCCCTCTCCTCCTCTGTTGGGGCATCATCACCAGCCTCTTCTCTCCGTCGGAGATACTCCTCAGCATCTGAAAGTTCGAAACAACCCTGTAGAGCAAATGACCAAACTTGTGAATCGAACGACCTTGCAGACATCCATGATAACACATCGCCCATACATGTAGGACAAGTTCCAACTTTATTTCTTGACTTTTTGGTGGCATATAATTCCGAGCAATCTTTACAGAACGCATGACTACATGGGAAGGCAAAGGTGGACTTAACAAGTATATCTGTGCATAATGCACATTTGAACTCATCTTCCATTACCTTGTATGCACGTTGGCGTATACGTTCGCGTTCTGTCGGAACATATTCGTTACCCGACGTGCCCTCTGAATTGTTTATTTTTTGTCGTTTAGGACTGCTATTGCAAGCAATGTTTGCAGTTTCAGTTACAGTGGCATTGGCATTTTTGATATTTTGACAGATGGAGACTTGATAGGCAAATCCGGTTGGTCCATAAAGAGCGATGATGGTTCCATTCGTCAGCGGGAGCTCTGCTCCCAGCGGAGCTTGAACCAATATCCCATTGAGAAATACATGATGACTGTTGTACTCAAGGAGAGTATTGGGCGGTCTTCGCATACGCATCGATGCGACTACCGACGATGATCGTTCTACCAAGGAAACATCGCATAGTGCACGCGAAATACCAATCCATTTAATTCCTGTTACTTTTTGTCTTCCCAGAATTGCCATCGCGGCTTTGCTTCCATCCTCACAGTTGACTGCATACTTTACGCACGGATCCTCTGGCTCAAAGTCTTTCTCTTCGCCATCGTCAAGGTCTGTAAAATTGAGGTTTCATAGATATGTCACAAATATTTATCAAGAAGATACACATCCTCACCAATGATGGGTTTAGTACAGAGCGTGAGAGTAATGGCGTTACGAACGCGTTCCAACTCTTCCAATGGAACAGAATGAGCCGTGAGGGGTCTCCCTTTCTTCTTGTGGAGGAGCGCGATACATTCCTCGCTACTGAGGGGTGTTAACGTCAACGTTGCCGTCATATTCTACTTCACTATGCGGAATCGGTCTGTCCCGGGCGACGGACAGACCCCCACAACAAACAACACTCCACGCCACTCTATTGTCGCCATAGTAAAGGTTCCTTCCGCAATAGCTGCTCGCCCTAACCCTCAAGAATGGTATACCTTACAATAATAATCATTTGCGTTGCTGTCTTTGCAGTATCATCATTTCATGTCACCGCGTTCAAATCAGCTATGGGGCCGCCACTGAAGGGAACGTCCTCGTCTGCATCATCCCGCACGACACTGTTTGCCGAGAAGAAGGTAGCGACAAAGAAGAAATCGGCCACTGACGATGATGCAGCTGAAAAATTCAAAAAAGCAGACTTCGTATCGGCTGTTGCAGAGAAGACGGGGATGACAAAGGTTCAGAGCGAATTGGCCATGACGGCAGTATTGGATGTCCTTGCTACTGTGAGTATCATTATTATATATATATTGCGCGATTCAATCAGGATTATCTTTGTTCTCTATCTAGTTTCTTATATGCACACGCACACCATGTTAATGCCATATTGGGTAGGAAGTAGCCGCTGGGAAACAAGTTGCTCTTCCTGGTTTTGGCACCTTCAAATTGTCATACCGTGCAGCTCGCAAAGGTCGTAACCCATCGACAGGGGAGGAAATTGATATCAGAGCATTAAATGTCCCAAGTTTCAGTGCAAGTAAAACATTAAAGGAGTTGTGCAATCCTGATCGAATTTAATGTCTCAGAGGTTTTTTAATGGGGCTTGACACAATTGGGTTCATGCAAAGAGAAACAATATTCTCGATGTTTGGTCTTAAAATGAAGCGGAAGGTGTTTTATTTGGGGCTTGACAATCATCATTGATCAATGTTTGGTCTAGAAATGAAGCTATATATATTATTTTACAAAGAACAGTATAAAACAGCTGGTTTGGGTCTTAATAATATAATACCCAGATCAGAAGTTAGTATCCTGGAAAATTGGGAAAATTGCGAGGCTCTATCGCACTACAACCAATTACGCTCCTACTCATCATGCCAACATCTCTACCGAAGATCCTTCTTCTTTTTATTTCCCATCTCTCCGTCCAGTGAGCCCGCCAAAATGTAGCCGTAGGGTTAGGCCAAAAACCACACACAGCTATGGACGCTGCTGAGCTTCACCCCCCTCATGTTATTCGCCTGCTTCGACTCATCCGTGAGGGCACGCCGTCGCACGCTTCTCGTGCATCGATCCTACTCGGACGGTATGCCGCGTCCTGTTGTCGTGGCAGTGGCGTGGAAATTGAGGACGATGGAGAGGACGACAATGATGTGAAAGCGGAAATTGAGGTGGTGGGAGAAAGCGATCCTGGAACTTTAATTTGGGATATTATTGGCAGGTTGGTAGGAGGAGATGATACCAATGGCAATGCTGACGACGAAATCAATGACGACGACAACGAGGTGACCAGTGGAGGCAAGAAGCGCCGACGAGCTAAGAAAAGTAACAAATGTAAACAGAAGAACAATCGACAGTGCAGCGGACTGTTCGATGCGAATTGGTCGACCCGAACTAATTGCGCTTTGGCGCTGGAACTCGTGTCACGGTGCCTGCCTTTAGATGACAGACGCCATTTTTTCGTAGGAATCGATAACGACGGAGTCAGCGTAGATACAATAGATCCTCTGTTGAAATGTGATGAAGAGGATAAGGACAAGGTACCGCTCTGGCTCGATGTAAATGATCTACGTCGTGTCACTGAGACAGAGGACGGAGGCTGTCATCTCGCAGATGATCGAGAGCGAACAAATCAACTCGATGTCGTCATGGCTCACGGACGATCCCTGCTATCGTCATCTGGAGAGCAGTATGACTGGGACGTCGACGATGCGACAAGGGAATATATACGTGAGCGTGAGGCGCTGGCTAGTCTCGACGAAACCTCTGCGTCGACGATGATAGCTGGAGATAATTTTATCAATGACAACATAATCACTTCGGAGCTACAAGATTCATTTTTGGCAAAACGCGTCGCCCTACAGAGACAGATACTAGCACGACGACTTGGTCTAGGGAACATACTAAACGCCCCAATCCTTGGTGACGTGAGTGTTCCAACTTTTGTCGATGACGATGATTTGGCACCGAAGAAATCTTCCTGTATTGATAAAAAGAAGAAGACTACTAGGAGCAAAAGCTCTTCCAAGAATCCTCGAAAAAAAGCTGAATCAGAACTGTTGGTGAATGTCAAAACTAATAAAGTTAGTATACGTGCATTGCTCATCCAACAACTCAAACGACCGTCAAGTAAGGAGATATCGTCGGGCTTTGATCATCACTCACTCCGCGTCCGAGCGAATCATCGTAATCCACAAATGCTGTTGGGTTCCGAGCTGGCATACCGAACATTTGATTCTGATTGGTCGGTCAGACATGGAGCTCTCCTTGGCACACTGTCATTGCTACGAGCATGGCGGGTCCACTCAGCCACGAGTGAGGGAAAAAAGGTATTATTTGGCCTATGGCCTCGGGATATATTAGCGCGATGTATCTGCATATTGGCATTGGATCAGTTCGCTGACTACTCTGGCTTCTCTTGCGGTGTTGGTGTTGGTGGTGACGAAGAGAAATGCGATGGAGATGGCGTACTGCCCAGTGGCGCAGTTGTCGCGCCTGTACGTGAGACAGCTGCTCAAATCATTTCGATTCTCTTGAAGGCCGCAAGCCCAGAGACCAGAATTTGTGCTTACGACCTGTTGATGCAAATTTACACTCGTCGGTGCGTTAACGATGACGTGGTAGCGAGGAGTAATGGATGGGAAATGAAACACGGGGTCCTACTGACATGGAAGTACATTTTTGCCATGACAAAATTTCACTCTAATGGGATTGGACGATCGCAAGTTTTGCCGCCGTTACTGACCGACATGGCCATAACGTTTGGCACGAATATAAAGACATTAAATGAGCCTTCTGGCAATTCGACATTGGATGGTATCATTCGACAAGCAATAAATGGGCTGTCCGATTATAGCGATGACAATCGAGCCGTTTCCTCACAGATCATACGACTTTCCCTCCTCCTTGACGCGAGTTCACATGGCATTGATATAGCGAAGGAATCATCAAAGCCACTGTGGCAGGCAATCACTTCCACTAGAGGAGGGTTATCTTCGTGTACAGCTGATCTATTGCATTTACTCGCTGAATTACTCTCTCGAGATTGCACGGCATTCATCCATTGTTTGCAAGAGGTGGGGGGATCTATACCACCTGGCTCGACTCTATTGAATAAGTTGATAGATTTTATTGATGACGATGCAATTAACGTCAAGATATCTTGTTATTGTGCGCTTCGTCTGGTATCTGAACCAATGACGAAGGCCATTCTCAATAGTTACGACATCAGGTTTCAGTCCATCAGCGATTATGCAACCACGCTGTCTCGAATTCTCGCCAGACTATTTGGCACCTACTCAAGACCTGAATATATTCCAATAGGTGACCCAGCCTACGACATATCGGCCGGAGAACTTTCGAACAATCGAAATCAAGCGTGGTCGGCAATACTTAAAGCAATTGCCCTCGTCATACGGTCTAACTCAGTATTTGATCGGTCTGTTGTTGACAATACATTTAATGATTTGGTTCTTCAGTACTTTGGAATTTGCAGATCATTGGCGCCTACAACATCAGATAACATCAATCGTACAAATTTATATATTTACACAAGATTTGTCCACCCACATGGAGTTGGAGAGGGTGTCACATACCTTTCCATGCTCGCATCTTCACGGGCGCTTGCACAGATCTTCAATATGCTGTATTTGAAGGAAAATCCTTTTATTCTTTCAGATTTAATATGCTCGACGCTGCAATCACCTTGGTTCAGACAATGTGAGGCTGGGTATTTACTTCATATATCTATGTTATCCTCAGTTGAGTTGGATTGTCCTTTCTTTGCAGAGTATCTACCGATTATGAAGAAAACACTTGAAATTCATCCAATATGCACCCAATTAGAATCACACGCTGGATTCAACGTAGCTCTTAGTGATGTCCAAGTGCAGTCAGCTTGTGATTCTTGTCTTGCTGAATTATTGGATAAAGAAAAACATCGCCAATCAAATAACATCGTGCAAGTGTGGGAGGAAACAATATTTACCGTGTCGGGTATTGATCGTGAAGATTTGCGACATCGCTCTTCTTCTACTACATCGAGGTCGCAAATGTTAATGAGGACATCCGCATTAGCATCCGGTGCTTTGATCGCTTGTGGCTCACATAACCTACCATTGAAAGTGACACCTCTAATTCGTGCCTTGATGACATCGCTGAATAATGAAGCATGTCACTCAAGGAGGATTGAAACATGCCACTACATTTCAAAGCTGTTGTCCCATTTATCAGAGAGGCCCATGTATTTCAAAACTAGAACAAAGCTCTTGGAGAGCGTGTGTGGTCTTGCATGTAGCTCAGAAGCTAACCAGACAGGCGTGGATTACATTATTAACTTACTCATTGGAGGCATGACCAACCTTGAAGATTTTACTCCGATCTGGCAACGGCTTTCGCCATTGATGAAGAATCCTTGTCCAAACTTGTTGGTTGAAGAGCTTCATGAATCCATTTACATGCTACGTATCATAGCTAAAGCCATGTCGAAGAAATGTCATTCATTCGATTACATACTGGAACTATTCATGGGATCAGCTGTTGAAGTTGCTTGTTTAAGCGATTCGGAACCCTTGCGATTACAGGCTTGTGAAGCAATCGGAAACTTCTGCAAGATTGATTTCAACTCAGCTATGGATTTGATTGTGCCTCCACTGCGTTCTCGCCTGACGGAGATACAAAACAATTTAGGCAGGGAAGGAGGTTGTCATCTGCTTCTCTCCATTCTTCGTGACTTTGAAGTCCTAGCATCTCCATATGTCCTAGTACTTTTGCCAATTTCTATGCGCTTAATGACTGATTCAGTTGAAGCGTGTTCACAGTCAGCAGCCAGTGCATTTGCAATTTTGGTTCGAATTGCACCGCTTGCGGCAAGTCAGTTGGAGAATGATGTGTACGAATTGCCATTTGGAGAGAGTCAATCGAAAGACGTAATTCGACATTTAATTATGGGGAAGCCTTTGCCTCCATGTGTTGTGCCTGTAAAAATATTATCTCAATTTGAAAAGAGAGGCATAATGCTGCGACCATATCAGATAGAAGGAATCACATGGTTACGATTCCTTGCAGACATGCATCTGAATGGAGCATTGTGTGACGACATGGGTCTCGGAAAGACATTGCAAGCTTTGGTGGCTGTGGCGATGTCCCACCTTGCTTGCGTATCTTCGAAACCTCGTTCATTGGTGATATGTCCGTCATCTGTTGTTGGCCATTGGCTAAGTGAAATTCAGCGCTTCTTCCCGGGCAATGACATATTTGCCCCTCTTAATTTTGTGGGAGATGCGAGATCTCGACGCCGTAATTGGCTCGAAGCATTCCAAAAATGTAACATTGTCGTCACCAGTTATTCCGTGCTAAGAAATGATATAAATATACTAGAGGATGAATCATGGGAATGGATAATTTTGGACGAAGGACATTTGCTGAAAAACCCCAAGACATGTAAGTAATTTCATACATGGTTTTGCCTCCTACAACATAACTTATCCCTGCATTTCCAAATCCAGTCACAGCCCAAGCATCAAGAAGATTGAAGTCTCATCACAAGTTAATTTTGACTGGTCAGTACTGCTCTGTTACATTTTAGCATTGTGTTTGTCACTTCCTCATCTTGTCTATGTCGCTCAAAGGCACTCCCATCCAAAACAATGTTCACGAGATATGGGCACTGTTTGATTTCCTGCTACCAAATTTTCTCGGAAGTACATCCAAGTTCATGAATGAATTTGCCAAGCCGATTCTCAAAGGCCAATCATGCCAAGGATCTGCGGCAGATACGTACCAAGGTATGGAGTGCTTGAAACTTCTTCACCAACAAGTACTTCCGTTCATCCTCAGACGAGTGAAGTCTCAAGTAATTCAAGAGCTGCCTCCTAAGATAATTACGGATGTACCGTGTTCACTCAGTAAACAGCAATCCATATTGTACCAGCAAATTTTGGGAAGGTCTGGGATGAAGGAAGCACTCGAAATAGTTGATAAATCAATATTGGGAGCTCAATCAGACGATTATGATTCAAATATAGGTGGTGGGCATGTTTTCGCATCTCTCCTTCAACTGCGATTGATTTGTACCCACCCCCTTCTCCATAGTCTATTTTCTTCACGGTTGGTTAATGAGGACAGTAATCTTTCGTTTGCTCGTCTCGAGAGCTCAGGGAAACTTTTGGCATTGCACGACCTTTTATGTCATTCTGGCATCACAGAGCCTGGGACGATTGCTGCCGACAATGATGAATCCTGCTACCAAGTCTTTGATGCTGATGGCAGTGATGATGATTACCTCCATAATGACAACTCGTATACTTTCAGTGACAATACTTCTGTAAGGGTGGGGAGTGCTTCAAAGTGCCTTGTGTTTGCCCAGTTTACACAAAGTCTAGACCTTATCGAACGTTTGCTCTTTGAACCGCACATGCCAACATTACGATATCTTCGTCTCGATGGAAGCATTCCAGAAAATCAGCGCTGTGCAATTGTAGACCAATTCAATCAAGATGCAGACATCCAAGTCCTTATCCTCACTACCAAAGCTGGAGGTCTTGGTCTGAATTTAACAGGTGAGGTAACACTTAGTTTTGTTTTCGTAACACCTTCTATGTGTGCACTAATCGTGGATCTTTTCTTCATTGGTCATCGCAGGGGCGGATAAGGTGATTTTCCTCGAATCCGACTGGAACCCCTTTGTCGACCTCCAAGCAATGGACCGAGCACACCGAATAGGTCAGACCAAGACTGTTAATGTCTACCGGCTTGTTACGACCGGTACAATCGAAGAGAAGATTATGGAATTACAACGGCGCAAAATGGCCACCAGTGATGCTGTGGTTAATTCTGACAACTCGACCATATACAGCAATGGCACAGATAAATTGTTGGATATTTTTACTTGCCGCAGCGGGGGCAGTGGGAGCACGACTGACGACAATGTCCTCAGTTACTTGGATGACAATGTTTGTATCAGGGAGTATTCTAGCTTCTCTGTGGATGGCTTCCTACACAGCATGAATGATGACACAAACTTAAAATAGAGCAAACTTTGTTTCCTGTTTGCTAGTTGAGAAATTTATTGAAGCATGTGGCTATTCTACAATCTTAAACATTCCAAACATTTCTTTCTCAACCTACCAGCTCATCTATTAATATCTAGTGGTGTAAGTGATTTTTTGAAGTCAACACTAGGGCTTAATGTCCACGTATATAACAATATATCTAATCACCATTTCTACTGCGGCTAAGGACGCAACCCCAGCTATGTGGGTCTCACACTTGACTGTGATAGTAGGCAATTCTCTTGGTTTCTCACCTGGAATGTGCTGAATGTTATCTATGTCTGGGGCACACCACTCATTTCATACTCATAGCAGATTGTCTTCATACATATATAATGTGTTTCAGCACCTTCTATTGCAGCTAGCCATCATAAGGATGCAGTCTCAACTGGTCTCTCAGTCTCAAAGGCAGTCGTAGGAGATTCACTTGGTTTTTTACTTGAAGCATGAGTAAAGATATGATTGAGGCACTCCATCCACTTCATACTCATAACAGGTCTTCTTCATACATATGTGATGTGTTTCCGCTTCTTCTATTGTGGCTATTGGTCGTAAGGAAGCAACTCCAACCTGATATTTGATATATGCTTGGTCTCACAGTCGCAGTGGCAGTCGTAGGAGATTCACTTGGTTTTTGACTTGCAGTATGCTGTAGGTTATGATTGCGGTATCCCACCCATTTCATACTCACATCAGGTCTTATTGATACATATATAAAGCGTTTCCGCACCTTCTACTGTGACTAGTGGTCAGTAGGCAGTCGTAGGAGATTCACTTGGTTTTTGGTTTCTCATTTGATGATGTTGTACTAGGTTATGTTTGAGTTTGAGGCGTCCCACCCACTTCATACTCATAACAGGTCTTCGTCATATATATATAATGCATTTCAGCTCTTTCTATTGCGGCTAGTGGTCGTAAGGATGCAGCCTCAACAACCTGATATCTATATGCTTGGACTCTCAGTCACAGTGGCAGTAGGAGGCGATTCACTTGGTCTTTCGCTTGTAGCATGAGTTCAGATATGATTGAGGCACCCGATCCACTTCAAACTCACATTTGATCTTCTTCATACATATATAATGTGTTTCAGCATTTTATATTGCAGCTGACCGTAAGATGCAATTCCAACCTGATGTATGCTTGGTCTCACAGTCCCGATGGCAGTCGTAGGAGATTCACTTGGTTTCTCATTTGGATCATGTTGTAGGTAATCTTTGAGGCGTCCCACCCACTTCATACTCATAACAGGTCTTCGTCATACATATATAATGCATTTTAGAGCCTTCTATTGTGGCTAGTGGTCATAGGATGCAACTCCAACCTGATAAATACTTGATCTCACAAACAGTGACAGCAGTACTAGTAGTAGCAATAGGAGATTCTGTTGGTTTCTCAGTAAGTTATGATTGGGGCCCCCTACCCACTTCATACTTATAGCAGGTCTACTTCATACATATATAAAGCGTTTCCGCACCTTCTACTATGGCTAGTGGTCATAAGAAAGCAACCCCCACCTGATATATACTTGGTCTCACAGTCACAGTGGCGGTAGTCGGCAGTAGGAGATTCACTTGGTTTCTCACTTGGATCAAGCAGTATGTAATGATTGGGGCGCCCTACCCACTTCATACTCATACCAGATCTACTTCATACATATATAATGTGTTTCCGCACCTTCTACTATGGCTAGTAGCCTCCATTATGATGCAACTTCACACTGATATTATCCTCTGCGCCTGAGTGTGAGAGGCATTACCATATCAGCTCACTTCATCACTTCACTGAGAGCAGTGATAGTCTCTCATTGTAATTGTGATGGAAACAATTAAATAATTTACAAGATTGATATTGGTTTTGGTTAATATCTGCAATGCAGCATGACCTGGTTCCTGGGGTTGCTGGTTTAAGTCCAAACGTCATGAGCACAGATCCAGCAAGTAAAGAAAGCAGGGACCAATATATTCTTGGGTGGCGGCTCTGGGGAAATCACGGCTTTAACAAAGACATGATCAGTGTAGCTGTAGCATAATAGTGATAAAGATGTTTGTTGGGGATATGTTGATCATCGTTGAGTTGGGTGGTTTACTGCTGTATGTTTAGACTGATTTGACCATGTCGGCAGTTATACACAAATCAGGGCCTGTCAGGGCTCATTCATGTTGGCTCCGGCAGACATTTTAGGAAAATCAGCTGCTATTTCCGTATTGGGCCACCAGCAACATGTCTGCAACATTCCCAGCTAAGGTGAGGATGAGGACTAAAGTATTGTTTGTTCTTCTGATGTGGGTCAATTTTTCAAATGGTCCAAAAATCATTTCTGAGTGATCAAACTTACAGTACTTCACCATGACAAAGTTAAGGCTAGGATCCACTTCATACTCTTACCGGATCCCCTTCATACCTATAGAAAGTGTTTAAAAGCCTTCAACCATGGCTGACAGTCATAATGTCACAACACCATACCATACCATCACTCTAGAAGGGGTGGGCAATGTCGTGGGATTTTTTGAGTTGGTTTCTCACTGGGGACATGCTGTAGGATATGATTGGGACCTCCCATCCACTTCATACTCATACCAGATTCACTTCATACCTATATAATGTGTTTAAAGCCTTCAACCATGGCTGGCAGTCATAATGCCACAGCAACATACCATACCATCACTCTAGAAGGGGTGGGCAATGTCGTGGGATTTTGATTTTGAGTTGGTTTCTCACTCGGGACATGCTGTAGGATATGATTGGGATCTCCCATCCACTTCATACTCTTATACTAGATTCACTCTATACCTATATAATGTGTTTAAAGGCCTTCAACCATGGCTGGCAGTCATAATGCCACAGCACCAAACCATACCATCACTCTAGACAATGTTGTGGGATGTGGGATTTTGAGTTGGGTTCTCACTGGTGATGAGAACCGACATACTGTTATGTAATGATAGGGTCCTCTCATCCACTTCATACTCATACCAGATCCACTATATACATATATATAGCGCTTGACATACTTTGTATGAGGTGAGCAGTCATATGAGTGTGTCCTTACTCCACCTCCACTATCATCACAAAAGCCTTGGCCAACAAGCTTGGTGTTTGACATAAAGAAGATATCAGGCTGGAACTGCATCCTTATGACCACTACCATAGCCACTGTAGCAGGTGCTGAAACTCTTTATATACGTATATATATAATAGACCTGCTATGAGTATGCAGTAGGTGGGGTGACTATATCATAATCTACAGCATGATCCAAGTTAAAGTTAGAAACCAAGTAAATCACCTACTGCCATTTGGTTCAATCTATACTTGGCCACCCAGTACATCCAATGTCAAATATCTTATATGAATTGGACATGGAATGGAATGTGATGAAGTGGATGGGATGTCCCAAGCACAACATATGGTTTATCTTTATACCCAGGACTGCCAGGACCCAGGAGCCCCAGCCATAACCATTGCCATAGCCATGGCCCAAGATTTTAGCCTGATGCTGTAGCCACATACAGAACAGAGGACTGGGTATATGCTAATACATGCAATATTGCCTATCAAGAAGATGCTTAAAGAATGTATTTTTATATTTAGAGATTAGTATGCTGCTGGAGATGAAGTATATGATAAGATCACCATGACCATGACATGGCTGAGGCCAGGACTCACATGAGGCCATGGCCTACTCATACCTGGACTACAAACTCAACCTCAAAATATTTACTACTACTGATACTATATTACTGCTGCTACATCAACAAACAACAACAATAGTAACAACTGCTATCAACTACCTAATGCTGTTGATGCTACTTCTACTGCTCTACTACTACTATTGCTGCTACTATTAATATTTAATTGCTACAACTATCATCCTCCCCATCTCCGGTCATGTTTTACTTCATGGCATATATCCGACATTACAGCCAAATAAATAGTTGATTGTTGTGTTGTGTTGGTACTTCTCCCTATCCAATGTTGATTGTTGAGTAGGGGGGTACTACTTCCACCCCATCCATGATGTCTTCCACTCCTCCCCCCGCCCCCCCACCAGCCGGCTAACATCTGCAATAACATTGCCATCAATGGGCGACTTCCTCTTGCGCCAGTAATGCAATACTGGGCCATACAGTCCATGATAATGAGGCGACTGCCATCATCATCTCCCCCCACCTTCAGAACCCCCATGCTTGCCCCTCATCCATTCTACTGCTTGACCGGGGGAAATTCAATGCTGCTGCCTTTAATAGTATGTTAGTTGATTGTTGTGTGCGCCGGGTGTTGTTCTGAGGGTGGGAACAGCATGAATAGTTGACGCAATGGTGATCGATCGGCGTGATCGTGACGTAAAAGTTGCATTACTTCATGATTTCTCACGAAAAATTGGCCAAAATCAAAAGCGAGTTGGCGAATTAAACAATGCTAGCGGGCCGAAATCAATCTTTGCCAAATTTGAAATTTGCCGTTTTTGCTTTGGATTCTTCGCACTTCGGCAGATGCGATTTTTTTATGCGGGAGCTTTGGGGAACACACCCTACCACCCCCATTACCATTACCATTACCATTGTTGTCATTTAAACTGAGTTTCTGTTGCATGGTGTGCCGTCAATTTGATGCAAATAGCTGCCATCATCAAAGTGCTTTTCCAAATTAATGTAAAAGTTTGGCTATGTAATCATTTCTCTGACTTTGCCACTGATACTGATACTGCCGCTGTTGCTGTTTCCCATATTGTCAATGCTCTTTGCGTGCTTTTGTTGTCCTGTTGCACCACCACTGTTGCCACTGCAATTGCAAATAAAAATGCTACACATTCCTGGCTACTGCAAATTATGATTTTGTTTGTCTCATTGTGCTAGCTGCCTAAATGCCATCCCTAATGCCTGCGCATGAATGTGTTCGGGTACCAAGTAGGTTATTTGTTTGCATTTTTAGTGGCTTAAGCTTAAGGATGTCTTGGTAAAGTTAAAGCCACCATCAGCATGGCTTGCATCTTACTACTCAAATTTCAGCCTTCTATTGCATTTGCTGGAATCAAGAAGTTTTCTGCCAGCTCCAATTTCATTAATAGGCTTCTATTAGCATTGTTGTAAGGATTTGGGATTAAAGCTCTCCATCAATCCCCCACAGAGTTTTTATTTTCAACCAGGTTTGAACCTACTGACATGCTATAACTAATAGTATGTATCTCATTGTTTGCTTTGGAAACACTCAGAGCTGAAATAATGTTGGAATTAAATTAAATATGTAAATAGAAGTCAGTATATTGCATCTACCTTGTACACTGATGTGTATATTGCCTATGATGCAGCTACCTGCCTTGACCCTCCCGTTTGACTTTCTTATTTGGCGGTTGTGGTGGAACACCAACCCCTTCCCCAGCCAATGCTGCTATGGCTGGTGGTCTCCCAGGCCCAGTGTGGCCTCCACCAGCCTTTCCACTACCCCCCTCTGGTTTGTCCCCACGTACAGCCTCACGATACTTCGCCAAATATACCTTCAGCGGCTCAACATATCTATCAAATCCTAATGTGCTCATTGCCCAGAGTAAGTCGTCCCCATTAATTGTTTTACGTTTTTCTTGCATACACTTGTCACTTGCCTCAGAGGTAATAAAGGAAATAAATTCAGAGACCGCTTCCTGAACAGTTTCTTTTGACTCTTTAGAAATTTTGGTTGGTTCAGGTAGTACAATCTTCATTATACGTGATATGTTGGCTATGGGGAGGTACCGATCCTGAATGTACGAATAAATGATTGAATGAATGAAAATGGATGGATTGTGAAGTTAGACAAGAAAATAAACGATAGTATCAAATGCAATTAATGCCAAGATTAAAAGACAGAAATTGGGGTGGGAACCATCATACAAATGCCTCGTACTTGGAGTCGTCATGATGAATGGTGAATTAGAGCAATGAATGGTTGTCTAAAGCGCCTCGGACTCGTCATCTAATATACATTTAATCATATGTGTCCCGTAATTGTCCCGCTATTGTATGCCATAATCATAATATTTACCTGTTCCCTTATTTCCTCGTAGTCATCACGAGGAGGTGGATGTGCCGACAAGGACGAGGCCGCCGCAAACGGCACTGCTAGAGGAGGTGGATGGTAATACGATGGCGACGATGATGGCGCCGTTAGTGGCGGCGCAGTGTTGTAGGCCATTATCAGCCGATGGTGATGAGGATGAGATCAGTGATATGTATCTAGGTACATTTACCTCTTACTCTTTTTTATTTCGGGGTTGCTGTTTAAGTCCAAACGTTTGGGACTGTACGTTTGGCTGGCTATGGTACGATTCCCTCTTGGTACGATAGCTGATTTAACCGTCATTTGAGAATAACGGATAGGGTTGAGCTATTAATAAGATGAGTGATAAAATTGAGTTGACTTCGCATGAACGGTATCGAAGGAAGGTGTTGGCTGAAATTGGACTCGATGATGACGACAATATCTTGTACAAAAATAATGATAGATTTACTTCGAAGCAAAACAAACAATTGAAGCACAAGGAAAGTTCAGTGTCAAATGATGACGAAGAACTTGTTGTGATACTCCGTCACAACAATAATGACCGTGGTTATTCAGAAAGTAATATTGTTGTGCATGCTGATTCAACAACTAACAAGAGAATAATGGTGAAGATAGGTTGGATTATAATTGGAATTATTGTAATCATTGTTTTACTTCTCAGCAGTGATGACGATGATGGATCGATACATGAATCTGAAAATATTGCAAATAGTGGAAAGAAAAAAAAGAAGGAGCCATATTATTCCTACAATGGCTACAAGGATGCAAGAATTCCATCAAATGATGATGAATATTATAATAGTCAGTCGATTGCAAATCTTCTTTACAACAACAAGAACAAACAAAAATCCCCGTACAATGAGAAGAATGAAATTAATGAATATGATAGCAATATACAACAGAGTAGCAGCAAATATTATCATGAAGCTACGGGTGTTGTTAAAATTGATGCATTATGGGATCAACTAATTGGATATTCCGAAATGTCAATACCATATGATAGTCAACACGAGCTTCCAATATTTTGGCACGTACCTAAAAGTGGCGGCACGACACTACAGGATTTATTAATGCATTGTATTGGACTGGTGGGTGCAAATGAAGTTGGTGCCTCACAGTCACAGCTAACTGACAAGTTAGAAGTTATAACAATGGACGATGGTAGTCGATATGTCAATGTTGATATGTCAAATCTAGCAGGGATAGCACACGCTGCCGATCTAGGGTTTGCATCAAGTGGCATGGCCGATGTTGTTATTACCTCCTGGCTTGATGAAACAGCATCTATTTTCGATACGAGTAGTGGTAACAGTAGTGATCATTACAAGGGTAGATGCTTCACACTGTTGCGTCATCCAATACGGCGTGCCATTTCATTATTCTACTACCTGAAGAATGCCACTTGGGAACACACCTTTAATGAAATATATAAGAATATGACAATTGAGGAATATGCATCATCTGACTACTCCGAGGAGAATTGGATGGTCCGTTTCTTAAGCAATGAAATGTCAGACATATTAACAGATCATCATCTTACTGTGGCAAAACAAATATTAGAAAGTAAATGTCTAATCGGCATAATGGAGGAATTCTTACCCTCCTTTAAACGTTTTATGAATTACTTTGATTGGGCGAATAATGACTATCATGGACCTGTACCAATGAAGAATCGTGGACCATGTGTCACACGTGTAATGCAACACCCTGACAATGCTCATAAACATCAATTATATGATGAAGGCGGTCGTATTTGGAAAATATTATTAGAACGAAATAGATATGATGTTGCATTGTACGAGCATGCATTACATTTATTTCATAATGTTCAGAATGATATTGGACAATAATGTTGTGGGGTTCGCAAACTCAAGCCTATTCATTTCTCATGATCATGTGCAGATCTTCGACGAAGCATTTGTCTCATTTTGCGTTGTGGTGATAATGTTCCACGACATGGGATACTAATACGACGTTTCTGTTTCTTGGCCAGTACTACCATACCAATGATAGCCACAAGACACCCAACAATTGATAATGTACGTAGAGTAAATGTTGGTTCAACGTATACACCCGTCTTTTTTAACCAATATATACTAGGCGATTTACGTGGATCATTCGAAATTACATGCACATTACTTTTGGCTAATTCATCAATATCATACTTCATTATATGCTGGACATCCTCTGGTACTAATCGTGATACCTTGAAGAAAATGAAATACTCCCATGGTAACATGTCGTACTGGTGATAGTCAAATGTATCCTCATTAGTTGCGGAGGAGGAGCCACGTATGGCAGTATTAGTGGTGGCAGTAGTTTTCCTCCCATCTTCATCGTCATCCTCACTATCATATGCATGCCAAAATTTAGGCACAGGACTCGATAGCGTTGCCGTCAAGTTACGTATCCCATCTTCATACCACAAGTCACTAATAGTATCATCTAACTCTGTCCCCCATGTGCTATCCTTATCATAGACCAAGGACTTACCAAATCCATACCTATTTACAAATGCGGTGGCAATTTTATATCCACGTTTTAATAATTGTGTACTCATACCGACTTCATATTTTTGTATTAATTCAAATCGTTTTTCAGGATCTGCGGCCAATTCTATTTGGGATAGTCCACAATCATATATAGCACCCGAGGATAATAGTATAGGCACAGTGTCCGTACGTATAGCATAAAGGAATGATTGGACGTGTGGAAAGAAGGTATGAAAATGCGTATTAATCGAATGCCCGACTAATCGTACAGAATCACTTAGTCGTGATGTATATAATTGACTCCAATGCGCATATGGGACCATAATTGGTTGCTGTTGCTGTTGAGGTTTGTTCTTCTTCTTCGTCTTTGCATTGTTGTTGGTTGATGTTGGGATTAGCTTTGGTGAGCCAGGTCCAATCTTTGGTCCCACGAGACCACAATTGATGAATAATAAATTATCATATAATGCTTGAACATTCATACTGGTGACTACCATGCGTATCGATTCCATATCATAACATCGATCTAATCGCGTAACTACGCGTATTAGTGGACTGTCATTGTTCTTCTTCCCTCCCGTATTAGCTGTCGTACGATCCCCCTTCTCGGCCGCCTGACATTCTTGTATCTTCTTCGTTAGCGGTCCGTGCGGCGAATTATAATAGTCGGCCACCTCCTGTGTCAATACGAAGGCATAGTTGACAATGACGGATTCTGCCACGGGTACGGGATTTTCATTCACGCTACCATCGCCCGGAAGCGGAGGAGGCGGCGGCGGGAGCGGCGAATCGTCAAAGCAGGACACTCCATGCTCAATAAAGTAATTCATATTGTCAATATACATTCCATTCTTATCTTGATGTCTATCCATCGACGTTGGACCAGAGTAGACAATTAGGGTACGAAGTGGACCCTCGTGTTGTTGCTGCAGCGGCGGCTGCTCATTTCCCTCCTCGTCGTCGTCTTTGGACTTTGCAACGCCAGCCCCGACATCAGACAACAATCGAGACGCTTTGACGGCAGATAATGATGATGACGATCCTCCCAATTCTTCATTCACTCCGACGTTGCTCATCTCAGAGTATCGTATCGTTGTATGTATTATTTGTATGTATCATCCAACCTACAGTACGTTTGGGGTCAAGATGTAGATCGGTTTTTAAAACTCGGGAATTTCGCTTCGACTACTTAACGAACATGATAGACGGGATAGAGAAAATGAGTTTTGTATACTGGCATTTTCTTGCAAGTCGAATATTGGCAGAGATATCAAGTGGTCTAAATCTAATAAATTTCGGGCCCAACCAATGATTATTAGAATTAAATAGGAATTACTTATTGCGCGCGTGACGCAAAACGACAGTAGAATCTAATAGTAATTGAGCAAAATTTTGAGGGAGAAAAATGAGGCCCCTTGCGACGATGCGGCATCGGATTTCGAGTGCGGAAGGAGTCGTTCAATCACTAAAGGGTTCCTTCCAACCATAAAATTAGGAATTTATCTACTGGGGGTCACGAACAATTTGCCCTCAAATTGCGCATCGCATATTGACCCCAAACGTACTGTATCCATCTCGACAAGACGTTTTTTCAGTTTGTTGAATGAATTCAAACGTTCCAAACGTGTGAAAACGCCTCTTTTCTGAAATCGCCCCAATTTTTAAATGGTCGTTAATGACGTATCCCATGTGATCCAGCGAAGGATTTTGTTCTTTATATGTCTAATAGTAATATGCTAGGCCGGATCACACCAGATTCAAGTATTGGAGAAGCTATTAGGTGGTCAAAATTGCGTGTTGGGAAGTATGTGAATACTTCATAGGCAATAGAAATACAATCAAAATAGATAGTCCCAATGAATTCTACGTAAAATTTGGCTGTTTAATGATATATCAAACACTATTTCCTTCATATGTCTTCCTCGCCAATTTTGTCATTGAACTTGCACCTTCAAGTGGGCATGATCGCAGATAGGGGCTCCGCCACGTCATTTTAGGCGAGTTGATGGCGTTGAATACCAATATCTCGATCAATATCATGAATTAGAGAAAGTTATGGTATCCAATGCTCACCAGATCGTGGGCTTTGATATGATGTACTGATATCGAATTTTTATTTTTTCGCTCCCATTGATGAACTTGTGTGGTCGAGAGGGATAGCAGCACAGCAGATCAAATAATAACATGCCAACACTATTCACGGACCCACGATCGGGCGGGGTCAAGAAGAGCAGCGGAGTGAACGTACTGCCCATCGTCGCCGAGACGTGGGCACGAGTGCGCGACGATGCGAACGCGGACATCGATTGGCTCATCGCCGGCTTCGACGGAGGCAGCAAGACCGATATCACGATCCTGTCGTGCGGGACGGGAGGGCTGGCGACGTGCGCGTCGTCGTTGCCGGACGATGTCGCGTGCTACGGCGGCGTCAAGCTCGAGAGGAATTCGCGTTTCGTCACCTTCTATCATGCCCCGGATGGTTGTCCGGTAATGATGCGCGGACGTGGTGAGTATACCTCTTACCCACGAAAAAAATCACTTCTCTTGCATGTATGTTGTCTCATGTCGTACTCTGTTTATGATGCCTCGTTGCACACAGCGTCAATGTACAAAAATGGTAAATAGCAAAATAGCAATCATCAAGATGACGTCAAACTGTATATTCTCTCGTAACATTATTTTGTCGTGTATCTTCGTTCATCTCTCATTTTTTTTGTATATAAGGTGTGCTAAATGTACTAGAAGGTAGTGATCGAGAAATTGATATAACGCCTGGGATGACGGAAGATGCGATTTTTAGTTCATAGTAATCAGTGACGACAAAAATCAAATGACATATATATTGCATATCGAGTGGAATAATATTTGCATTCGACCAAAAATCGATGCCCCGGTCGTGTCGTTGGTGTAACCAACGAGTGGTATTACTGCCGCTGTGCTCGTTGATCATTTGAGGATGGAGGAATTCGGGCAAGTGCAGATATATTTTCAAGTTTATAGGTGTCCATCTACTTGCCTATCAAACAATTAAAGCGCTAGACACACATCATGAGTATGATGTAATAATAATATATGATGTAATTACTATTTTTTTACACTGTGCTAATCTCCAAAGTGTCATCCAATGATGATTATGATGTGCTAGCTCGTGTGTATTTGCACACCTTCTTCCTCCTATTCTTGATTGGATACTGTGCATGAGCTCCTGCTCCTTCCCTTTGATTCTGGGGTTCTTCCCGCCAACCGCATCCACCCTATTCATCCTCACACATGGCGCCCATCCCTGAACCTAACACTGCCGAAAGTGGCGGTGTCTACGACGTGACCGAATCGGGCATTGAATTTCGTCATGTCTCATCCACCACGTCCCTTCCCAAGGATGGATCTGAATTCCTGCGTCGACTATCCGCCAACGTCCAACTACGTATCCTTGACCGTCCCTCGCCTGATGAATTAGTCTTTGAATTACTCGGCGCGGACGTTTCCTTCGCCAACGCCCTACGTCGAATAATGATAAGTGAGATCCCAACCATGGCATTAGAAACTATATATATGTGGAATAATACTTCATTAATCCACGATGAGGTGCTATCACACCGATTAGGGATGATACCATTGAACGTCGATCCACGATTGTTTGATGAGTATGGATTAGAAATTGATGAAAATACAGGAGAGCCCGCGGCAACGGATAGGAATACTATCGTATTTAGATTAAATGTTACCTGTGGTAAAGATGTGGTTGATGATGAACGATTGCGTAAGAAAATTGAGACTAGACTACGTGGAGAGGGATTGATTAGTGGGTACGATGTTGCCAAGGCACAGCAGCGGGAACAGCAACAAAGGATAGGTACTACTACTGCGACCGGCCATGACAATGATGATGAAACAGTCGAACAGCTATTAGAACCATCGGTAATGAACCTATCAGTGGCAGATGATGCTGCACAATCTGCCGTGGAGACCTCCACCACTCCCCTATCAACACCCATTGACTCCCCACATCGACCATTCACCCGGCATGTATATGCACGTGACCTACTATGGGCACCCCAAGGGGATCAATTAACACGTTTTCCACTCAATTCATCAGGTGTGGGCAGTGGAAAAGGCGGGGGGATCCGTCCAATACATGAAGACATACTGATTGCCAAAATGAGACCAGGACAAACTATTGAATTAGAAGCACATGCACGTAAAGGCATCGGCAAAGATCATGCCAAATTTAGTCCAGTGGCAACGGCAAGTTATCGATTAATGCCACAAATTGAGATTATTAAACCGATATATGATGATTTGGCAGACGAGTTGGTGAACTGGTTTGAACCGGGTGTATTCATTACTGTACCAATCGACGGTGATGATGATGATGGTAGCGATGATATTGGACATCGGTGTAAGGCGGTAGTATCGAACCCATATGCATGTACCATGAGTCGTAACTATATGCGTAATCCTATACTCAAGGAATCGATTAAAATGACACGTGTGGCAAATCATTTCATTTTTAATATTGAGAGTGTTGGGATGCTAGAACCTGGGGTTGTTGTGGCCGAAGCAATTCGTATATTAAAGGAGAAGTGTGAACGTGTTAGTGGATTGGCGGATGAGGCAATGACAGACTAAAAAAGTGAGAAGAAGAAGAAGGAGAGAGTTCGTATAAATTTTAATTGTATCCCCAGTCTTCTTCATGAGGTATCTTGTTCGGTGTGTATGATGTTCATTTTTTCAAGCCCAGTTATCAACTTGACGACAGGAGCTATTACAGCAACACTGAGGTCACCAACAGAATAGTGATAAAAATTACAAAAGGCCTTCAAAACCTTAATTATAAATTGTATCCCTCCTGATTCTCCATCTTCATCATTTGTTGGAAGCTCTTTGAGTATGCAGTCTCGTATTCCCTGCGAGGAGGATGTCCACGAAGATGATGGGGAGTCACATTCTTCTACTATCAGATATGCAAGTAATACAAATCCATTACCAGTTGTAACAAGATTTTCCTCTTCCCCAGATTCTAGTCCACTGTCTGAACATTCGACTAGTCCAGTGCCGGCATCAGTAGTGCATGTGCTCGATCCAAAACTGCCTTTCATTAGAGAATCTTGAAACCGTAACGTTTTTGATACAACCCATCGGGTTAGCCACGTGAGACCAGGCCACTCGTTCACAACGATCTTTTCAAACATACTCCTCGTTTCACTTGGTGCCATCTCGACCATATTTGTCATGATATTTAGACAAAATATTGTATTATCATAGTCCATTTTCTGCTGATGAGCATTCCTTGTCTGCTTTAATGTTGCAGTCTTGAACAGATAATTAAAAATTATATCCAGGCCTGAGATATGACTGGAAAAGGAACTTTCTCGGGAAGATGTAGGAAGTAATATATTCCAATGGTGCACATGTCGTAGTTGATCACAAGCGCTCGAGTTCTCGTGAGTCAGGCTTGTCAAAGTTTTCAACGCCGTCGATATAGATTCAAAATAAACATATGAGCGATCATAGTCTATCCCAAACGATAATTCAGCAACAGTTCGTAATAAACTTGGTACCAAGAAACTTTCGTGATGACTGAGTGTTTTTGAGACCTTTGGACTTAGACAACACAAACTGTCTATCACTTCCGAGAGCGAAGATGCACGGTCTTGAAGGTAGGCAATGCACGTGGGACAAATCTTCGCCGTATTGGATAGTAAAATCGCAGCTAATGATTCCGACATTGAACGTGAGTAATAAGGTAAGGCGCCACTCAGTCGAATCATCTCGTTTGCGTAGACGATTGGATTCTCTGACATTTGCGATCGTTGTCGACCAAGGAAATCATCATCATCATCAATATCATCATCATCATCTACAATATCATTCACATCATCCGACGTCGACTTATCTTGTCCTGTTATTATGCAGTATGCTGCCGCAACTGCAAGACTTGATGAAGTGACAGAGTAGCATTTTTCTTTACCAGTGGGTCCAACATTTGATATCAAGAGTAGCGACGACCAATGAGCACAAAAGGTACAAGTCGATGCGATGTCACTTTTAATGTACGGGATGCCAAAATTATTCTCATGTGTCAAAGACGTACGAGACATGGCCAATGAGATCATTTCGTCAAATTTGTCAACATCATTTGTGTTGTCCATGTTTTGACATTCATGGGATAATACCGAAGAGTCATCATTGAATTCCCCCTTCGATTTCACGGGCGATAATTGAGGATTATTTAGAAATGGATTCATCGGTGATTCACCAAAACTAAATCCGGATGGAGAATCCTCATGCAGCGGTGCAGCTTTTCTCTTGCGACTTTTACGTCCATGCTTCGTTGGATCATTGGCTGTGCTCAAACTCTGTTGCTCACCGTCATGCAGTGGTGCGGAAAATTTCATAGATATAGTGCTAGGATTCATCTTCCTAGGGACAGGTTTGCTCGGAATGTCGTGTCTCACCGGTAACAAGTCAGCTTGGCTAGAAACACCGCCTTGGCTTGCTGATGAATTAATCAAACCTTTTCTGTTATCAACAATATCCTTTGTACCTGGCGTCTCGTGTAATAAATAGGCGTGAACGAATGGATCATTAGCCACAATCCTCGAAATACCCAGTAGTGCAGCTTTGTGTTGAAGGACACATTCCCGAACCGATTGAGCTGCCAACCGTGAGCCTCGAGGATTTGACTTATCGGATTCGGTACATCCTACACCGATAAAGTATGATGAAATAGCCAAGGCCTTGAAAGCGATGGCGTCATGATATTCTCCCCCCTGATTCTTTGACATGTCCGAAATTGGATCGATCACCAAGCCAGCATTGCAAGCAGTCACATTATCATCACACGATCGAGGATCGCCATTGATGTATGCACGACAACTCAAAAATATATTCTCTCCTAGCTTATTATTCGGGGCACACGCTATCGATTCAAGGATGGCCTCAATAGTACCCATCTTTGACGTTCTAGCAAAGACTGATAAAAGCTTCGTACGCATGGTAGATTGTGATATTAGCTCTGCTACACCACATGCGGCACCCGCAGTAATTGCAGTATGCTTAATCATGACTGATGACGACGAGCCATCTCCTTCTCTTTTACGACATTGGACAATGGCAGAGCACAAATATGACAAGTCATCAATGAGCATGCGAAAGTTACCAACATCTTGGACTGTAGTAGTACCACCACGAGAACCATGTCCTCCAATTGCAACGATTGGTGTATTACTGGTGGTGGAATCCGGTGTGCCCCCCGTCTTAGTAGTTGTAGTAGTCGTAGTTATAGCGTAGGATCGACTGTACGATTTACTCCTCTTCTGTTCTGACGAGGAGTCCGTTATGGATTGTGTTGTCGATGGAGAGGCCGCCACACTATGAGATGCAACACTGGAATACTCGTCGATTCGACCTAATCCTTTGGATACAAGTGACTGAGGTGTGTGCTTCTTGTTTGCCTTGTAGAGTTTATGCCTCCTCTTTTCTCGAGTGTCGACAATGCTTGTTGTGGAGCGGATGGAGGAATTGTCATCCAGATCATCATTCAATCCTTTACGTGAGCTATTGGTGCTACCAGATATACTACTGCTACCCTCGCCCACATCATTTTCTCGTCTAGCAGCAGAAGCAGTACTTTTAACTCTAGTATATGACTCTTGTTGTTGTTGTTGTCGTTGTTGTTGTTGTTTCTTCCTACCAACATCAAATAGTGAATCATCAAGTAATGTAAGAATCGATGAGGCATGTCTACTAGCCCTCGAGGGTGAATCGGGCGTTGTTATTTCTGCTGTATTGTTGTTGTTAAATGTTGATTTAGATGATGATGATGACGGTGGTGATGATGCAAGGAAGCCGAACTTCGTATCATCATCATCGTTCAGATTATCATCAATATCTGCAGATGATAAACGGGCATAGCACCCCGGTAGTGGTCCTCCCCTTGCTGTTCTGGGACGTTTGTGTCTTCGTCCAAATAATCCAGCAGTGGATGTTATAGTTGCAGTTGTCAATGACGATTTTGATGATAATGTTGATGAAGACTGTGTCTCTTTTATACCCCCAGTCAACGCCTCAGTCTCGGGTGGTGTCATTTTTATCCCAGTAATAATCGATTCATTATAATTCGGTAAACCACATGCTGCTTCACGCATCAATCCCTTCATCGACCCCTCCTTCATCGACGATGTCACCTCCTCTTCCTTCTCTTTCCGACGCCGTTCTTCTCGCCAGGATGATAATGAAAATGTCGATTCTCCTGACTCGGATGCTCCTGCGGTTGATTGCTGTGAGAGGATCTTCTTCTTATTAGCAGCCTCCTCGAGTGCTTCTGCACCACTTCGTATAACCTCCTTGGTCCGTCGTCGTGCGGTCCGTCCTCTGACAATGCCGCCGGGCGATGTCATTGTTGGTATGGTCTCTGTCGTCCTTCCCGCTCAATCTTTACTCATTTCCTCTTCACTCCATCCATCCGACCATACGCATACTTATGATTCGGAACGGAATCAGGCTGACAAACAACCGAAGACCAAGCATAACCTTCACACGTCGTACCATGGGAGTTACCAAGGTGAGAAGATTAGGCCATCTGAAGTCTTGCATCTAGCACACGAAGTTGTGAAGGCAATAATTAGTAACATCATCTCTAATAAATATTTCATCTGTCTCACCATTATTTGGTTCCCCTCGAATGGACCGCCTAACAATTCCAATCTTGATTTGGATTATGTACACATACATAACTTTCCTTTGTCTTCGATGGTGTGTACAGGAAATCATTAGTCCTGGGGATGGTACCAATTTTCCAAAGGTAAGGTTCATTGATATAAACTTCGGCTTTACAATTAGAATGGATCCAGGCGAGATACTTGCTAAAAGGCATTCTATTTTCCACCACCACCACCACAAAAACAGGCAGGAGATAAGCTAACAATGCACTATCACGGTACACTCGCCTCCAACGGATCCAAATTTGACGCTAGTCGTGATCGTGGCAAGCCATTCCAATTTACCATCGGTATCGGACAAGTCATACGTGGTTGGGATGATGGCGTACTACAAATGTCATTGGGCGAAAAGGCCATGCTACGCATATCAAGTGATTACGGATATGGTGCCAAGGGTGCGGGGGGTGTAATCCCACCCAATGCCGACTTAAACTTTGAGGTGGAACTGTTAGGTATTAATGGTATGAGTAAGTAGAGGTACGCGTATTGTGTGTAGCAGGAGATGATTGGGTGTTACTGATTTTTTTCATATGGACTGTTTTTTTATCTTATCACTAATCATATCAGATTCTCCTAATGCCAAATCGTCTACCTGTTCGATCATGTGATAATGTATTTCACATTTTGTCAGGTGCATAATCAGACTTGCAAATCTAAATTACATAGGTGTGACAATCGATAGAAACATTTAAAATAATCGTTGATCTGCATCGCATGAATTATCAAGAGTGTGTGTTACTAGCAGTTACTGCACGCAAGTTCACTGTAAACTGTAGGAGAATCACACCACCAACTACACGTCGGATGCAGCTATTATGTGGAGAGGCAGAGAGAAAGAAAACATCAATAGTGTTTCTTAAATCACTTCACTGATTCAAATTAACAAGCAACAAACAAATGTTAATAGCCCCAACAGACATCATCTGACCATTACGTCCATATTCCGTAACCCCTAGCGATTCTTTATGGGTCATCGTCGTCTTCATCCTCATCATCAACAACACCATCATCATTCGAGTCAGCATTAATGTAATTCAGAATAACCTGGGTTGTAAGCTTTATATCCTCCTCCTTCGATGACGCGGCTGTACCCACCACAGATGAAGCAACAACCTCGTTCTTTTTGTCCACAATCGAAGTAGTTGCTATTGTTGTAGTCTGAACAGCAGTAGCAGTCGCCGCAGTAGCGTCAATGACAACATCATCTATCTGCTTACCTTCTTCTGCAGCCTTTCTCTCCCTCTCTGCACTCTCTGCGGCCAACCTTTCCATTAATGCCTCATCGAAGCCTCCCTCATTGATGTACTCAACTTCCAAATTAGCCGCCTCGGCCAATAGATCATACACCATACGACGTTCTAACGTCGACTCGACCTTCCGTCGGAGTTGATCGTCATCCATATCACTCGCTGCAGTACCCTCCTTCGTGGCCTGATCTTTCAGTGACTGCAATTGCTCCTCCACCTGATATGCTGGCACTTGAACATTCTCCAATCGCGCAATCTCATCCACTGCCATACTTACCTTAAAATCACGTACAATATCTGGCCTTTCAATTTCCTTATACTTTAAAAAGTTCTCTGGCGAGATAAGCTTCTTAATTTCTTCATCATCCATACCGGAGTCACGCATATCGGTCATCATTAATGCATACTTCTCACGTGCAGAATTAGTAATTAATGTATCGGGAATGTCCACATCGAGTGTTTCGGCGAGTGCCTTACCAAGCGCTGCGTTACGTGCACCCATGTACAGTTCTGCATCTTGTGCATCCACGGCCTTGATGAGTTCATCACGTAATGCCTCCGCAGTCAAGCCTGGTCGGACGGTGTTGGCAAAATCATCATTAATTTCAGGTAAGATACGTTTATTCGCGGATAGGATGGTAACATCAAAGATTGCATTCTTCCCCGCCAGATCCTTATTCTTTAATGCATCGGGGAAACGAACTTTGACAATCTTCGTTTCACCGACTTTCCCACCCTCCAATCCCTCAACTAGTCCAGCCATGTATCGTCCACCACCAAGAATGACCTCCACATCATCCCCACTGGCCGCATCGGGAAGTGGTTCACCCTTCTCTCCTGACGGTGTGGCCATATATCCTACCATATTAACCTTGCATGCATCTCCCATTTGTAATGCACGTGTTTCATCCTCAAATGGCTCAAGTTTGGCATATCGCTCGGCAAGATCATTCAATGCCGACTCAAATCGCGCTTGATTAAATGGTTTGCGTTTGTACGATCCAGATAATCCCATGTATGGCCTCGATCGTCCATCGATGGTCTTCCATTGTATTTCTGGCCATACATCACACTTGACAACCACATTCAAGTCTCGTCCCGGTACGAAGTCTTCGGCCAATTGTTCCGCAGGCGTGACAAGACTGGGCGCACCAATGGGTTCGAGCTCGTATGTATCCTTAAGCGTGGTCCCAATGAGCGTATCGCACATGCTATTGATTGCCATGGTTTTTAGCACGCGCCTTCCGCCCTGCTTGGCCCATGCATTCTCGATTACGGCCGGTGGGATCTTGGCACCCTTACGGAAGCCAGGGATGGATACCTTCTTGGCCACCTCGGCGAGCGTTTTATCATATGCGGCCAATGTCGCCGATGACGGGATGTGTAGTGTTAGTTCGACTGCGGAATCGGGTAGACGTTTAAGAGATGATGACGACTCTTTTTTCTCATCCGTCGTTGTTGATAGGTAGAGTGGGGACACGCGCTGTTGTTGATATTGTCTGCATGAGGATGATGACGTGGGTGGTGGAACCGTAAAGGCATCCAGATTTTGACACGCCACGATGACAAGACAGGCGACCAGCCTCATCTGTGAGACTGTAGCCATGATGGATGGTCTGTTTCCCGCCACGAGGTCGTCACTCAAATCATCATGATGCAATGTTCGATTCTCCTCCGACGCTGCGGCTGCTTTGCCATTGCACATCATAATCGACGTCCCGCTCGTCGTTCCTCCCATTCTGC
>Ga0247843_1002502_pt1 | contig 33076 bp, 24 predicted proteins | sample LaCruzMarch2017__FD_192420 | JGI IMG/M metagenome (GOLD analysis project Ga0247843, IMG submission 192420) | Freshwater microbial communities from meromictic Lake La Cruz, Castile-La Mancha, Spain - LaCruzMarch2017_8m | ecosystem: Environmental > Aquatic > Freshwater > Lake | place: Spain... | reverse complement strand
CTCTAAAAGCAGCGGCTCCAACAGCAGCGGCTCCAACAGCAGCGGCTCTAAAAGCACCAGCTCCAACAGCACCAGCTCCAACAGCACCAGCTCCAACAGCACCAGCTCCAACAGCAGCGGCTCCGGCGAAACGCGAAAGACCCAAAGCAGAGAAAAAATCTCAAGCTGAAAATGCAACCTCAGCAGCAAATGCCACTCGACCTGAAAAGCCAGAGGGCAAGGCTGCTGAAAATAAGGCAACCGACTCAAAGCAAAGTTCTATCGCTAATGATGCCAGAAAGGCCTCGTAAAGTTTTCACGTCTGATGGAGGAATGATTTAATGGCAATTCACTATGCGCTGTTTAGTGGTGTGTCCGGACTCTCGGTCAATACCGACGCCATGGGTGTGATTTCCAACAACATCGCGAACTCAAACACGCGTGCGTTCAAATCGGACCGCGCCGAGTTTGAAGACCTTCTGGCGGTGAACCTGAACGAATTCTCTCAGCTTGGTCGTGGTGCTCGCTTGCGCAGTATTACCACAAGCTTCACCCAGGGTGCCTTGTCGCATACCGGCGGTATTACCGACATGGCAATTCAGGGTGAAGGATTTTTTGTGATGCGAACAGGCGGCGACGGTGGAAGTGATTCCGGCACGCAAACTTACACGAGGCAGGGAACTTTTCGTTTCGATCGCGACGGGTTCATCTCGGACGTTCATGGCCATAAACTGCAAGGTTTTTTGGCCGGTGCAGACGGCAAGCTCGAAACTCGCATGCAAGACATGCAGATTAGTACAACATCAATCACACCTGTTCCAAGTACAAAAGTTACGGTGAACGTTAATCTTGACTTGCGTGAACCAGCTCTTATTGAAGACTTCGACCCTCGCAAACCAAACGAAACTTCAAACTACGCGTCAGCTGTAACCGTGTATGACAACTTTGGTCAGTCGCACCAGGCAACTGTTTACTTCGCAAAAGATAGAGAACAAACTAACTCCTGGAACTGGTATGCAACGATTGATGGGACGGAAATTAAGGATACTCCTGGCTTTGATGAACTCGGTAAACCACTTCCTCACGTCATTGGGAAAGGCAAGTTAGCATTTGACGAAAATGGTAAGCCGAAAATGGAATTCCGCACGAAGGAAGGCAAACCGAGCTATGTTGACGTCATGGAACAATCCGACGCTCACGAGATTCGATTTGCAAACGGTGCGGCACCACAAAAAATCCAATTCAACTTCGGTGCGATGGAAGACGAAAGTGGCCGTGTGGGTAAGAGCACCTCAACAAGCTTGGCAACTCGCTCATCCACACTTTATCACTCGCAGAATGGTTCTGAGGCTGGCTATCTAAAGTCGCTGAAAGTTGACCAGGAAGGTAACCTTCGGGCCGTTTATACAAATGGTTTGGAGCGACGCTTGGGGGCCATTGCATTAGCCACATTTCCGAGCCCCGCAGGCTTGCAAAAGACAGGACAAAACTGCTACGGCCATACATATCGCTCGGGTGAACCAAGCGTAGGTATTGCGCAAACAGGTACGCGTGGTTCAGTTTATTCGGCTTCTCTCGAGGAGTCTAACGTTGACCTTGCAAGCCAGTTCGTGGACATGATCACGACCCAGCGTGGTTTTCAAGCGAACTCGAAAACGATTACAACTTCTGACAGCATGCTTGAGGAAATTATTGGCCTCAAGAGGTGATGAAAGGAACTGAGTGAATTTAATTCGCTCTGAATTGAACTCTATGCTTGAGAGCGAATTCAGGTCACGGAAGACTTCTTCCGCTGGCCTTTTCTCTATGTTCGCAGCATTCTGTTCATGGTCACTGGCAATTTATCTGTCCGAAGAAATGTGCCTACATCTCCCCAATTACGAATTTTTAATTAAATTTATTGCTATTTTTTTCATCGGTACTCGGTGGCGAGCTCTTGGAAATATGATGCACGAATGCGCGCATGGAATCTTTGTTCATAAGGCAGAGCATAACACTCTCTTTGGACAATTTATTTCAGCACTCGATTTCAGTTCTTTTCCTGCATATTTAGCTCAACATGTGAGCCACCATGCATATCTCGGCAACCCAGATAGAGACCTGGATTTCAAATCGAGACGTGTATTTCTCTCAAGTTCAAAGAACAAACCATTGCATTTGATTCGACTCGTGTTCTGCTGCCTGACTCTCGTGCCACTCTGGTTCTCAATGCTCCGGCCGGTATTTTGGACAAAATCGACTCCATTGTGGACGAATCTCGTGAGGGTTTTTCTATTCTTGATTCTGGTATCTTCCTTATTATTTTCGGCCACTCGAGATATTGCATTCTTTTATTTTTTACTGCCATATTTGACAACTTATCATTGGTTGAAGCTAATATCGGATGCTTCAGATCATCTTTTTCTCTACGATAGGGAAGAAACATTAAAACGGAGCAGAAATCACATCCTGCCCACACGCTTTTTGAATTGGTTCATCTTTCCAAGGAATGACGCCTATCATTTGTTACATCACTTGTTTCCTTCGTTGCCTACGCACCATTACCCCAGGGCGCACAAGATACTCCTGAATCATTCCTGGTATGCCGGGCAGGAGCATGGGTGGGCTGAAGAGAAACAACCTAGCGGATTAGTTGAATCACAAATTCAGGGCCAAAGAAGATAGTCGCTTCCTATAGGATCTTGTTTACGTTCACGAATTTCTTCAGCGAATTGAATATCAGATTCACCCTTACTTTGACCTTTTACATCGCTGTATGAGAGGAAAGTTCTGCGTCCATCACTTTTTTCCACCCACAACGTGTTTGGCTGCTTGGAATTCACACCAACTACTTTTACTTCTTCACCGCTGTCCCAATTGTCACTGCGCTTGTGTGAAATGGTCACCATGTCGTCGGGCATCATGTCGTGAAGTTTAGACGGAGGTACGCGTCGGATGATTTTCACTTCACCGTCCGAGGTTCTGTAGCGCACATTGTAGGGTGTCCGGTTGACCGAAACACTTTGAACCATAAAAAAACCCCACTCTTACGAATGGGGTATCGGGCAAATTCTGCCCAGCCTTGAGGAACAGAATCAGATAATTTCGCGACCAGCGATTGTTCCAGCAGTTCGGCTCGAGCAGCCGCACGTCCGATTGCCAGCGGATTCAAAAGGTGCGCCACATGCAATACAGCGCCGAACTTTGATCACGATAGCAGACAACCCAGCTAAACAACGAGCAATATTCTTTTGCTCAATGTCCTTCACCACACTCGGGGGTAGGGTTTTAATTTTGAGACCATCCGACGTTGTGATTCCACCGACCTCAACGGTCGATGCTGAATCAGATCCGGCTGAGCCCGTGGGGGTCGTATCGCTCATAAAAATTGACGTTTTTCCTCTAAACATAACTCTCCCTCGCTGTTCGACTCTCCCCAAAATGGAAGGCCCTGCGCGCACTCTGCAAAACGCATGCCGACCCTGAGGTTGGTCCTTAAATTTCAATCCTTTTTCACAATTCAACTGGCAAGCTAGATGCTTACGGGCGGAAAAGGTGTCAATCATTTGCACAGAGTGTAAACTGGTTTCTCGACATGCTGTTGTCTTGCTTTACACGCCATCCAACTCTTGGACACTTGTAGAGTGATACTTGAGCACGATCTATTAATCATTGATCAAAATCATTAGGCGCAATGATAGTAAACATTAAAAAATACCGCTCGTCGGGCATAAAATATATTATATTCGGCATGTTAGTCGCAATACTGTCAATTGCTTGTAAAACACCTTTTTGGACCACGGATAGTGATGAAGGTGAGGGCTCTGGCGAGCAGCCAATGGGTGATTGGCTCGATCAGTCGAGCCGTTCCGCCATTCTGAGTCTCACAGCCGAAGACTATCAAGGCCTCAGCTCACGAGGCTCGCCCGTCCAGTGGCACCCTATTCTAATGCCACTGCGTAATGAACTCTCGTTGGTCGATCGTGATTTTGTTTTGGGAACGCCCAACTCTCTTGGCGCAATTGAAGGCACCATTCCAGAAGCTGGCCAATGTTTGCGACTGAACACTTCTTCAACAGCAATCCCTTTGAATAGCGCATCAGTTCCCTCTCTAACGAACGTCTCGATGGAACTTCGTGACGCATCCGGACAATCACAGTTGGGCGCCCGTGGTCAACTTTTCTTTATTCATGACCAGCCCACACGGGCTGTGCGAGCGATTGGTTTTTTCGACGACCAGGGACAGGCTCAATGCCAGATCCCACAGGGAAGATGGTTCGTTTCAACTGGCTTCGGAGACGCACGAGGACACAAAATCTTTTCAACAACTACGGGTAAAGACGTGCGCGTTCAAATTCGTCATCACCAGAGGGCGCGCATCACAATTAAAGCGGGCAAAGATACAGGCATACAGTTTGGCGACCTCATGCGAATTGGCCGTCTCACAGCCTTACAGCCAACGCCTCAAGAGGCTGATCAGTTGCCCGAGGTGGCGCTTCAAGTGCAGGAAGATCTTTTCCGTTCTGTTCTCACGCCCTCTGAAAATCTTGGAATTAGAGAGTATCTTTTCACATCACTCATCGTCCAGCGTCGGGAATTTTCTATTCAACTCGACCCTGGTGAATACGCGATTAGCCTTTGGCGAAACGGCGGAATGTATCGTTGCGCTGCGCGATTGATCGTCAATCCTAAAGAAGATTCATTGCTCGCCTGTGAGCCAGGAATGGTCACTGCGCGCCTTTCAGAGAAGAACCTACCAGGTAATGAATTAAGCAACTCGTCTTCCGCTGCAATGACCAGTTTGGTGTTCGACGGAAGCTTCATGCCATCGCGTCTTATTGGACAGAGTTCATTCCGCGCTTGGATGGCAAAAAGTGGCGTCTCTCGAATCTTACGTGCGGGGCGGACGGTAGACACCCAGCAGCAGCAAATTCAGTTTCTACTTCAACCGCTCATGCAAGATTTTTCAGCGACAACTATTCAGCGACCCGAGGGGCCCTACGTTGGTGATTTTCGACTCACTCAGCGGAGCGATACCGATGAAAGAATGGGCCGTGCCAATTTTGCGCGCCTGCTGATTGCACAGTCGGGGATGAACATTGATTCTGTGCTGGCACGCGTATTCGATAGCAATAATTTTAGTCAGACCATTCCCATCGCTGGAACCTCTGAGCGCGGACTCCTTGAGGGTGTTGTGCCACTGACTTTCCGAACCGTTCTCAAATCATCTGGAAGTAGAAGTTTTCGAACCGATGGTGCCGAGACCTTGGCCACGAATGGATCTCTCATTGAATGGCTAGAGCCACTCCCCGCCGCTTCTGGGGCGCCGATGAAGCTTGGTCCACAACAACACATTCGCTTGCGATTGCTGATTCCACCTGAGGATACAACCGATAATTTTGGCATGTTTATCAATGGCGAAAGATTCAAACAATGGACTGTGAATCGCAATCAAAGCAAAAGCACGTATCGCACGATTGAAATTGACGAGAAGGTCAACATGCAAAGTGATTTTTTCATTGCATTTGCCGCTTGGGGCCAGAATTATCTACCTGAATTCATGTATGGTGTCAGACAGCTTCCTGCGCTTGCTTTCACGCGTATTTATTGTGTTGACATCAACGAGAACGCAATTTGTGACCGACAATGAGCAAAGAAGAACGAAATGAATCCAGCACATCCAGACCTCAGAGCTGATTTTGAATCGCGCAACAGAATTCTCAAGGAGCCAATGGACAGAGCTGCATTAGCGGCACTTATCGATCACACCTTGTTAAAAATGGACGCGCAAGAGCGGCACATCCAGGCCATTGCTGACGAGGCTCGTATTCATCGATTCCGTTCCATTTGCGTTGCAGGAAGTTCGCTCGAGATTTTGGAAGATTACTATAAACTGCCAGACTTTATGCAGCACAAACCTCGACTTTGCACGGTCATTGGATTTCCCCACGGCAATGCTTCTTCACGAGCAAAAATCGCGGAAATTTCCGCTGCTCTCGAATTGGGTGCTGAAGAATTCGATTACGTGCAAAATGTTGGGTGGGTCAGAGATGGGCATTGGAACAAACTCACCATCGAGGCCGAGAAAATTGTTGCTGCAGCGCGGGGTAAACTCGTGAAGATCATCCTTGAAACATCACTTTTCTCAGAGGAGGATCTCTACAATTCCGCCCTTGCTGCCGCAAAAGGTGGAGTGCATGTTCTGAAAACCTCAACGGGGTTTGGAAGTCGCGGAGCAACCAAAACGGACATGGAAATACTTGCCCGCGTCCAAATTGATTACAAGAAAAATTCAAACATAGATTTAGGGATAAAGGCGAGTGGTGGCATTCGGAGCCTGACCGATGCCCTCACGATGATTCAACTCGGTGCAACGCGACTCGGAACCAGTTCAGGGGTCATCTTAGTGAGTGGCCTAACTTCGCCAGGAAGCGATAATTACTGATTTAACGAATCTCAATAAAGGTTGAAAAACATGTTTCTTCCGCAGGAAATCATTCGAAAAAAAAGAGACAAATTTAATCTTTCTAAGGATGAAATACATTTCTTTGTAAATTCGTTCGCAGCAGGGAAAATTCCCGATTACCAGATGGCAGCGCTCGCAATGGCGATTGTCCTCAATGGGATGAATGACGAGGAAACAGCGCACCTCCTCACCGCCATGATTCACAGTGGTGAAAGAATGGACTGGAGCCCTTTGCGTAAGCGAGGCGTGCCGTGTGTCGACAAACATTCTACGGGCGGAGTTGGTGATAAAACCTCCCTCATCATTCTCCCTTTACTCGTAGCCGATGGTCTTGCTGTCCCAATGGTTGCAGGCCGTGGTCTTGGTCACACAGGCGGCACTGTGGATAAGCTCGAGTCCATCCCCGGCTTTATGGCACAGCCTAACAGTGAGCAATTCAAAAATTGGATTCTCTCGAGGCGTGGCGCTTTCGGGGCGCAAACTGATAGCTTCGTTCCTGCCGATAAGAAACTTTATGCACTGCGCGACGTAACAGCAACAGTGGAAAGCATTCCACTTATCACGGCAAGCATCATGTCGAAGAAACTCGCCGAAGATCTCGATGCGCTGGTGCTCGATGTGAAGTTTGGTTCAGGGGCTTTTCTTCAATCGTCTGATGCTGCGCGACAGCTGGCTCAGTCGCTCGTAAATGCAGGTAAAATGGCTGGTTGCCGGGTGGAAGCAGCGCTCACAAACATGGATGAGCCACTCGGACGTTCGGCTGGACATGCATGCGAAGTTGTTGAGTGTCTGGACGTTCTCCAAGGTGCAGGACCGCTCGATACAATGGAATTGAGTTTACAACTTGCCGCCCGCGCAGCAGTGCTCGGCCATCAAGACTCATCTTCGAATGCACATGAGAAAGCATACACTCGCATGAAAAATCACCTCAATAGCGGCCGTGCCTATGAGGTTTTCTTGGAAATAGCCGAGCAGCAGGGTGCACATCTTTCGGCTCTCGACAGAAGCAGCACCGAGTGGGTCGACAGCGGAACAATTGATATTCCGGTGCTGACAGACAACAAGGAAAAGATGCGAGTTAAGAGCATCGATACTCGGGCCCTAGGCCTCCTCCTCATTGAAATGGGTGCCGGGCGAAAAAGGAAAGAAGATGCCGTTGATCATAAGGTTGGCATAGTTCAATTGAAGAAGGTTGGAGAAACGATCGAGGCCAATGAGCCTCTGTGTTTCTTGCGCCTGCGCAAAAACGACACACACGCCGACAAGTTGCAAAGCGATGCCGCACGGGCTTTTAGTTTGATAGGTGCCGACACTCGCATTGAAGCCAAACCACTGATTGCTGATTGGATTAAATAATCACCACTTTTAAGTGATCACCTGTTGGAGTTGCGAAGAAATCTTCAGGGCATGTTCCCTCAAACATGATCATTTGAGCCGGAAGACCAACTTGAAGAACTCCATGTGATTTTTCAATACCCATAGCCATTGCAGCATTACGGGTTAGCCCAGTGAGTACTTCCGAAACCGCGAAGCCTCCCTTCACAAGCGCGAGAAAACCAGCAAACCACAATGAATTCATCGGTGCTGTGCCTGGATTGAAATCAGACGCGATTGCTGCTCGCACACCCACAGAGCGAAGCTTGCGACCTTCTACGTATGGAATATTTGAAAAGAAACTCGTCAGTGGCAACACGACAGGCATAACACCCAAACTTTGCAATTTAAGGAGATCGTTGTCGGTTGCGTATTGCAGGTGATCAACACTCAAAACCCGGCCACGAACACGTGTTCGAGAGCTCGTTTGCTCGAGTCTTTGGGCAAGAGCAATTGCAGCCTCACAGCCACCGCTCCGAGAAAACTCATCAGCGTGTACGTGAACGTCCATTCCATGCTGCAAAGCAGCCGACAACCAACGATCAGCTTGCTCGCGCGTGAAATAATTACGTTCAAGAAATACGTCTACCGCTAGAGCTTTCACCTTTTCAAGATTTGAGTATTTCTGCGCCAGCGATGAAAATTGCGGAAGCGCATCAATGAGCGCCTGAATATAATTGTCGAGCCCGTGCAACTCAGGTGACGCAGCGTGGGGACCAAGCAAGGTAGGCGCCATGAAAGGTAACAAACCTTGGCCCTGCTCATCCCTATGTGCTTCAAATAAACACTCGAGGAGCCTTAATTCTTGTTCGACGTTCAGACCATATCCAGTTTTAGCTTCCCAAGCGACGACACCCCGTGCAAGTGCCTGTTTGGCCCTCTGAATGTATGAACTTTTTAATTCGCTTGAAGATGCGGCTCGGGTGGCTCGCATGCTTACAACGATACCACCGCCTCGCGCAGCAACTTCCTCGTACGACAATCCCTGCGCCTTAAGAACAGTTTCGGTGGCTCGTGAGCCCGCAAACACCGGGTGCGTGTGAGAATCAATCAATCCAGGCATTACCACGCAGCCACGTCCTTGAATCACACGCGCACCCGTGACATTCGCCGCTGCATTTGGTGCAATGGCTTTTACAATGCCACCTTCAACAACAATGTCGCATTCCTTCTGTGCACCGAGAAGAACCGGAGATGTGCTATCAACCTCGGTTGAATTGTCGCAGTTCATTGTCAGTACAAGAGCATTGCGAATCACGAGACGTTCGTGGTCTTTCGCAGAGATCAACTCGGGAGTCGTCAAAATCGATCCAGGCATGTGGTTCTCCTTTCTTTGTTGATTCATTTGTATCTTGGATAGAAGTGCGGGTGCGTAGTGGTGACCTTAACATTACTCATGCGCTCGGAGGCAATCTTGCGTGAAATATCATAGCCAGCGTCAGCATGTCGAAACACACCCATTGCCGGATCAAAACTCAAAACCCGCTCGAGACGCTGAGCGGCTTGTGGAGTTCCGTCAGCGACAACCACCATGCCCGAATGCAATGAATAGCCCATACCTACGCCGCCTCCATGATGGAAACTAACCCAGGTTGCACCGCTAGCAATGTTGCCAAAGGCGTTCAGCAAAGCCCAATCAGCCACGGCATCGGTTCCATCTTTCATCGCTTCTGTTTCGCGGTTTGGAGAAGCAACACTTCCGCAGTCGAGATGATCACGTCCTATGACAATTGGACACCTCAGCTCGCCCGAAGCAACCATTTCGTTCAATTTGAGTCCGGCACGCGCTCGTTCACCATAATTGAGCCAAAGAATTCGAGCAGGCAGGCCCTGAACAGCAATTCGCTTTGGAGCATGTTCAAGCCAACGCTGGACGCCTTCGTTGCTGGCGAACATTTCTCGCAAAACGACGTCGGCCTTGCGCAAATCTTCAGGGTCACCAGAAAGGCAAGCAAAACGGAATGGACCACGCCCTTCGCAGAAAAGCGGCCTAATATATTCCGGCACAAATCCTGGAATATCGAAAGCATTCTCTACGCCCATTTCTTTCGCCATGGCACGGATGTTGTTGCCGTAATCGAATGTAGGTATTCCTCGCTTTTTAAGTTCAAGCAGCGCACGCACATGAATTGCAATGCTGCCCATGGCGTCGTGGCGTACTTTTTGAGGATTCGATTGTCTTTCAGCAGAAACACGCTCCATTGAATATCCAACCGGAACGTACCCATAAAGGGGATCATGCGCTGATGTTTGATCGGTCACCAGAGATGGCGTGAAATCGGACCGCTTAATGAGCTCAGGGAGAACTTCTGCAGCATTGCCGATAATTGCAATGCTTTTTGCCTCACCGGCAGCCATGTGACGATGCAAGGATGCCATAGCAGCATCGATATTGTCGTGTACTTCATCGAGGTAGCGCGTTCGCACGCGCATCTCGGCTCGCGATCTGTCGACTTCAATTCCTAGGAAACATGCGCCAGTGAGCACAGCTGCAAGCGGCTGGGCACCACCCATGCCGCCCAGTCCGCTAGAGAAAACAAATTTACCACGAGATTCGCCCTTATAATGTTGGCGAAAAGCTTCAATAAATGTCTCGTATGTGCCTTGAACAATGCCCTGCGAGCCAATGTAGATCCAACTCCCGGCCGTCATTTGGCCGTACATCATGAGACCCTTCTTTTCGAGCTCGTCAAAATGCTCCCAGTTCGCCCAGCGGCCAACAAGATTACTGTTAGCAAGAAGAACGCGTGGCGCATCCGGATTGGTTTTAATACGAGCAACCGCCGCTCCGCTTTGAATGAGCAGCGACTCATCGTTTTCTAGCTCCTGGAGCGCCGTGGTGATGCGATCGAAGTCGGCAGGACTCCGCGCCGCTTTTCCGCGTCCACCATAAACCACCAGATCTTCAGGCCTCTCGGCCACCTCAGCATCAAGATTATTGAGAAGCATGCGCAATGCGGCTTCCTGCAGCCAACCCTTGGTATTGAGCTTGCTGCCCGTGGGGGCCGGACGACCAGGCTGGAACTTCTGTTGAACGAGCGCCATGGGAGGAATCCTTCTTGCTTGCGATGGGATAAGCTTTGTGCCAAATCACCCACCAATTCCGTGTTCGGATAAAATCACAAAAAACTTGGAGTTTTGCAGTGAACCCTACCCCGCAATACGGGAAATGGTCGGGCCCCGTCGATAACAACCGAACTTTTCAAACAGATTATTTTATTCCTGAAGACCTGCAAGGGGACTTCGGGCAGATAAGAAAGGTTCTTTCTGGTGTTCTCACCGATGAAAGAATGGCCCGTTTTGCTGCCGTGGCAAGTCATCGTACGCGGGCGGTCATGCCCGTTTTTGAGAGCACACATCATAGCCACAATATCAGCGCCGTACTGCGCACGGCCGACGCATTTGGCTTTCAGGACGTCAGCTTCATCTACAACCAGCCAGAAATGAAGTTTAGGATCAGTGACAGTGTAGAACGTGGCTCAAGCACTTGGCTCACCGTGAGGCGAACAACCTCAATCAAACACTGTGCTGAGGTCCTCAAGGCCTCGGGATATAAAATCCTCTTGGTATCGCTGCCAACTTTTGCAAGAACTGCTCCTCATTATCAGCAACACTTACCTACATTCGCTGCACACGAAATCGGCGGAGTTGAATTCAACCAGGTCATCGGAAAATCGCGTATTGCCCTCGTTTCGGGCAATGAAAAATACGGAATATCTTCCGACTGGATAGAATTCGCCGATGGTTATGTACACGTCGAAATGAATGGATTCGTTGAATCGCTCAATATGTCGGTGTGTGCAGGGATTTTATTGCATGCACTTAGAACTCAGTGGCTTCCCGAAAGTCCTCACCATACGCTCCCTGCGCATGAGCAAAACCTACTCACCGAACACTGGATGGCACGCACCTGCCAAAACGCACGTGAGATCGTAGAGCGAGAAAATCCGCTCCTTGTCCCTTGGTTTGAGTTCATAAGAACAGGTCGTTTCTATTATCCTTTCAGCAAGTGAAAGAATGAAGCGACTTGGTCGGAATGAAATTTAGCGCTTGCGGGGAAAAAAGAAGGAAACACCCGAATTAATTGAACACTTTGTCTGAAGTGTCTGACACCCATCGGAACACAACTTAGTTTCAGAAGGAAAGGAAGGACTTCGGCTCACCACGACCTCAATATGTCCGTGAGTTGCATTAAAACCGCACACGCCTCTGTCCCAAACGACAATTGTCCCTTCGGGTAAGCACGCCCAACTGCTCGGACGCATGCGAACGAAGCGATCTGAAACCGAACTTTTTTCAACCTGAACGAAATCGGCAGCGGAATCCACCGGAACTCCCACGCCCTTCCAAGCTGCCGCTCCTTTTGGCATCAAACCTACATTTTCAATCGCTATGCCTGTGTATTCGTAGCATCGCCCTGTGAAACGCCCTATATTTAATCGACTCGCTTCCTGTGCCAGTTGCTTACCTACGTTGACATCAAGGTCAGCTGGAAAACCACATGGGTCAGCGGAATTTCCTCCGCCAGATGGTTTTTGCTGCCAGTGTTCTGCAAACAAATAACCGCGTTCAAGAGAACAGCCCGGTATTCTCAATTGTAATTCGATATTCCAATGTTTGTTCACAGGACTTCTTGGCGGGACCTTCAAGACAATCTGAGTACCCTCGAGAATTTCACATTTTTCGCCTGCTGAGAGCTTTGCAGAATCTGTGACCTTCGTTTTGAGATGAGTTTTTACCGATGCCGAATAAATTTGATTGGGAGAAAATTGTCCAAACGGATTTTCAGTTGGGACTGGTGCAGCTGGCTTTTCGGGAGCCGGAATCCTCTTGATGGGACCGCTCGTTTGATTCTGGCACGCTGCTGCGACAACAAGCAGCCCTAGCCTCTTGCCCAGTTCAAACGGAAATTGCAAAGTCTTACTTCGCAGCATGAATAGCCTCGCCGTGCATCTGAAAGAGTGTTCGGACTTCAGATGCTCAACCGCCAGGCAAACCTTACCCAGCATCAACCCAATGGCGAAAGATAACCATGTTTCAACAATATCTCCGATATCTGAAAATCGATTCCGAGCTCCTTAAAGGCTTCCCACTCGTTGAATCTAGTGAGCGTATTTTGCCTGTGCTTTTGCCGCCCGCCTATTCACCTTCGAGGCGTTATCCAACGATCTGGATGCTCGATGGATACCTCGGAACGGGACGAAGCTTGATGTCTGAGGGAGGATTTTTAGGAGAAGCACTCGGCGCACAATTGCATCGGCTCATCAAAAACGATGTTCTGCCCGAGTGTGTCTTCGTGTTTCCCGATCCAACCACACGTTTTGGTGGAAGCCAATTCCTCGATTCAACTGTGTGTGGACCATTCATGACACATTTGGTCGAGGAGCTTATACCCCTCGTCGATTCAAGCTTGAGCACTGTTGCACGCACGGATGGTCGAGTGATCTGCGGCCACTCGAGCGGCGGTTATGGTGCACTTATGATCTCCATGCAAAAGCCAGGACATTTTGGTTATTGTGTTGCCTCTGCCGCCGACAGCGCATTTGAATTGAGCATGGCACAATCATTCCCGATGGCTTCAATGCGCTTTAACAAATGTGGCGGGGAAGAAGCTTTTCTTAAGTATTTTTTCTCGCTGCCTCGCCCCGACAAATGTTCTAAAGAAGATTTTCATGCACTCATGACCTTGGCGATGGCTACATGTTACAGCCCTAATTTGCAGCGACCCGGTGTGTGGTGCGACCTTCCTTTCGATCCTCAGACCTGCGAATTGATACCTGAAGTGTGGCAAAAATGGCTTGACGTCGATCCAAGCCGTGTTGTTGCATCTCACGTCGATGCACTAAAAAAATTAAGATGGCTTCATCTCGACTGTGGCTCAGAAGATGAATTTTGTGCTCAGTTTGGGCACCGGCGAATGGCCAAAGCATTCATTGATTTTGGCATTGAACATCACCTCACCGAGTTTTCTGGCGGGCACAGCGGAACGTCGGCCCGCTGGGAATTCCGCTTCAAAGAACTCGCACCTTTCCTGCGGAGCTTCTCTGCGCGCTAATACGCTGTGGAAGAAGCCGCCCCCAACCAAGATAACCAAACAGTAAGCCTATTAACCCACCCAACACATGCACGCGATCTGCGACGTTCTGTTCCAAACTGAATGGAAAAAATAGAATCAACAAAAAACCCATTGCTCGAAGAATTCTTTTATTCACAGGATAACGATTGTCATTCTTAATATAAAGCGCGCACCACATTCCTGCCATTGCAAAAACCGTTCCCGAAATTCCCACCAATTGAACTCTTGGTTCATAAGTGAGAACGGCCACAAAGCTCGCAAGTGTTCCAGCAATAACTGGCACAACTGGGAATGCCAAGATTCCGAAGTAGCCCCAAAGCAGCCACCCAATGCCAACGAACGGCAAAAGATTATTGAGTAAATGCTTTGCATCACCGTGCTGAAATTGAGCAGTAAAAAAACGCCATATCTCATCGTTTCTAAAAGCCGAAATCTGACTCACTGCCAAACTTGGCAGCCACTCCTGCCAAACTCCCAATGAGAGAAATGCGACAGCTAATGCACAAATTATAATGGGCGCAATACTTTTAAAGGGGAGTACGCGAAAGAATACTTTTTCATTTGCGCTTACATCTGGCCTAAAAGGTAAACCCGGCTCCCACCGCTCTTCAACAGTGTATTCAAAAACCGCTTGGTAGGTTTGCTCTTTTAGCACCAAACCATAACGCTCAGTAGCCGCGTCTTCCTCAGGAAGCCTCGCGTCCATCGTTCACCCCATTGAAGCGCAGTGCAAAGTCGTCACGGTTAGTCGAATTGCGAAGAGCCTCTTCATAATCCACCAATCCCGAATTGACGAGCTGAATGAGATGATGGTCGAAGCTTTGCATTCCGCTGTGAGCCCCTTGAACGATGAAATCTCGAACAACCGAGGGGTGGCCACCCTTCAAGAGCTTCTCACGAATTGTTGCAGTGTTCACCATAATTTCTTGCGCTGCCACTCGGCCGGGGCGATCTTTGCGTTTTATAAGCCGCTGGCTCACAACACCTCTGAGAGAATCGGCTAATTGAGCTCGAACAATGGTTTCTTTGTCCTGGCCAGTGATACCCAAAATGCGAAGAATGGAATCGGCCGCATCGTTGGTGTGCAGCGTACTCAAAACAAGATGCCCGGTTTCTGCGGCCTGGAGAGCAACCTCAGTTGTTTCCGCATCACGAAGCTCGCCCACCAGAATAACGTCTGGAGCCTGACGCAAAGCACTTTTCAGAGCCGCTGCATAAGAACGTGTGTCTAATCCTAATTCACGTTGATTAAACATAGAACGTTTGTCGTTGTGCACAAATTCAATGGGGTCTTCAATTGTGATTACATGCGAAGTACGTGTGCTGTTTATGTAGTCGAGCATTGCTGCGAGAGTGGTTGATTTCCCCGAGCCAGTTGCACCCGTCACAAGAATGAGACCACGTTTTTGATCCAAAAGTTGACGAACATTTTTACCCATTTCAAGCTTTTCAAATGTCGGAATTTCAGATGGAATAAGCCTAGCCACAAGTCCCAATTCACCACGTTGGTGAAAGATATTGACGCGAACCCGCCCGCCTCGGTGACTCTGAAAACTGAAATCGACATCGTGTATGTCGTTGAGCCGATCGCAATGCACAGGACTTAAAATCGCAGCTGCTAAATTTTCGAAAAAACGAGAATCGAGCCGAGGCCCATTGCGGCTTGGATAGAGTTCCCCGTTCCAGCGGAACATTGGAACTTGACCCTGCTTGAGAAGAACATCGCTCGCTCCGCCCTTCACAGCGCTACTAAGGAGGGTCTCAAATAAATCAATCGCCTGGCGCTTCTCAGAACTCTCTGCGTTCTGGTTCACAGCACGACGTTCGTTCAGCAAGAGCGAAGAGACTACGGGCGGTTGCGCGGAGACCTGGGCAGCAGTTGAGACTGCTGCTGGCTGTGCAAGTGAAGGAGACGGTGTTTGAGGACCCGGTGCCACCGATGATGCGGGTGGAATTGGGGCCGCCGACGATGTGGGTGGAATTGGGGCCGCCGATGATGCAGCTTCAACCACTCGGGCGGAGGCCTGGCTATTTCTCTCAATATTCTCTTTTTTTAGCTGCTCAAGCTTTGCCACAGATGATGCAAGTCGAACTATTTCATCAGACTTGTCGACAAAGTTGAGTTTGGTAGGGATGTCAGACACAGGCGCGCTCAGCACGGAGTCAGACTCCGAAACGACAGTGATGGGTGCGGCTTCAATTTTCACCGCAGGCTTTGCTCTGCACATGGGCTCAACTTCCAACACCAATTCAGACTTTTTTTGCTCCGGTTCTGACATCATCATCGCTGATTTAAGATTTAAAGTAACAAGTGGCGCCTCAGACGCTCCAACGCCAGACGCTTCTTCGAGAACGGAAGATTCTCGCCTCACCATGGATTCGGCTTCTAGCGAAATTGTTTTGTTATTCGCCGCTGCTGGTTGCGAAGCAGCAGGGCGTTTATCAGGAGCAGCAGGCTTATCGACCACGACCCTCTGCTTTTCAACAGGGCGCTCCTCGAAAACCAACTCATCGTCTGCAGCACTCAATTCAATGCCATTCATTTGGCACTCCTCCTCAACCGATGGATGTTCGGAGGAAATTCGAATTTCTGAAGGAGACTTCAATTTTTTTTTGAAGGTGCCGATAAACTATGGAATTTAGAGGAGACAAACCCATGACCAACTCTGTGAGCTCGTTCGAGCTGCGCGAAGAAGATCTCATTGCTATTCCAGTAGAGAGCCTCAAGTCGAATACACCAATCAACTTCGACCTCTACGCCTCAGTCGGCGGGGGCCAACCTAAACGACCGAAAGATATTGTTCTTTTTGCAAGCGCACCCTCGAGTTGGAACAACGCAGAACCTGCTATGCTAAAGAAATGTGGGATTTCTTCGTTTTTCATTCGCCCCGATGAGCATTCTCGCTACAAATCTTATTTGGCATTTAACAGCTCGCAGCGCAGTGTCGACCCAAACGGCACTCCAGAATTTAGAATTTCACAAGTTCAAGATATTGGTGCACATCTCATGGAGGTGTGTTTCCACACTGGAATGGACAATCTTGTTCTTGGGCGCCTCCAAACAGTGGCCGATGATATTGTCACTTGCCTCACAGATGATCCTCGAGCGGTAATACACATTCAAAATTTGGTCGATCATGACATGTATACCTACTTTCATTCCACGGGGGTGGGCATCCTTTCAGTCGCAATGGCTAAAGCAATGGGAGAAACCAATGCAGAAGTTCTGCGCGGTTTTGCACTCGGCGGTTTGCTCCATGACATTGGCAAACGTGAGACACCACTGCACGTGCTGAATAAAAATGGTCCGCTCCTCGACAGTGAGTGGGACATGATGAAAAAACATCCCGAAGATGGTTTCAACGCTGTGAAGAGCCTAGAAGTGCCGCAGATGGTTCGCGACATCATTCTTTCTCATCATGAAAAACGCGACGGCACCGGATACCCACATCGCCTTTCAGCAAATGAAATCCCACTTCCGGCACAGCTCGTCAGCATCGCAGATATTTTCAACGCGCTGACAACGACTCGGAGCTATCACCGGAAGCGATCGCGCTTTGAAGCATTGATGCTCATGAAGCAAGACATGCTTGGAAAGATATGGGGTGAGGGTTTCAAAGCTCTCATTGCAGCACTGACAGAAGGTGAAAACTCATCTGACGGTGCGGAACTTAAATCAATCGCTGTCTGAGGATGACTTTGGAATATCATTTAGAAGAGTGTCAACGGGCGTGTCGACACTCTTTTTTTTGTTGCACTCAGTGCAACACGGCACAACATTTCCAGGCGATGTTGTGCCCCCCCTCGAAATCGGAACAACGTGATCTAATGTGAGCTCTTTGAATGAGAATCTTCGTCCACAATAGTGACACAAACCATTGGCTGTTTTTTGCTGCCACCAACGGCTTTTTTTGGCCTCACGCACCTTGGCGCGCTCGCGGCGAATATGTTCTTCATCTGCAAAAAGATAGGAGTTCAATTCCATTGAGTGAAAACCCGTTCAAGGCTTTGTGAGCATGGCTGCGATGTTCATGTTGAGCTTGTCGGGAAAAATTCGTGACACAACTGCGAATGCCTTGTTCGAAGCTCCGAGCACAATCCGTGCCTCACCCCGCGCGATTCCTTCCAGGGCTTCCGAAACTGCTTCGGGAGTTTTCATCATTCCAATTTTAAATTTATCGGCACTGCCGGCGACTTCAAAAAATTCCGTTTCCGTGGGGCCAGGACACACAGCACAAGCACGCACCCCAGAACCTTTCAGTTCATAGGCAAGTGCCTCGGTAAAATCACGCACAAACTTTTTCGATGCCGCGTAGACTGCAAAATTGGGCATAGGGATAAATGAAGCTGTTGAGGCGATGTTTACAATTGTCCCAAATCCGTTGCGTCGAAATGCAGGCACTGCGTAATAGGTGAGTTCAACCAACGCTTTGATGTTGAGTTCTATTTGTCCCAGCTGAAGTTCCATAGGGATTTCATTGAAGCGGCCAATTTTTCCGAAGCCTGCATTGTTGATGAGGAGATCAACGCCAGTGCTTTCAATGACAGTGCGCAAGCGGGCACGCTCCGATGGTTTTTCAAGGTCACAGGAAATGCACTCGGCCATGACACCCATTTTGCGAATTTCCTGGGACAGCTCTTTTAGCTTATCTTCCCTGCGCGCAACCAAAACAACATCGGTGCCCTGACTCGCTATTTGGAGCGCAAATTCACGACCCAAACCTGCCGATGCGCCCGTAATGAGAGCTCTCTTGTGATTCGCAAAAGCCATGGCTGCCTCTCCTGTGGTTGAAACCCCACATATTCAATGGGCCTATTGTTCGTTATATTTTCAAATTTCTTCAAGGCTCAGAGCCAAAAAAAAGGCGGCCCAGAGGGCCGCCTACTTTCACAAGAACTCCACATGCCCCTTCCTAGAGCAAGTGCAATCAGAACTTGTAGAAAAGCTTGAGAGTCACGACGTTTGCGTCAAAGGCACTCTCAACGCCGCGGCCGCGCGCTGCAAGCACGTGATCGTAGTCGAGCTGGACAGGCAACTTGAGCTTCAGACCATCGAAGCTCACACCCAACTGAGCGCTGCGCCCCACGGACCCTGCAGTTTCAACGTCGCCAAGCTTGGTTGTCGATTCGTTGTTCCAGCCGTAACGTGCGTTGAGCATGAGGAAGTCCACCGCAGGAACCCATGTGCCTGGAGCCAACACGAGCTTGGTATAGCCCACTTGGCGCAGACCCTTACGCTCGAGGTCGAGTTCCTTACCTTTGTTTGCTTCCGAATAGTTCCAAGCCTTGCCCTTTTCGAGCGCCAGTTCGCTTTGGTTTTCCAACTGCAGCTGAACACCGTTGATCACTTCGTAATCGGCATTCAAACGGATGGCACCGTCCATGGTTCCGCGGCCCACAGGCTTCTCACCCTTTTTGGTCGCTTCTGTGTATTTGCTTGTGTTGAAGCGCATACCAGCTGCAACTGAAGTGTAGAATGGAATACCATCGAACCAAGGCTCGTTCACAGTGGAAAGAGCATACTTCGCACCAACTTCAACATCGCCAATTCCTTTTTGGAATTTTTGATTGCCTACTTCGGTTTTTGCAAAATTCAGGAGAGCAGCTGCTGCAGCAGCTGCTTGTGGCGATGCGGATGGGTTTCGCGCAACCGCACGCAACTCTGCTGCAATTGTTTGAAGTCCAGTTTTTACTGGAACTCCCTTTGGAATAGTTGTGGAGGATGCGAAAGGTGTGCCTGCGAAGGCAGACACGAGCTGAATGTCCTGAGGTGCGGCAACGTTGTTTGCATAGGCTGCGCTGAGTGCACCTGTGCTCACTGCGTGGGTGATTTCTTCGATTTTGTCATCGAGCAATTCGAGCAGGCCGACCTTTGCAAAATTCTCATTGCTATCAACCTTCGCTTCACCGTTCATGCGGTAAGGCACGAGCACTTGCGCAGAGATCTTGTCGGTGATGCCGTATTCAAACACTGCGGTTGCTGCATTGACTTTGACTTCAATACCATTTTGCACCTTGTTGCCAGCGCCATCGTAGCCCTTCTCAGATTCCGCTGTTGCATAAACAGCGCGGAAGCGAAGAACGCTTTCTGGAAGAGCTGCAGACTCAGGAATGATGAGGCTCTTGGGTGTTCCAGCGAGTTCGCTTGTGTTGCCTGCTTGGGAAGCCATTGCTTCTTTAGCCATTTCTTTTGCTTCAGTGATAGGAGTTGTTGCAGGCTCGGCAGCTGGAGCTGGTTGAGCTTCAGCTTTCTTCGTTGCTTCAGCAGCAGCTTCTTTGACCGTTGCTTTTGTTTCTGCAGCCTGAGATTTTGCGCCTGTAGCTACGTCGGATGCTTTTGCTTTTGCATCAGCGGCGGTCGCGGCAGCACCAGCTTTAATTTTAGCAGCTGCGCCTTTAGCGTCAGCACCATAGGCAACAGCAGCATTCGCAACAACCATCGTTGCAACAACCTGAAAAACAGTTCTCATGACAACTCCTCTGAGAAAAACCACATGTGTTTTTGGATGCGTTCCAAAGTTATCATAAGACCATAGTGTGTCAATTTGGCAACACTCGGCAAAATGACGCCACATTTTGAATGAAAATCTAACGCAAATTTTAGACATAATTTTGTCTAGAAAGATTTTTAAAATCTGCACCAAAGCTACTCTCAGATGGATAGCAATTGACGCTCTCAATATTCCTGCGCCCAGGGTTTTGGAATCAGGAGAAAAGTGTTCATGCCCAATAGAAAAATCACAGCCGCGTTGTCACTTCTGTGCTCCGTTGGGCTTTTTTCTTGCAAGAAGAAAAGTACCGACAGTGCAGTGGAGCAAACCTCAAGCAATCGTCAGAGCGTGCAATGCAATGTGATTGTGGTGGGCGGAACAACCGCCGCATTTGCCGCTGCGATCACCGCAGCTGATAATCTGCAACCTGGCGAAGTTGCATGCCTCACTGAGCCCACTGATTGGCTTGGAGGACAGCTCACAAGCAGCGGTGTCCCTGCTGTTGACTACGCCCACCACGAAGTTGAGGTTCCGGGAATCGGAAAAGTTAAAACCTCAGATGCAAGCCGCCATATGAGCATGCAAAATAAGTTCTTTGGGCAATGGATGAGCCACTTGGGCCCTGTTTCAAACAATATTCTTAGTTTTCCACAGATCCCCACCTGCTGGGTTTCAGTGCGCTGCTTTCCTCCCACGAATCTTATTGGCAGCATCAATTCACTTGCTTCCACCTACGAAGCGTCAGGCCGACTCAAGGTTTTTCGCAATACAGTCGTGAAATCGGTTCGAACAGCAGACCAACGCATCACCTCTGTCACTGTGATCCAACACAACGAAATTGGCACGCCTCCGCTGCGCCTCTCCGAACAGATCAAAGATTGGTACAGCAGCAAAGATTCATCGCGCTTCCGCAAGACAATTTACACATTGAATGCACCTCAAAAATCGACCAACAACGGCAAAGAATATTTTCCGGTTGTCATTGACGCAACGGAATGGGGAGAGGTTCTTGTTTTAAGTGGCTCTTCGTATCTCCAGGGAATGGAACGCAACGACGCCGCACCTGTTGGACAAGGCTCCCAGGAGACATGTGGACAAGCGATCGTTTATCCGGTGACCTTGCGCATGAATGAAACTGCACAACCCGACTCAGCACTCGCAGGCGGCCGATGGGTTCGCGAAATTCAACCTCAGGTTGAAGCCTATAAGCAATCGCTTGTAAAACGTGGGCTCCTTGATGCCGGAAAGTCTCTGTATAGCATTGCAACTTCGTCTCGTCCGTTTTCATTCGATGATGTCTGGACTTACCGCCGCATTGTTGTTGGGCCCGTTGAGCGAAAAAGCGAAAAAGTTTACGGCTTTTTTCCTGCCGCCCAAATTGGCGACATCTCAAATCAAAATTGGGAGCTTGGCAACGATTATCCCTACCGTTATCTTTTCCTGCCCATCGATGGAGCTCGTGCTCAGGCACGCAGTGGAAACTGGGAAGGTGGAATTGATGTTCAAGCTCTTGCAGAGGCAGAGCTTCAAGCTTGGGGCTGGGTCGATCACCTTCGCAAAAATGCCACAGTCACATGGAATGAACAAAAGCGAGACATCGGTCAGCACATTGTTCTTTCAGAAGCGCTCGGAACTCCGCTTGGATTGAGCAAGGTGCCCTACATTCGCGATACACGTCGCAGCATTGGATATGGAAGTGATGGTTCGCCCTACGTTTATCGCTACGGCGAGATGTTTGATGGAACTGAATTCACTGACTCCGTAGGTACGGGAGTTTACGTCGCCGACAGACATCCGAGTCGTAATCCGAATGTCGATGGACAGCGCTGTATGTCGAGCAATTATCCTGCAGGTTATACAGCCTATCCGCGCCCTTTTACTCTCCCCATGCGCGCGCACACCAACTCAACCATCACCAACCTGCTCGTCGCAGGAAAAACCATGGCACAAACATTTCACGTGAATTCAGCAACACGATTGCATCCAATAGAATTCGCGTCAGGGACTGGAGCGGGAGCACTTGCAAGCTTCATGGCACAGTCGCAAGTGACCTCGCATTTTATAATGAAGAGTCAGAAGCACATTGGCCTGGTTCAAGAGAGAATTAAGAAGTATCAGCCCCTCATTTGGAGCAAAGAAGTGCTTGCAGGAACAATTCCAAAACCAATTCTTCCTAAGAAAGAAGATGCAGATAAAACGGAGAACGATCAGAAACCCAAGTGATCTTTTATGGAGCTCCGCCATCGGAGCCATGTGCCATCTGCACACCGAGGCGGAGCTTGTAGGATTTCGGTGAAGCTGCGCGCAAATTGCTAAAATCCGAAATAGCGAGAGTGTTGATTTTGTCGCGCAGGCAACCAGCCATTGCTGGCTCTCGCTCTGCACCATCGAGTAAACCATTTACTGAAAACCCTGGCTTAGTTACATCGACCTTCACATCAAAACGAAACACCAAACCACTGGCAGGCCCCTGCAATTGAGCACGACATGCCTGCAAATGCGGAGCAAGTGCCTGGGATGCGCGGGAAACAAGGTCGAGCGCTCCCCAACCGAACATATCCTTCAACTGCGAACCCGATGTGTCTTCAAGAGTGTCCATGAAGGTGACAAATCCCAACGCTTCGCCTGGCTCAAGTGAATTCGCCCGCAGCGCAAGATCTCTCTGGACAAAGGGGTGCGAGAAGAAGGGGACCAAACTAGCTGCAGCAAAACTTAGAGTTGCGAAAGTCAGCAATGAGTATTCAACACCGCCGCGATGACGCTCGAAACCGGGGACAATTCCCGAAAACTCAGCGGGAACCCTCTGGGCATCGGACTCCTCAAGCTCAATTCTGCGCCGGATCCAATCTCGATTTCCTCTCTCGTTCATCATGACCGTTCCTCGCAAGAACTGGGTTTCTTCGCAAGGAATTTGATCAGACCAACTTGTTCGTCAGTTCACCGGATCCTCGCTGTTGAACGTATCGTCGATCTTGAACTTTGGAATAGGGAAATCGGGTGTCAGATTTTCCTTGATGGGCGTGGGCTGCGGCACTGGGGGGGCATTTTTTGCCAATTCCCCCGGGAAGGGCGGAACTGAAAGATTATTGGTAGGTGATTGCGGATTGTTGCCTTCTGGCGAGGGTTGCGGTGGCCAGCCGGATGGCTCGGTTCCGGCAACAGGCTGCGTTGCGACTGATGTTGATTCTTTGACACGGGCACGGAAAGGTATCACACGCCGCGTGGCTGAGAAAAGACCCTCGCTATTGCGCCCGCTCAGCGCAAGTCTCACAACTGAGTTTGCGCTCGCGGCGTAGTCGTCAATAACCGAGTTTAGGTCGGCACGGGAGTCGTCGGTGCCGTCGCTCTCATCACTAGACATTGAAGCACCGTGCACGGGCACAGTGATTTTCTGAGTGTCGTCGCCATAATCGAACGGCACTTCGCTGTATTTTTTCTCAACCATCGCACGCCAAGCAATCTTTTCAGAAAACTTTCGTTCCTTAATAAGCGTCTGTGCAATTTCAATCCAAGCGGGTAGCGCTCCAGTACCACCGGCAACCTTAAAGCCTCTACGGCGCATTGGCTCATTAGTGTCGTAGCCAACATAAGACGCAATTGTGTAGGCATTTTCGGGTGAGAGTGATTTTGCTCCGGAATCCTCTGGGTAGGGCAGATAACCGACATAAGTCGCGTTCACATAGTCATTGGTTGTGCCTGTTTTTCCAAAAGTTGGAATACGCAATGCGGCTTTCTCAAGAAGTGCATCCTCTTCAGGATTGTTAGAGCGAAGCACAACGGTTCGATTGGCAGCTCGCGCGGTGCCGTTTGTCACCGTTCCTCTCAGAACACTCAACATCGGAGCTGAGTAGAACTGATCGGCCAATTGATGTTCTTGCTCTTCAGCTTCCCAGAGCAGATTTCCCTGCTCATCTTCAATACGCTTGATGAGGAGCAACTGATTTTCTTGGTCGGTGTTGAAAAAACGGTAGGTCTTTCCCTGCAAAATGCTTTGGTAAGCGAGCGCTAGTTCCGCAAGAGTTACAACATTTGCACCGAGCGGGAACGAAGGCACCCATTGCACGTCACTTTCAATGCCCATTTGCTTCGACATTTTTTGCGCATAAATCATGCCCAGTGAATAACGAAAATCGTCGTGCCAGAAGAGTTTCTCCATTGCAGGTGCATCGACGATGGTTTTGTACTTAGTGTCAACCTGCTCCTTGAGCTCCGCAACAAGACTCATAGGTAAAACGCCGTCGAGTACAACATTTTCCTCCGAGAAGAGTGATGAATTTGATTCTGCAAGACGAACAATTTCCTCAGGCTGCAGAGTCTTCACAACTGGATTTTGAAGCAGTGGAGTCACTATGCCCATCAAAAATGGATCGGATGGCTGCCAGACAATTTGATTTTCAATGGCATGAAATGGAGCAAGGGCAGTAAGGTCTTCCTTGCTCAAAATTGACTTCGACTGAGCCAACGATTTAACCCGTATGATTGCAGCGAGCGCATCTTCACGCATCCGTTCCCAGCGTAAAAAATTATTCTTAAGAACGTGCAAACGAATCTGCTTTTCCTTTTCGGGCATTGCTTTAGGTTTGGCAACCGCAACACGAGCCGCTTCGGCTTCAAATGCAGTGCCATAGTTCATCGACTTCACGAGGAAACGCAGTCGCCTATCATGCGACACAGCAACATCATCGAGGAGCTCACCCTTAACTGCACCGAAAAGCCCGGCTCGCAAATTGGCTTCCAAAAAACGCGCATTGTATTTGGAAGCTAATCGATTAGCGACATTATTTTCGTTTTCACCAGAGTTCGCCATTTCTAAAGTCACGAGCAAATCTTTGAATTGGGAGAACGTAAGACGGTCGAGCATGTGTGCGAGCAGCCAGACGCTTGCAAGGTTCTCTGACTTGGCACCTGCACCTGCAAATGTCGTTTCAAGCGTGTCGGGGGAGTGGTCGGGGCGAGGATAATAGAATTGGCCTTGCCAGGTGTACACATTGCGAGTGTTTAGCAATGGCTCAAGAATGTGCCAACCAAGCTGAAGGGCAGGATAGTATGTGAGAGTTTTGAAAGTACTTCCGGGCTGACGCTTTGCAAACACAGCACGATTATATTCATGTGGCGCGTAGCCTCCCACCATGGCCACAACCTGACCTTTGTCGAGCACAATCGCGCCGCCCTGAATTCGGGGTTGACGCTCGATGTCGCAGACAAGACGCCCATCTGGACGCTGCTCGCGAACACTCGCAAGCACATAATCGCCCACACGCACCTGATTGAGAAGAATTGCCTTCGATTTATCAGTTCCACGGTAAAAAGCCTGATCGGTAATTTTTGCAACTCGATCGATGGCATCAGAGGGAACAAAACATTCGGGAATGCCGAAGCTCAGAGTTGCCGACTCCTTGCCTTTTTCCTTTGAGAGCTGAAGAACTTTTCCGACATAAAATCCGTGTAATTCTGGACGCTGAATACTCACAAACTGCGCAGCTGGGGCTTTATCAAAGCCCGTGAGAATCATCTCAAGCCGACTCAGGTTTTGTCGCACTCCGTAGAGAGCTCCGCGTTGTACAGATTGATCAAGCGTTGTCGTGATGCGCAAGCCCATCGAACCCACTTCATCCGCAGTTTCAGCACCCAAGGCAGAAAGAACTTCTTTACGGCTGAGCTGACGTTGAACAAGTTCAGTGATGAAAAGTTCATTGAATTGAAATTTACCCTGGCGAAATGGAACATCTTCCCTCGCAGAAGCATCAAATTCAGCCTGGCTTATAAATTTTGTGTCTAACATACGTCGCAAAACGTAGTTCTTACGCACCTTGGCATCTGCTTTGGCACGGTTCTGCGCGGCCACTGCCTTTTTTGTAAATGGATTGTAACGCTCAGGGCCCTTAACACTTCCTGCAATGAAGGCAGCCTCTGTGAGTGTCAGTTCGTGCACTTCTTTATCGAAATAATACTTGGCAGCAACACCAACACCACGCCCATTGCCTGTCACATGAAATTGGTTGAGATAGAATTCAAGAATTTCATCTTTACTGAATCTGCGCTCCATTTTGAAGGCATTGATGGCCTCCTCAAATTTGGCTTTCAAATTTGTCACGGGACGGCCGTATAAATTCTTCACAGTCTGCTGGGTAATTGTAGACGCACCCTCACGCTTACCCATAACGAGATTGCGAAAGGCTGCACGGGCTGTACTTATGAAATTAACTCCACGATGCCCATAGAAATCATCGTCTTCGGCTGCAATCACGCCTTGCTGAACTAGCTTAGGAATATCTTTGAGTCGGATATATTGCCGATGTTCCGATCCGAACAAGCTCCCGAGTTGGGTGGTGCCATCACTGTAATAAAGAGTTGACTCTTTCGAGAGTATCTCGAGAATCCGCTCTTTTTTGAGATGATCGTAATTGCCGCTGAGAACTTCCAAAAAAGCAAGTCCCCCCAAGGCAGCAGGAGGCGCCACAACGCAGCAGGCCAATGCAATTAAGCCGATAGCCATTTTATTCATTTCAGATTCAACTCCAAAGACACGGGACAGTGGTCAGAGCCCAAAACGGCTGGAAAGATTTTAGCCGAAATGACATCCTGGACCAATCCGGGGGTAATGAAATGATAATCGAGACGCCATCCGATATTCCGCTCACGGATGCCAGGCCGTTGACTCCACCATGTGTAGTGACCGCCGCCAGACTCAAACATGCGAAATGTATCAACGTAACCATTTTCAATGAACGTGCTCATCCATGCGCGCTCTTCGGGCAAATACCCTGCATTCTTCTCGTTCTGTTTAGGGTTGGCCAAATCGAGTGGCGTGTGGGCAATATTAAAATCGCCGCCTAATACAACCTCATGCCCTGCAGCGCGATGCTTGTTCAAGAACTCCATGATGAGGAAGCAATATTCTAGCTTGTAAGGCAAACGCAAAGTGTCACGCTGAGAGTTTGGGAAATAAGCAGATGCAAAGAGAATCTTGTCATGCACAAAGGCAAGGAATCGACCTTCTGTGTCGAACTGCGGCGATCCGAGGCCGTGGATCACTTGCTCCGACTCCACCGGAAGCCTCGTATAGATGGCAACACCACTGTAGCCTTTTTTCACTGCGGGTTGCCAAAAAGATTTATACCCGAAAGGCGCTAACCACTCTGGTTGGAGGTCACTTTCAGAACAACGCACTTCCTGCAAAAGAAGAACATCGGGCTTTTCCTTTTCGAGCCAATCCATGAAACCATTGCGCACCGCTGCACGAATGCCGTTCAGGTTCCAAGAAAAAATCCTCAATTTCTTCACGCTTCGTCTTCCTCAAAATTCTGCGCCAATTCTTTACTCACACAACTGAGCGCTTCGGTGTAAATTCCTGGTGTCCAGGAATTGAAATGCCTTTCCAAAGTTCCGACCCTCGTGCTGGCATGTTTGAGCGCTTCGAAAAAATTCCCACGCAGCGTAAGACTCGTTGAATACAGAACTCTGCCATTCTCCATCACTTTTGCGCCGTCAGCATCCAAGGCGAATTGACCTGTTAGGGGATCAACTGACATGCCTGTCAGATTTTGAATTTGAATATATGAAAGCTTAGTAAGATCAGGAAGCGGAGGTTTCTCGACTCGAAAAAATAAGTTGGTGAATGATGTGGAGTTGGCGCTGTCTGCATGCCCGGTCAATCGGAATCGACCTTTCCATTGCGGATATTCACTCTCTACTTCAGCAAGCAACGAAGAAGTCATCAGAGGATGCACCAACGCACCCGACTTCATTATTTTAACCGGTTTTGTAGGGCTTCCCTCAAAATCAAACACAGCAGAAAACGGAGACTGTTCAAGATGAGGATTATCTTCGATGGTTAGGCCAGGAATGACAACGGCGTCGAGATGAGCGAATTCCCAGGCACCAGTTTTGTCGAGAAGAGATCGCGTCTCGAGATTGGGAATCACTAATTGATCGAAAAGGTCACCAACAGCCTTGTGAGTCAGATAAACGGGCAACGGACTTCTTGCATCTAGGGGCTTCACACTTGTCTTGACAATATTTTTCGAAGCTTCATCAACAATTGCTTTAATTTCCTTTGCACTGGGCAAAGCGCCGAAAAGATCGGAGTGCGATTCACTTGTGTCTTCAAGCGAAAAAGCAACCATCACAGAACAAGCCGCAGAGGTTTCGCTGGCTTGGTTCCGCACGGAGTCAGCATAATTCCGCGTTGTCGTGGAGATAGAAACGCTCACTTCTCGGTTCATAAGACGCGGGTGTTTTACAAGAGCCGCCAGCTCATCTGTTTGATTGAGAATCTGTGTTGTCAGGGTCCCTGCATCTTGGCGGTCAAAGCACTGCAGAAATTCATGTGAAGCGAGCGAAAGGGTTGGATAGGAGTCTTGTTTGCAAAATTGAATGCCATGGCGGAGCTCAACCGATTGCGCGAGAGCAAATTCAAGTTGATGGACAAAAAGCTGCATCGACAAAGATTCAAGGGTGAACCCTACGCCTCTCTGATTTGCTAAAACAAGCGAGACATCTAACTGGAAAGGGCGGTTCTCTTGCAGAGGACCCTTAGTATGGCGCAGTCCGTTAAAAAGCGTTGCCGCATAAACATGGCGCTGCGTTGCAGTGCAAACGTAGCCTTCGAGAATTCCAGAGGCCAAGCAAGAACTCAGATGTTCTTTAACCCGCCGAACGAATAGTTCAACTGCCGATAGTTTTTCAGTTGTCATTCTTTTTCTCCCTGGCCATCGCCAGTGCCAATGACCCTCACTTTGGGATGAGGAGTAAAGACCATAAAAGCTGGACCACCATCTGAGGTTAAAACACCTTGGCCATCTTTTCCGCAGGTGCCGATACTACGACATAATGTTGGACCAAAAGCATCTATCGCTGATCGAAAACACTCAGTTGCAATGCCGGTGAAGTTTGCTTCCCGCATCCGCACAGGCTTGCATCCCTTCTTCAAAAGCAAAACACGGGCTACGTCTGCCCGGAATTCAAGATTCGAACAACTGGCTGTGCCACCCTTCCAACCGCCGAGGAGAAGAACTCCTTTTTCGCCATCGAGGTAACCACTCTTTTCAAGAGACTTTTGCACAATTTCAGCGGGAAGATCATCCCATTGGTGGGGTAAATTCGATAAATCTAGGGGCTTGGAATGTTCAGGACAAACCCAGATACTCGTCATGCGGTTGAGCGAGGGATATTGCAGCGACTGAACTCGCGCGCAGCCATCTGGGGTTTGGTTTGCAACCAGAGCAGTGTGACGAGTATGGATAGAATCAACGAGCCGACCGTTTTTGACTAAGAGTTTTCTCTGCGGGACCACTCCTTCTGCATCAATAGGAAGATATCCGCAATTATCTAAAGTTCCGTCGATAAAAATATCCATCCATTCCGGACCAACGAGGAGATCTTTCATTTCTCCATTTGCGCCGAATCCGGATGCGCCCGTTTGAATCAAATCTCCCTCAGCCGCATGACCAATTGCTTCATGAAGTATGAGCCCGAGCAAATCAGCATCAACTGCAAGGTAGTCGTATTCCGGTTCCTCGGGAACGAGAGCTGCCAAGAGAAGATCAAGAGACTGCTGCTTTACTTTCCCAAAATGGTAATTCAATTCGTCTTCAAGTTGAGCAGGCTCTGGGAATTTATTCTGGAGATGCCGGGCGTATGCAGTGCGTTTCTCTTCGCCCTCTGCGCAAGTTGAATTTGTAGCAATTCGGCAGACCTGATTGACGTACGTTTGCTGAGCGGAATCAAGAAAATATTGCCACCGATATTCAGTCGACATCTCAAATCGACTTTTGAGCGAATGAATTCGAATGTCGTGTGGTTCCTTGTGGAATTTTTGGATAAGACCACTGACGCTTTGAAACTCACCTGCGAAACGCACCACTTGCCATGGATGTTGTCCGCAGTGAGCAATCAGTTGCTCACGTGAAGCCAAAATGCGGCGTTGTAAAATCTCTGTATCCCGATTTTCAATTTGGCGCCAAGCAGCATCGAGCGCAGAACTCACACATTCCAAGGGTGAAATTTCGGCACTCAGAGTTCCTGTCATGAGTCCTGTGCCGCCAGAAACTACTGCTCTCACATGAAATGAACTTGATGCTGAAACATCGGGCGGACCTTCGTCGTGGCCATTGGAAAGTGAACGAGATGCAGACTCTCGCGTTCCAACCAACACAGCAACATCCTCAACAAGGGCCTCGGGATGCTTGAGCAAAAACTCCGCCACAGCTGTCTCTACGGACCGAGCCCAGGTTTTGCCTGAATACCGACTCACACCGCTTTCAAATGGAAGCAAGAAAGTTGGAGAGAATGTTTCTGGTAGAAGCGGCACCGTGACTTGTTCATTACTTTCACAATATTGATTTGCAGTTTCGATAAGGTGTGTTCTGTATTTGGATAAAATTATTTCAGACAGTTCTTTATTTGCAGCGGCAATGACACTTCCCGCGCGAAATCGTGAATCATCTGTATGTCCGTGAAAGCTTGTAAAAACAGCTCCCGGAGTTTCGTCGAATAAAACCTGCAGAGCCGCAACATCATACGGTGCCACGAGAGGATCGAGCATGGCATCTATTCCGCCGCAAAGTATTCGAGTGTAACCATAGGCATCGCTGTGTGTGCGACACTCGTAGGATTCCTCGTGAAGGAGCGAGAGAAAAGACTCAATACCACGGTATGCAAAAGTCTTGGCAGTTGAATAAGAAACAAATGCGTCTGCCAAATTTCTTGTTTGCCGCACAGCGCAATCTTGCCACTGTTGATCTGCAATACTCGAACCGTTTGCTGGCTTTATTTTCCCCCAACGAGCTCCGTTGCCTTTGCTTGCCACAAAAACTTCATTCAGTGCGGGCAACGCTACGATACCCACAACCGGACGACCTTTGTGCACCAAAGCCAAAAGGGTCGACCACAAGGGAGAACGCGACTGGAAATTCAATGTTCCATCGATGGGATCAAGAATCCAGTAGGTGTCTTTGTCGAGATTAAGTTTCTGTGTTGGCCTCTGATGCAGAGTCATTTCAAAATGATTAAGGCCCAAAGTTGAAACAGTGTCTGACGTTTGTTCCAGCGGAGCAAATGAGAGCTCCTTCAAACACCCAACAGAGCCATACTCTTCACCCACAAATCCCCAGTGGGGCGAAATTAAGGCTAGAAGCTCACGAGCCTTCTTTTCAAGAAAGCGATCTGCATCGGTGACAATGCTTTTGTCAGCCTTTTCTTCGACCTTCAATGGCCTTTGGAAAAACGAAAGCCCGCTCTCTGCCAACTCAGCAACAACGCCGAGCGCATGCTTCTCGAGTGTGCATAATTGTTCTGGAGTGAATGTCTCGAGAGTCATGTGTCCTCCATCGGAAAATTGACAACCTGGCAAGAAATGCAAGCTAGAACGCATCCTACCGTCCTTATGTCACTTTGGACATGTGTCAATGAGAGCAATTTCCGGATAGAATCCTTCTACTGTCGCTCTTGTGATTTGGGAGATTTTGATTTGAAACTGCGCATGTTTGGTGCAACCGACAAAGGGCTGGTTCGTGCTCTGAATCAGGATGCATATTCGTGTGACGCGAGCCTCGGAATAGTCATTCTTTCTGATGGAATGGGCGGACATGCCGCTGGTGAAGTAGCCAGCCATATGGTGGTTGAGGGTCTTGCCGAAAGCCTGACCAAAATGTCGGAATCTGCTTTCGAGGACGCCCCGCTGCGTATTGATGAAGCTCTAAGAAACGTTAATACAAAACTCATTTTACGAAGCCAGGAAGATTCTTCATGTCGTGGCATGGGCGCGACTGTCAATATTCTCTGCTTCACACATGGATTCGTGACCATTGGGCATGTTGGCGATTCGAGAACATATCTAGTCCGCGCCTTCAAATCCTCCGACAACAAACCACGCTTCGGAAGCTGGCAACTTACCATTGACCACAATCTAGGTACGTTTCTCGATCGGGGAATTTTAAATTTATCAGGAAGTGCCTCAGAGGGACCTTTGTCTGCCCGCGATCGTTCGAAGTTAACTCGAGGAATGGGCGTCATGCCCGACCCCAAACCAGACATTTATACAAAACGCCTCGCCGATGGAGATGTGTTTCTCACGTGCAGTGATGGTTTGCACGGATTTGTCTCCGACAGAGATGTGCTCCGAGCAATTGTGGCAGGCCCGATTGCAGAAGCACCCCACCGACTGATTGATATCGCAAAGGCTGCGGGTGCTCCCGACAACGTCACTGTAGTCATTTCTATTATAAGCGATTTAGATGAGCCTTTTAGAGAATTTGCTGGGCCCATATTCGACACACCCCCCTACATGCTGCGTCTGCCCAACGGTGAAATTCAAGGTCCAAATGTGGCCTCAGAAGTGATTGACCTTTGGATCAAGCGAACTCTGCCGAGCAACACTGAAATGGCTTCGGGTTTGGGAGAGTGGGTCCTTTTGCGAAACAAAGATTTGCTTGTGAAGGCTTATCCTGAATTCAAACAGGAAATATTCCTCGACCATCTTCATTACGAAACAAGCGAGGATCTTGCCGAGCAGGCGCCAAGAACGCTCGGCACACACGACCCGAGCAGTCACAAAAAACCGACGCACATTCTCATTTGGATTGCGCTCTTAATACTCTCGATTGCCGTGACCCTGCTCATCGTGCTCCTAGCCGAGTTGCCGAACGTTCTCTTGCCAGCCTACTGACGCCCGGCAGCCCGCTTCCTCGCGCACTCCCTTAAAACTTCCGA
>Ga0247843_1002501_pt1 | contig 33103 bp, 23 predicted proteins | sample LaCruzMarch2017__FD_192420 | JGI IMG/M metagenome (GOLD analysis project Ga0247843, IMG submission 192420) | Freshwater microbial communities from meromictic Lake La Cruz, Castile-La Mancha, Spain - LaCruzMarch2017_8m | ecosystem: Environmental > Aquatic > Freshwater > Lake | place: Spain... | reverse complement strand
CGCGACCAGCCCGCTGCGGGCTTCACTGCTGCACGCGTTGCCGCGTCCTTCAGGGCGCGGCGACGAGCGCGGTGGCGTCTTGGAGTGGCTTCGGGGTGACAGGGGTCTGCGCGCTCCGGGCGGGGCTGCGGCCGTTGGCGCCCGGAATGCAGATGCGAAATGCGGGATGGCGGTTGGGAGCCCACGGACACACATGGGGGTCTCAGGGCGCGCTTCCCCTCCGATGGCGGGGGCGGGGGGGTAGCGCGGCGACCTCGCGTCGATCGTGCGGCCCCTTACCACCGCCCAACAGACCGTCCGGGACCCTGAAAGGCAGCACGCATGAGCCACACGCCCCTCGCTTCTCCCACCGGCCGCCTGGGCGTGCTCATGCCCGGGATGGGCGCCGTCGCGACCACCACGATGGCCGGCGTGATGCTCGCGCGGCGCGGCCTCGGGCTGCCCATCGGCTCGCTCACCCAGATGGGCACGATGCTCCTCCGGCGCGACGCCCCGGCGGAGGTCGCGCTGCGCGACGCGGTGCCCCTCGCGGGCCTCGACCAGATCGCCTTCGGGGGGTGGGACCTCTTCCCCGACGACGCCCTCGCGAGCGCGACCAACGCCGATGTGCTCAGCGAGAAGCACCTCGGGCTCGTGGCCGAAGAGCTCCGCGCCGTGAAGCCCATGACCGCGGTGTTCTACCCGGAGTACGTGCGCCGGCTGCACGGCACGCACGTGAAGAAGGCCCCCTCCAAGGCCCACATGGTGGCGGCGGTGCGCGACGACGTCCGGCGCTTCCTGCGTGACGAGGGCTGCGACCGCGCCGTCGCCGTGTGGTGCGGCTCGACGGAGGTCTACCGCGAGGCCTCCGCCGTGCACGAGAGCGTCGAGCGCTTCGAGGACGGCCTGCGCCACAACTCGCCGGAGATCTCCAACTCGCAGATCTACGCCTGGGCGCTGGTGCAGGAGGGCGTCCCCATCGCCAACGGGTCGCCGGGCCTCACGCTCGATTTCCCGGCCATGTACGAGCTCGCGCGCCTCCGGGGCGTGCCCCTCGCGGGCAAGGACTTCAAGACCGGCCAGACCCTCATGAAGACCATGATCGCCCCGGGGCTCAAGGCGCGGCGGCTCGGGCTGCGCGGCTGGTACAGCACCAACATCCTGGGCAACCGCGACGGCGAGGTGCTCGACGACCCCGACAGCTTCCGCACCAAGGAGGTCTCCAAGCTCGGCGTGCTGGAGAGCATCCTGCCGAAGGACGGCCACCCCGAGCTCTACGGCAACGTCACGCACCGGGTGCGCATCGACTACTACCCCCCGCGCGGCGACCAGAAGGAGGGCTGGGACAACGTCGACCTGTTCGGGTGGCTCAACTACCCGATGCAGATGAAGATCAACTTCCTCTGCCGCGACTCCATCCTCGCGGCGCCCATCGTGCTCGACCTCGCGCTGCTGCTCGACCTCGCGCACCGCGCGGGCATGACCGGGATGCAGGACTGGCTGGGCTTCTACTTCAAGTCCCCGATGGCCCCGGCGGGGACGGCCGCCGAGCACGACCTCTTCGTGCAGCAGGTGCGCCTCCACGACGCCCTGCGGCGCATCGCCCGGGAAGCGGCGTGAGGGGGAGCCATGCGCACCCTCCGCGGCGCCGTCGTCGGCTACGGGTTCATCGCGTCGCGCGGGCACGTCCCGGCGCTCCAGCAGTCGGGCGCGGACGGTGACGCCGCCCGCTTCGAGGTCGTCGCCGTCGCCGACGTGACCCCCTCCCGCCTCGCCCTCGCGGCCGCGGCGCTCCCCAGCGCGCGGCTGTACCCCGACCACCGCGCCCTGCTCGACCGCGAGGCCGAGCGGCTGGACTTCATGGTGGTCGCGGTGCCGCCGTCGCTGCACGCCGAGGTGACCCGCGCCGCCCTCGCGCGCGGGCTGCACGTGCTCTGCGAGAAGCCCCTGGCGCGCTCGACCGCGGAGGCCCGCGGGATGCTCGCGCAGGCCGTGGAGTCCCGGCGGGTGCTCTACCCCTCGCACAACTACAAGCACGCGCCGGTGGTGAAGGCCGTGCGCGCGATGCTCGACGAGGGCGCCGTCGGGGAGGTGAGCCAGGTGACGCTCGACACCTTCCGCAGCACCCACGCGAAGGGCGTCCCGGAGTGGAACCCCGACTGGCGCCGGCAGCGCGCCTGGTCCGGCGGCGGCATCGGGATGGACCACGGCAGCCACACCTTCTACCTGGCCTTCGACTGGCTGAACTCCCGGCCCCGCGCGGTCTCGGCCCGCACCTGGACCGCCCCCGGCGAGGAGACCGAGGACAACCTCTCGTGCTCGGTGGACTTCGAGCGGGGGGTGGCCACGGCGCACCTCTCCTGGACCGCCGGCGTGCGCAAGGTGATCTACACGCTGCACGGCGACCGCGGGGCGATCCGCGTCGAGGACGACGCCGTCGAGCTCTCGGTGAAGACCCGCGGCGCCGACGGCGACCGCTGGACGCAGACCCAGCGGCTCGTGTCGTCGTCGTGGATGGACGCCTCGCACACCGCGTGGTTTCGCGCGCTGCACCAGCAGTTCGCGGGCGCCATCGAGCGCGGGGAGCACGTGGGCGCCGAGCTGCGCCAGTCCTTCGGCTGCGTGGCCCTCATCGAGGCCGCGTACGCCTCCGCCTCCGCCCGGGGCCGGGAGGTCGCGCTCGCCCGGGGGGCCCCCTGGTGATCGACCTCGCCTGCTCCCTCGCGCTCTTCGGCCTGCTCGCCGTGGCCCTCGCCGGGTACGGGCTGCGCGCGCTCCTCTACGGCCGCGCGCACTACCGCCGCGTCGAGAAGGACGGCGGCAGCGCGCTGCTGGGCGAGGGCGCCATGTCCGCGGGCTACTGGGCCCTGCAACCCATCGGGTCGGGCCTCGCCCGCGCGGGGGTCAGCCCCGACGCCATCAGCCTCGCCTCGCTCGCCTTCGGCCTCGCCGCCGCCGTCGCCGTGGCCACCGACCACTTCGGCGTCGCCGCCGCCCTCGTCGCGGTGGCCAGCCTCGGGGACGCCCTCGACGGCATGGTGGCGCGCGCCACCGGCGTGGCCTCGGACGCGGGCGAGGCCCTCGACGCGACCGTCGACCGTTACCAGGAATTCGCCCTCCTCGCGGGGCTCGCGGTGCGCTACCGGGCTGAGCTCGGTTGGCTCCTGCTCGCCCTCGCCGCCCTGCTCGGATCGGTCATGACCAGCTACGCCACGGCCAAGGCCGAGGCCCTGCGGGTGGACATCCCCCGCGGGGCCATGCGCCGCCCCGAGCGCGCGCTCTACCTCACCCTCGGCGTGGCCCTCACCCCCATCGCCTCGGCCCTCGCGGGCGCCCGCGGCCCGTGGGTCGCCCACGCCCCGATGCTCTCGGCGCTCCTCGTCGTGGCGGTGGTCGCCAACGCCTCCGCGGTGCACCGCCTGCGCGCCCTCCTGCGCGCCCTCTCCGACCGCCGACCGCCGCCGCCGTCGTCCCCGCGCGCCGACTCCCTCGCGCAGCTCCTCGGGCGCCACCAGGCGGCCTCGGCGCTGTCCACCCTGGTGGATTTCGGCACCCTCGCGCTGCTCGTCGAGCGCTTCGGCGTGCACCCCGTGGCGGCCACCGCCCTCGGCGCCCTCGCCGGCGCCGTGTGCAACTTCACCCTCGCGCGCCGGTGGATCTTCCGCGACCACGACGGCTCGGCCGCCGCCCAGGCCCTGCGCTACGCGCTGGTGTCTGGCGCGAGCCTCGGGCTCAACACCCTGGGCGAGTACGCCGTCGCGACGCGCCTCGGGGTGCACTACCTCGCCGCGCGCGTCCTCGTCGCCCTCCTCGTCAGCCTCTGCTGGAACTTCCCCATGCACCGCCGGGTGGTCTTCCCCCGCGCCGGGTCGGCCCCGTGACGCGCTCCCCCTCGCACCCGCCCGACCAGCGCCCGCGGCTCGTGACCCGGGTCCCGGGGCCCCGCAGCGCCGCCCTGCGCGCGCGCGAAGACGCCCACCTCGCGCCGGGCATCCAGGGCTACGCCGTGATGGCCGGCATCGCCGTCGACCGCGCCGTGGGCAGCGCCATCACCGACGTCGACGGCAACACCTTCCTCGACCTCATCGGCGGCATCGGGGTCAACGCCCTCGGGCACGGCCACCCCGCGGTCGTCGAGGCGGTGCAGTCGCAGGCCGCGCGGGCCTCCGTGGGGTCACTCACCTCCGAGGCGAGGGTCGAGCTCGTCGAGCGCACCGCGGCGCACGCCCCGGCGAAGAAGCTCCACCGGTTGCAGCTGTACTCGGGCGGCGCGGAGGCGGTGGAGAGCGCCCTGCGGCTCGCGCGCTGCCACACGGGCAAGTACGAGATGGTGGGCTTCTGGGGGGGCTTCCACGGCAAGACCCACGGCGCGCTCTCCCTCATGGGATCGGGCTTCAAGGAGGGCCTCGGGCCCATGGTGCCGGGCTCGCACCTCGTGCCCTACGCGGACTGCTACCGCTGCCCGGTGAAGCTCAGCCCCGAGCGCTGCGACCTCGCGTGCCTCGACCTCGCGCGCAAGCAGGTGAAGGCCGCCTCGGCCGGGGCCGTCGCCGCGGTGATCGTCGAGCCCATGCAGGGGACGGCGGGCAACGTGATCCCGCCGGACGCCTGGCTGCGCGGCGTGGCCGACCTCGCGAAGGACCTCGGCGCCCTGCTCATCGCCGACGAGATGATCACCGGCTTCGGCCGCACGGGCCGCTACTGGGGCATCGACCACAGCGGCGTGACGCCGGACATCGTGACGGTGGGCAAGGCCTTCGGCGGGGGCTTCCCCCTGAGCGGGCTGCTCACCACCGACGAGATCTCGCGCGCGAAGCCCTGGTCGGCCCCGTCGGGATCGTCGTCGAGCTACGGGGGAAACCCCCTCGGGGCCGCGGCGGGGGCGGCCGCGCTGCGGGCCATCGACGAGGAGTCCCTGGTGGACAACTCCCGGGACGTAGGGGCGGTGCTGCTCGACGCGCTCGCGCCCTTCGTCGAGCGCTACCCCTTCGTGGGCGAGGTGCGGGGGCGGGGGATGTTCCTGGCGATGGAGCTGGTGCGCGACAAGGCGACGCGCGAGCCGCTGCCGCTGAGCACCACCCGCGCCCTCTTCGACCTGTGCGTGCAGCGCGGCCTGCTCGCGATGACCTACGCCCCGCGGGTGCGCCTCCAGCCCGCGCTCACCCTCGACGCGGCGACGGCCCTCAACGCCGCGGCGCTGCTGCGGGAGGTCTTCGACGACGCCCTCGCGACCGGCCTCTGGAAGCGCGCATGACCTCCGGCGACCCGGCACTCCCGGCCTTCGCGCGCGCCCGCCACTTCCCCTGGATCGCCGCCGCGCCCTTCGTCCTCTGGCCCGCCTGGCTGCTGTCCCGGGGCGAGGTGCGCTGGGAGCTCATCACCGTGATGGCGCTCGTCCCGGCGCTCGCCTTCACCCGCCGCCGGCTCTTCGCGGGCCTGCTCCCGGTCGCCCTCGTGGCCCTGCTCTACGACTCGATGCGCTTCGTGAAGAACGTCGGGCTCTCCCCCGAGCGTGTGCACCTCTGCGACCTGCGCACCGCCGAGATCGCCCTCTTCGGCGTGAGCGTCGGCGGCGCCCCCGACGGCACCCTCCACGACCTCATCCAGGCCCACCCCGCGCCCGCCCTCGACGCGCTCTGCGCCGTCCCCTACGGCACGTACATCTACGCCGTCCTCGGCGCCGCGCTCTTCCTCTACCGCCGCGACTTCCACAACCTCCAGCGCTTCACCTGGACCTTCTTCCTCCTCAACGTCGCAGGCTTCGTCACCTACCACCTCTACCCCGCCGCGCCGCCCTGGTACTTCCACGCCCACGGCTGCGTCGTCGACCTCGCCGCGAAGGCGAGCGCCGGGCCCAACCTCGCGCGCGTCGACGCCCTCCTCGGCGTCGGGTACTTCCGCGGCTTCTACGGGCGCTCCAACGACATCTTCGGCGCGGTCCCCTCGCTCCACGTGGCCTACCCGACGCTGCTGGCGCTCGAGACCTGGGCCTACCTCACGCTCCCGCTGCGCGTCGTCGCCGTCGCCTACGCCGCGCTCATGTGCGTCGCCGCGGTCTACCTCGACCACCACTGGGTCATCGACGTGGTGGTGGGCCTCGCCTACACCGCCGCGTGCGTCGCGCTGGTGCGCCTCGCCTTCCGCCGCCCGGCCGTGGCGCCATGAGCGCGCGACCGCCGCCCGCCGAGCGCTTCCTGCGCATCGCCCGGGCGCAGGTCGGCCACTCCCTCCTGGTCGCGCTGCTCTCCCTGCTCGTCACCCTCGCGCTGCTCCCCCTGGTGCGCCGCCTCGAGCTGCGCAGCGACTGGACCGAGCTCCTCCCGCGCGGCGCCCCGAGCGTGCGCGACCTCCGCGCCGGGCAGCGCCGGGTGGGCGGCCTCTCCACCCTCACGGTGATGCTGGAGTCCCGCGACACCGCCGCCCTCCGCCGCTACGCCGCCGCCCTCGGCCCGCGCCTGGAGCGCCTCCCCCCGTCGCTCCGCGTGCGCCGCGCGCAGTGGAACGTCGGCGACTACCAGCAGTTCGTGCGCGACCACCGGCACCTCTACGCGCCGCTCGACGAGCTCACCCGCGCGCGCGACGAGCTGCGCCGGCGGGTCGAGTACGACCGGGCCAGCGCGATGCCGGGGTACATCAACCTCGACGACCCGCCGGAGAGCGCCGAGGCGCTGGCGGCGCGGGCCCGCGCGCAGATGGCCCGCGTCGACGCCGCGGCGGAGCGCTTCCCCGGCGGGTACTTCGTGCACCGCGACGGGCGCCACCTGGCGATGTTCCTCCGGGTCGACGTGCAGGGCGGCGACCCCGTCGTGGCGCGCGCCCTCATCGCGCGGGTGCGCGCCGAGTCGACCGCCCTCCAACCCCCGCGCTTCGCCCCCGACCTCACGGTGTCCTTCGCGGGCGACCTGCCCGTGGGCCTCGCCGAGCACGACGCCATCGCGCGCGAGCTGGTGATCGCGACGCTGCTCACCGTGGCCCTCTGCGTGGTGGCCATCCTCGGGCTCTTCCGTCGCCCGCGCTCGGTGGTGCTGCTGGGCGCGTCGCTCTTCGTCCCCGTGGTGGCGACCTTCGCGCTGGCGCGCCTCACCGTCGGGCACCTCAACACGTCCACGGCCTTCCTCGGGAGCATCGTGATCGGCAACGGGATCAACCCCGGCATCGTGTGGCTGGCCCGCTACTTCGAGGAGCGCCGCGCGGGGCGCCCGGTGGTCGACGCCATCGCCGCGACCCACGAGGGCGCCTGGGCGGGCACCTTCACCGCCTCGCTGGCCGCGTCGCTCGCGTACGGCTCGCTGGCCATCACCGACTTCCGCGGCTTCCGCGACTTCGGGATCATCGGCGGCGCGGGCATGGTCATCTGCTGGGCGCTCACCCTGCTGATCCTCCCGTCGCTGGCCTCGCTCTGGGAGCGCTGGCGCCCGCTGCCCTTCGCCTCGCCGCGGCCGAACCCCTACGGGGTGCTCTTCGCCCGCGCGGCGCGCCGCCACCCCGCCGCGCTCGCGTGGGCTTCGGGGGCCCTCGGCGCGGCCGGCGTGGCGCTCGCGGCGGTGGCGATCGCGCGCGACCCGATCGACTACAACTTCCGCAACCTGGCCTCGGTGCGCCCGGAGACCGAGCGCGCCAGCGCCCTCAACGGCGTCGCCGGGGAGATCGTCGGCCGCGCCGGGTCGGGCAGCGCCATCGCCGCGCTGGTCGAGCGCCGGGAGGACACCGCGGCCCTGCGGGCCGCCCTCGAAGACCTGCGCGACCGCCACCGCGCGCCCATCGGCCCGGTGCGCACCCTCGACGACCTGCTGCCGCGCGACCAGGCCGCGAAGCTCGCGGTGCTGGCCGACCTGCGGCGCTGGATGCTCGACGCGCGCGAGCACGCTCCCCCCGACGTGCGGCGCGACCTCGACGCGTGGCTCCCCCCGGCCGACCTGCGCGCGCTCGGCGACGCCGACCTCCCGACCTCCGTGGCCTCGCTCTACACCGAGCGCGACGGCACGCGGGGTCGGCTGCTCTTCGTGGAGGAGGGGGCCGGCGCGTCGATCTGGGACGGGCGCTTCCTGGTGGCCTGGTCCGAGGCGGTGCGACGGGCGCGCGCGCCGGAGGGACGGCGCCCGATGGTGCTGGGCAACGCGACGGTCTTCGCGGACATGATCGAGGCGATGTGGCGCGACGGCCCGCGGGCGGTGCTGGCGTCCTTCCTGGCCACGGTGGGTCTGGTGCTCGTGGCCTTCCGCCGGTGGCGCTACCGGGCCCTCACGCTGCTCGCCCTGCTCACCGGCATCGCGTGGATGGCCGGGGCGATGACCGTCCTCGGGCTGCGGCTCAACTTCCTCAACTTCGTGGCGCTGCCGATCACCTTCGGCATCGGCGTCGACTACGCCGTCAACGTGATGCGGCGCTATGCCCAGGAGGTGGAGGCGGGCGCCGACGACCCGATCGCGCCCGCGGTGCAGGAGACCGGCGGGGCCATCGTGGTGTGCTCCCTCACGACCATCTTCGGGTACAGCGCGCTGCTCACCAGCGCCAACCGGGCGCTCCAGAGCTTCGGCCTCGCGGCGGTGATCGGCGAGGTGGCCTGCGTGCTGGCCGCGCTCCTGGGCCTGTCCGCGGTGCTGGTGCTGGTCGAGCGGCGCCGGGTGCGGTCAGCGCGACCAGGTCCAGCCGAGGGTCACCCGCGGCAGCACGCCGAGGATCCCGAGGGGGTCGTCGGGGTCGAGGGGTACGCAGAGGTCGAGGCCCAGCACCATGGTGCGCCCCGGCCCGCGGGACCACTCCAGTCGCGCGCCCACGTCCAGGTAGCCGAGGTGCGGGCGCAGGTCGGCGAGGGTGCGCCCGCCGCTCTGGCCTACGACCAGCCACTGGAGGGTCGGTCCGACGGCGAGGGTGAGGGCCGCGGACGACCACCGATGGGTGACGAGCGCGACGGGCTGCGTCGCGAGGTCGCCGCCGAGGTAGGCGTCCTGGTAGGGCAGCACGAACTGCTGCGCGCTGGCCTCGACGCCGACGCCGATCGACCAGCCGTGAGCCCGCCAGAGGCGCACCCGGAGCCCGGCCCCGAGGCGGTGGGTCATGAGCCCGACGCTGTCGTAGCGGAGGCGCAGGTCGACCCGCTCGGAGAGCCCCCGGACGAACTGCACGGAGAGCACCGGGAGGGGGACGAAGGGCACCGCCCCGAGCTCGGGCTGCACGAGCAGCACGCCTGCGGCCACCAGCGCGGCGCTCACCGCTCGCGGGACCGTCTCCGCCGCGTCCACGGGGGTGAACGCGAAGAGCAGCGCGAGCGCGCCGATCAGGGGGGAGACTCCTGGTTGAGCGCGTCGACGACCGCGAAGAGGCCGCCGACGTCGTAGAAGTCCACGGCGACGAAGTTGGGCAGGCGGCCGCTCTCGCGCATGCAGCGGCGCGCGCGGTCGAGCAGGGTCGGGTCGTGGTTGATCTGCGCCGCCATCGCCCGGTCGGCGACGGGGTCGCTGATGAAGTGGTTGAGCACGAAGAGGGGGTGCCGGGGGTCGCCGCGGTTGGGCGCGCAGCTCATGTCGGCGGGCGTGCGAAACGAGTACGCCGTCTCCCACGAGTGCTCGTAGAGGGAGAGGTACCAGCCGGGCGCGCCGCCGCCGGACTCGGTGAAGACCACGAGCCGGCGGCCCGAGGCGATCATCTCGCGCAGCGTGGGCCACGGCGCCCCGGGGGGTTGCGTGCGCACGTACCCGTCGAGGCCGCTCTGGGCCACGGCCGCGGCGGTGTCTTCGGCCGAGACGTGGCTCTCGATGAGCAGCGTGACGACCTCGTCGGGGTGCTCGTCGAGGAAGCCCCGCACGCTGCAGAGGCCGTCGGCGAGCGGCCGCCGCCCGATGCGGCAGTCGTTGTGACAGAGGTAGGCCTCGCCGCGGTAGTAGTGGGTGTCGAGCATCAGCGCGCGCACGCCGTCGCGCAGGGCGCGGTCGATGGGGTGGCGCTGGTTGGGCACGAACCACCCCTCGTCGGCGTTGGACATGGCGTTGTGCGCGGTGGCGTAGACCACCTGGTCGTAGCGCCGGTCGCAGAGGCCTTCGGCGCCGTTGCAGGCGCGCACCTCGGCCGCGGGGCGCACGCGCGGCCCCGCGCCGGGGCGGCGGGCGGCGTGGCAGGCGCCCAGGTCGGCCCCGTCGACGCACGAGCACGCGAGCGCGGCGAGCGCGGCGAGCACGAGCGGGCCAGTGGAGGATGGGGCTCTCACTCCCTCTACGACTAGGGGGAGCTCCAGGTGCCGGTCAAACGACGTCTCCCTACGTCCGGGCCCGGGAGAGTCCACTGTGCGTGGGTGGGGCGCGCGGCCCGCGCATCGTGGCCTCCGCTCGGCCGCGGTACCATCCCCGCCGCCATGAACTCCGCCCGCACCCTGGCGCTCGCGCTCTGCCTCGCCGCCTGCACGGAGCACGCGTCGACCACGCCCGCCGACGCCGCGCTCCCCGACGCGCCCGCGGTCGATGTGCCCGTCGCCGTCGATGTGCCCGCGCCGCCGCCCGACCCGGTGCGTGCGACGGCGCCGCTGGTGCGCTACGTCGACCCGCTCATCGGCACCGGGGGCCTCGGCTTCGGCACCGGCAGCGCCTTCCCCGGGCCGCAGCGGGCCTTCGGGCTGGCGCGCCCGGGGCCCGACACCAGCAACGACCGCGGCGACGCGCCGGTGTTCTCCCACTGCGCGGGGTACTCCTACGCCGACACGCACGTCGTGGGCTTCAGCCAGCTGCACATGCACGGCACGGGCATCGTCGACCACGGGGCCCTCGGGTTCATGCCCACCATCGGGATGAGCGCCGCGAAGACCCGGCAGCGCGGGCGCCTGGAGCGCTTCCGCCACGAGCGCGAGACCGCCGCGGCGGGCTACTACCGGGTGGCCTTCGACGGGAGCGAGACGGTCACGGAGATCACCGCCACGGAGCACGTCGCGCTCTACCGGGTGACCTTCCCCCGCGGGGCCGACGGTCACCTGCTCTTCGACGTCGGGCACACCCTCTCCGACGTGCGCGTGACGCAGGGCGAGGTGGAGGTCGACGCGGCGGCGGGCGAGCTTCGCGGCCGGGTGCGCTTCGCGGGCGGCTACTCCAACCGCTTCGGCGGCGTGGACGCCTACTGGGTGGCGCGCGTCTCCCGCCCGCTCGCCCGCGCCGGAACCTGGTCCGACGGGGTGCTCACCCCCGCGGTGAATACCCAGTCGGGTATTACCGTGGGGGCCTACGTGCCCGTCGACACGGGCGCCGACGCGACGGTGACGGTGGCCATCGGGCTGTCGCTCACGGACCTCGCGCACGCCCGCGCCAACCTCGCCGCGGAGGCCGCCGACCTGGACTTCGACCGGGTGCGCCGGGAGTCCACCGCGAGCTGGGAGTCGCTGCTCTCGCGGGTGCAGGTCGAGGCCCGCGGCGAGCGGGCGCTGAAGATGTTCTACAGCGCCGTGTACCACACGCTGCTGATGCCCACGCTGGCCTCGGACGCCGACGGGGCCTACCGGGGCGTCGACAAGATGGTGCGGCGCGCGGAGGGCTTCCGGTACTACACCGACCTCTCGCTCTGGGACACGTACCGCACCGAGCACCCGTGGCTCACGATGGTGTACCCGGACCACCAGCGCGACTTCGTTCGCTCGATCATGGCGATGGGCGAGGTGCTGGGCTTCTACCCCCGCTGGCCGCTGGGCACCGGGGAGACCGGCGGGATGCTCGGCGACTGCGGCGCGCTGATGGTGGCCGACACCTGGCTGCGCGGCGTGCGCGACTACGACGTCGAGCGCGCGTGGAGCATCGCGCGGGCGGGCGCCTTCGCGACGCCGAGCCGGCGCGAGGCGCTGGGGGAGTACCTGTCGCTGGGCTACGTGCCCATCGAGGGCCGCGGGTCGAGCGCGTCGGCGACGATGGAGTACGCCTACGCCGACGGGGCGCTGTCGCGGATGGCGCGGGGCCTCGGGCACGCGGCCGACGCGGAGGTGCTGGCGCGGCGGGCGACGGGCTACCGCAACCTGTACGACCCGGCGCAGCGGTGGATGGTGGGTCGCCACCGTGATGGGCGCTTCGCGGAGATGCCGCGGGCCGAGTCGTGGCAGGACTACTACTCCGAGGGCAACGCGTGGCAGTACCTGTGGTTCGCGCCGCACGACCTGGGGGGCCTGGCGACGCTGCTCGGGGGGCGCGAGCGCTTCCTGGGGCGGCTCGACGAGATGTTCGCGCTGACCTTCAACGCGCGGCGCACCCCGCTGCCGGACAACTACTACTGGCACGGCAACGAGCCCGACATCCACGCGCCGTGGATCCCGTCGGCCTTCGACGACTTCGCGGCCTCGTCGCGCTACGTCGACTGGGTGCGCACGCAGCGCTACACGGCGGGGCCCGACGGCATCCCGGGCAACGACGACGCGGGCACGATGAGCGCGTGGTACGTGTTCGCGGCGCTGGGGGTGTTCCCCCTCGCGGGCACCGAGGACTGGCTGCTGGCCGCGCCGTCGGTGACCGCCGCGGAGGTGTCGCTCGGGGGCGGTCGCACGCTGCGGGTGACGGCGCCGGAGGGCGGCACCGGGGCGACGACGGCGCGCTCGCTGCGGTGGGGCACGGAGACGCTGGCGCACCCGCGGCTGACGCAGGCGCAGGTCGGGGCGGGCGGCGCGTTGGCCTTCGAGCTGGGGCGGTAGGCGGTGGCCCACGCGGGCGGCGGAGGGGGGGCGTGGGCGGTCACCGTCGATGCCTGTCTTTACGATGATCAGTTGGGGGGGGGACGCCGCTCACGCCCTCAATCCCCGGCCTCGCCGTCGCGGTAGCGACGTGCGCACCCGCTCACGCCCTCAATCCCCGGCCTCGCCGTCGCGGTAGCGACGTGCGCACCCGCCCACGCCCTCGGTCCCCGGCCTCACCGTCGCGGTAGCGACGTGCGCACCCGCTCACGTCCTCCCAGCGCGCCCAACCGGGCGACAGCCCCGGGCCAGTCCCCCCAAAGCCGCCCCGCGGCCGACGTCCGGAGCCCCGCAGCGATCGCCCCGGTTGGGCGCGCTGGGAGGGCGTGGGCGGGTGCGGTGAAAGCCAGACGTTCTGAGTTTCAACATCGCCAGCGCGATCTCTCCCTTGGTCCGAAAGACGACGTCCGCAGGGACGCCCGCCTTGGCGAGGCGCGCCGCATCGTCCGTCCAGTCCTTGGGGAGGCAGAGCCCGACGTCGGCGAGCGCGGCGTGACGCGCCGTGTACACCGCCATCGTGACGGCGATCTGGCAGTTGGCGATCTTGCCGGCCGAGCCGGTGTACTGCCGCCCCACGCCCACCGAGTGCTTGCCCTGCGTGAGGATGCCGGTGTCGTCGAGGATGGTGCCGAGCACCTCGTCGCGCGAGGGCACCACCCCGTGAATACCGCGCAAATCACGAGAGATCTAGGCCCGACCGGGACCGCAGTGCTACCCACATTGACAGGTCTGCTGCGACGCCCTCACACCGTCGCGCAGCAGCGCTCGGGTGGAGCGCGAGGAGGTCGCGATGGCAAAGGTGGGAGTTCTCGGTTCAGGGGATGTGGGCAAGGTGCTCGCGCTCGGGTTCAAGCGGCACGGCCACGACGTGCGCATCGGCAGCCGCGAGGGCACGAAGCTCGCGGCGTGGTCGGCGGAGCACGGCGTCGCGGAGGGCACCTTCGAGGCGGTGGCGGCGCACGGCGAGGTGGTCGTGGTGGGCGTCGCGGGGCACGCGGCGGAGGCACTGGTCCGCGGGCTGGCGGGCGCCCTCGCGGGCAAGGCGGTCATCGACGCGTCCAACCCCATCAGCGGGCCGCCGGTGAAGGGCATCCTCCCGTACTTCACGGGGCCCAACGAGTCGCTCATGGAGCGCCTGCAGAAGGCCGCCCCGGAGGCGCATTTCGTGAAGGCGTTCTCGAGCGTGGGCAACGCCAACTTCGTCAACCCGAGCTTCGCGGGAGGGCGTCCGACGATGTTCATCGCGGGCGACAGCGCGGAGGCGAAGGCCCAGGTCACCGCCATCCTCGACCAGTTCGGGTGGGACCAGGAGGACATCGGCGGCGTCGAGGGCGCGCGGGCCATCGAGCCGCTCTGCCGGCTGTGGTGCGCGTCGGGCTTCCTGCACAACCAGTGGACGCACGCGTTCAAGGTCCTGAAGCGCTAGAGACACTGCAATAGAAGCCTCGCGGAGAAATCTTCTCCGCGGGGCCAAGGCGGCGTCCAGGGAGCCCCTGGCAGCGCTCGCGGGACGGTGTCCTGCTGATCATGGGTTCTCTGTAAACCCGAGCGAATCCGTGCCGGGCCGGAGTGCCCCGGTCTGCTTCAGCAGCCCATCGAGCGGCTTCGAGGGGCACGCCGGTCACGTTTGCTGCTCGAGCGCTGGTGTGGAGTGACGCGTACTACCCCCGTCGGCGCGGAGGGCCCGGTGGAGATCGTCGGGACGAGCCGCATGGAGCGCAGGTCATGCGCCGCTTTTGTCTCGCACGACGAGCGCCTGGAGGGCGTCGTGGAGTACCACGCGGCGATCGGAGACGTGGAACTCCGTGCCGCTGGCGGGAGCGCGTGGATCGAGGCGGGGCCGTGTGACGTCGCCGCCCGGCCGTGCGTCGAAGACCTCACCCGGGCCGGTGTTCGCGGCCTTCGTGGTCGCGCTCACCCCTCGGACTGCCTTCGCCGTCACCCCCCGAGGGAGCTCATGTCGACCACGAAGCGGTACCGCACGTCGCTGCGCAGCATGCGCGCGTAGGCCTCGTCGATGCGCTGCATCGGAATCACCTCGACCTCCGACACGATGCCCCGCTCGGCGCAGAAATCGAGCATCTCCTGGGTCTCGCGGATGCCGCCGATGAGCGACCCGGCGACGCTGCGCCGGCGGCCGATGAGCCTGCCCACGCTCGGCGCCGGGTGGGCCTTCTCGGGGACGCCCACCAGCACCAGCGCGCCGTCGCGGCGCAGCAGCCCGGTGTACGCGTCGAGGTCGTGCGGGACGGCCACCGTGTCGACGATGAGGTCGAAGCTCCCGGCGTGGCGGCGCATGGCGTCGGCGTCGCGCGAGACCACCACCTCGTCGGCCCCGAGGCGCCGCGCGTCGTCGGCCTTCCCCGGCGACGTGGTGAACAGCACCGTGTGCGCCCCGAAGGCGTGGGCGAACTTCACCCCCATGTGCCCGAGGCCGCCGAGCCCCACGATGCCGACCTTCTTCCCCGCCGCGGCGCCCCAGTGGCGCAGCGGCGAGTACAGCGTGATGCCCGCGCAGAGCAGCGGCGCCACCGCCGCCAGCGGCAGCTGGTCGGACACCCGCAGGCAGAAGCGCTCGTCGACCACCACCTGGCTGGAGTAGCCGCCGTAGGTCACCTGCCCGGGGAGGTGCTTGTCGGGGCTGTTGTACGTCCACGTGACGTCGTCGCGCTCGCAGTACTGCTCCAGGCCCGCGCGGCAGCTCGGGCAGGCGCGGCACGAGTCGACCATGCAGCCCACCGCGGCGAGGCCGCCCACCGCGAAGCCCGTCACCTCGCGGCCGACCTTCGTCACACGACCCACGATCTCGTGCCCCGGCACGCAGGGGTACACCGTGCCGGCCCACTCGCCGCGCACGGTGTGGAGGTCGGAGTGGCACACCCCGCAGAAGAGGATCTCGATCTGGACGTCCGTGGCGCCGGGCTCGCGCCGCTCGACGTGGAAGGGCGCGAGCGGCGAGGTGGCGTCGAAGCTGGCGAACGCGATGGCCTTGGTCATGGCGCGCAGACTACGACGGGAGAGGGTGAGCGTCGCTGGGCCTCGGGCGCCCGCTCGGGCTACCCTCCCGCCCCGCCATGGCGTTGAACCCGATCGTGCTCGCGGTGCCCTTCTACTTCGTCGGGATGGGCGTCGAGGCGGCCATCAACCGCAAGCTCCGCGCGGGGCTGTACTCCGTCGACGACACCCTCAACAACCTCGCCACCGGGCTCTTCCAGCAGCTGCTCACGGTGCTCGCCGCGGGGGCCCTGATGGCGCCCTACTACTGGGTCTACGAGCACGCGCGGGTCACCGACTGGTTCGGCGCGCACCCGGTGATCGCGTGGGTCACCGCCTTCGTGCTCTCGGACTTCCTCTATTACCTCTTCCATCGCTGGAGCCACGAGAGCGCCATCGGGTGGTTCAGCCACGTCGTGCACCACCAGAGCGAGGAGTACAACCTCTCCGTGGCGCTGCGGCAGGACGCCTGGCAGCCGCTGTTCTCCACGTGGTTCTACGTGCCGCTGGCCCTGCTGGGATTGCCCCCCGCGACCTTCGCCACAGCGTATGGCCTGGTCATCGTGTACCAGTTCTGGATACACACCCGGCTCATCGGGCGGGTGGGTCCGCTGGAGTGGATCTTCAACACCCCGTCGCACCACCGGGTGCACCACGGCGTCGACCCGAAGTACCTCGACAAGAACTACGCCGGCGTCTTCATCCTCTGGGACCGCCTCCTGGGCACCTTCGAGCCCGAGGCCGAGGCGCCCACCTACGGCACCATCGAGCCCGTCGAGAGCTTCAACCCGGGGTGGGTCCACCTCGCGTACGGCGCCAAGCTCGCCCGCAAGGTCGCCGCCATGCCCACGCTCTGGGACGGCGTCCAGGCGGTGGTCCGCTCGCCGGGGTGGGTCCCCCAGGGGGTGCCCGTCGAGGACCTCAACGCCCTCGCCGCCGAGCGACTGCACGCGCCGAAATACACCGTGACGGTGTCTCCCCCGCGGCGCCGCTTCGTGCTGGCGTCCTTCGTCCTGGCGATGATCCCCGGCGCCCTGCCCCTCGGGCTCCCGATGCCCTACTGGACCAAGCTGGCGCTCTCCGCGCTGAGCGTGTGGGGCCTCACCAACGTGGGCGGCGTCACCGAGCAGCGCCCCTGGGCCGTCCCCTCCGAGCAGGCCCGGCTCGCCCTTCTGGGCGTCGCGGCCCTCGCCCTCGCCGCCTGGACCCGCCAGTCCTGGTGGCTCGCCGCGGCCGCCGTGGCGTGGGCCATGAGCACCTGGCTCTCGCAGCTCAAGAGGTGTTGATCCATGTCGGACCGAGGCAGCGTGGCGCGGCGCGAGCCAGGCAAGGAAGAGCGATGAAACCGCACTCCCTGTGCGGTGAATCGCTCTGACGCCGCATGGCGACGTGCCCCGCCGCGTTGCCGACGGGAGACATGGATCAACACCTCTTCAGCCCTCGCGGAAGCGATACCCCACACCCTGCTCCGTGACGATGCCCGCGGCCTCGCGGGGTCGGCCTCGACCTCCTTCCGGAGCCTCGGCCTCCTCGGAGATTGCCGCCCGGAGATCACGCCGCTCCGCCTCGGACGCCGTGGTACACCTCGCGGCGCCATGTCCCACGCTGCGGGCTCGCCCTCGTCCCACTCCGCCGAAGCCCCTACCGCCAGCGCCGTCATCAAGCTGAGCCTCGGGGCGCTCGGGGTCGTCTACGGCGACATCGGCACCTCGCCGCTCTACGCGGTGAAGGAGTGCTTCGCGCCCGCGCACGGCGTCGCGCCCACGGTCGAGAACGTCCTCGGCGTGCTCTCGCTCATCGTGTGGTCGCTCGTCCTGGTGGTGGCCGTGAAGTACGTCACGTTCATCCTGCGCGCCGACAACCAGGGCGAAGGCGGCGTGCTCTCGCTCCTCGCGCTGGTCACCTCGCGCCAGGAGATGGCCGACCGCTCGCGCTCGCGCTCCCGCGTCGTCCTCGTGGTGCTCGGCCTCTTCGGCGCGGCCCTGCTCTACGGCGACGGGGTCATCACCCCGGCCATCTCCGTGCTCTCCGCCGTCGAGGGCCTGGAGGTCGCCACCACCAGCGTGCACCCCTTCATCGTGCCCATCACGGTGCTCATCCTGGTGGGCCTCTTCCTCGTGCAGAAGCGCGGCACCGCGGGCATCGGCGCCGTCTTCGGCCCGGCCACCCTGGTGTGGTTCGTGAGCATCGCCGCCGCGGGGCTCCCGTGGATCGCCCGTCGCCCGGACGTGCTCGGCGCGGTCAACCCCGTCCACGCCGTGCGCTTCTTCCTGGAGCACCGCGGGCACGGCTTCCTGCTGCTGGGCTCCGTGGTGCTGTGCATCACCGGCGGCGAGGCCCTCTACGCCGACATGGGCCACTTCGGCCGCAAGCCCATCCGCTGGGCCTGGTACGGCGTGGTGTTTCCGGCGCTGCTCTGCAACTACTTCGGGCAGGGCGCGGTGCTCATCGAGCGCGGCGAGGCCGTGCGGGCCAACCCCTTCTTCGGCCTGCTCTCCGGCTGGCTGTTGTACCCGATGGTGGCCGTCGCCACGGTGGCCACGGTGGTCGCCTCGCAGGCCCTCATCTCGGGCGCCTTCTCCCTCACCCAGCAGGCGGTGCAGCTCGGGTACTGCCCCCGGGTCACCATCGTGCACACCTCCGGCACCGCCGAGGGGCAGATCTACATCCCCGAGGTCAACCGCATCTTGATGGTGGCGTGCATCGCGCTGGTGGTGGCCTTCCGCGAGTCGACGCACCTCGCCGCGGCCTACGGCATCGCGGTCACCGGCACCATGAGCATCACCTCGGTGCTCTTCTTCCAGGTCACCCGGCAGTGGGGCTGGGCGCTGTGGAAGAGCGTCTCGTTGGTGGTGGTGTTCCTGGCGCTCGACCTGGCCTTCCTCGCCGCCAACATGGTGAAGATCACCGACGGCGGATGGCTCCCGCTGGCGATGGCCGCGGGGGTCTTCGCGGTGATGACCACCTGGAAGAAGGGGCGTCGCACGCTCGGCCACCACATCATCGCCAACACCCTCCCCACCGAGCTCTTCCTGAGCGACGTGGCGAGCACCCAGCCGCACCGGGTGAAGGGCACGGCGGTGTTCATGACGTCCAACCCCGACGGCGCCCCGCCGGTGCTGCTGCACCACTTCAAGCACAACAAGGTGCTGCACGAGCAGGTGATCCTGCTGTCGGTGCAGACCCGGCACGTGCCCGAGGTGCCCGCCGCGCAGCGCCTCGCCATCAAGGACCTCGGCCAGGGCTTCTGGCAGGTGACGGCCACCTACGGCTTCATGGAGACGCCCAACGTGCTGGAGTGCCTCACGCTCTGCAACGAGCGCGGACTCCCCGTCGATCCGCAGGCGGCGAGCTTCTACCTGGGCCGCGAGACCCTGCTCACCTCGGGGCGGTCGAGCATGGCCCGCTGGCGCAAGGTGCTCTTCGCGATCCTGTCGCGCAACGCGCGGCCGGCGAACATGTTCTTCAACATTCCGCCCAACCGGGTGGTCGAGCTCGGAACGCAGATCGAGCTGTAGCGAAGGGGGGGGAGAGGAGGGGGAGAGCGCGGCGCCGGGGGGGGACCGCCGCGCGCTCCGTCCGCGGGGCTCAGGCCATCGGGTGACGGCGGCGGCGGCGCAGGGCCATCACGGCGCCCAGCGCGAGGGCGCCGAGGCCCCAGCGGGGGTCGGCGTCGGTGGTGCCCGCGCGGCAGGTGCAGCCGCGGTCGGCGGGCCGGTACGACAGGCCCCCGGAGCCGCCGTCGGCGCGGGTGCTGCCGTCGGCGCGGTTACCCGCGTCCCCGGCCACGCCGGCGTCGGGGCGCGCGGCGGCGCCGCCCACGCACTCGCCCAGCCGGCAGGCCTCGCCCGAGGGGCAGAGGATGGTGTCCGGGCCGGTGGCGCAGGAGTCGACGCACATCCCGCGCTCGCAGTGGCGGCCCGTCGGGCAGGTGACGCCGGTGCACGCATCCTCGGTGCAGTACCCGTCGGGCTGGCAGGTGAAGCCCGCGCCGCAGGGGCGGCACTGGCAGCCGCCGATGCACTGGCCCACCGTCGGCGAGCGCGGGTCGCTGTCGCAGACGTCGGCGCCGTCGCACACGATGCCCGCGCAGGGGTTGACGCAGCGGCCCGCGCGGCACGACTGCGCCCACGGGCAGTTGACCCCGTCGCAGAGGGACACGCAGCGCCCGTCGGAGCAGCGCTGGCTCGCGGGGCAGGTCATGTTGAGGCACGAGGTCTCGACGCAGGTGCCGCGGTCGGAGCACGTGCGGCCGGTGAGGCAGCCGAGCTCGGGCTGGCAGCGGTCGACGCACTGACCGCGGTCGCACACCCGGTTGGTCGGGCAGAGGTCGTTGCTGTCGTCGATGGCGCCGTCGCAGTCGTTGTCGAAGCCGTTGCAGGCGCGCGGGCGGGGCTGGTTGACCTGCTGGCAGGTGGTGCTCATGCCCGAGCAGATGGTGACCCCCATGCCGCAGGCGCCCATCTGTCCGGCGACGGTGCAGGGCATGCCGGCGCCCGCGCAGCCCGAGGCCACGCCGCTGCCGCGGATCTGGAAGCGGTAGAGCCCGGGCGCGCCGCCGGCCACGTTGGTGCTGCGGCACACGTTGATGATCGTGGGCATCCGGGACTCCGGGAGGGCCACGAAGTCGCGGCGGTTGCCGGCGTCGAAGCCCACCTGGGCGGGCGTGCCGCCGAAGCCGCCGGCGCCGCCGGAGGCGTCGCCGGTGACCCACTCGCAGCGGTTGTAGCGAAACTCCACGTCGAAGTCGCCGCCGGTGGTGCAGGTGCTCGACGTCGACAGGATCATCTGGAAGTCGTTGAGCCGGTCGTTGTGCGAGTCGTAGTAGCCGACGTTGTGCCAGGTCACGACGACCCGGTTGGGCTCGATGTGGAAGCAGATGGAGTTGCGGGTGGGCTGGCCGCCGCCGCGGGTGTCGACGTCGGCCCACCACGGCGCGATCATCGGCTGCTCGGCCACGGGGAAGGCCGCGGGGGTGAAGGTCGGCAGCGCGCCGTTGAAGGTGATGTTGCCGTTGGTGTTGAGGAAGAAGGTCGTGAAGGTGCGGCCGTAGATCGAGATGCCGCCCGGGAAGGCCGGCCGCAGGTCGATGGCGCGCCCGAAGGAGCCGTCGTCGTTGGGGGCCACGCAGTGGTCCGGGGTGCCGTGGCCGTTGGGCCCGCCGAAGCCGGTGAGCAGCGGGATGGCCTCGGCCTCCGTCGCCGCCGCACCGACCACCGCGGCCGCCGCGCAGAACGAGAGGAGGGAGCGCTGTAGCCTGCCCGGAGCGATCATCAGTGGAGCCTCGTTGGGTGGGAAAGTAGAAGGACGCCGGATCGACGTCGGCCACGGTAGTGCAGATGCGCGGCGCCCGTCGAGTTCGGCGCGCGGGTCTCCGCGACGCTCGACCGTCGCCGCGCGGCCGGGGTAGTACCTGCCAGGGTATGTGCACGATCATCGCGCTGCACCGCGCGCGGGTTCTTCGTGGGGCTCACCAACCAGCGCACCTGGGGGGGGGGGGCCCGACTCGCGGCGCACCTCGCGCGGGTCGCTGGTGACTGCAGGCGCTGTGCGTCTACACGCCGGGCTACGGAACGGTGTCCGCGACGATGCGCGCGACCTCTTCGCCGAGGGGTCGCCCTGCGTCACGCCCTTCGCGGGGCGCTGAGCCTTCCTGGATGGGGGGAATGGGGGCCGCGGGCGTCAGCGCGCCGCGCCGTCGTCGATCCATGCGCGGATGGCCTCGATGTCCGCCGCCGGGAGCGTCGCGGCCCCGCGGGGCATCGCGCCGCCGCACGGCGGGGCCGTCCCGCCGCGGATCTTCAGGTACAGCAGGCTCGCCATCGCGTCGCCCGCCGTCACCCGTTGGAGGCCCGCCGCGGCGCACGAGCCGCCCATCGCGGCGACGCCCACCATGCTGTTGTAGGCCAGCGTCTGCGTCGACAGGTTGAGCGCCCCGGAGCCGCCGTGGCAGCTCACGCACGCCCGCTGGAAGATCGGGTACACCGCCGCGAAGCCGCCGCCGCTGTCCGCCGGCCCGGTGTCTGCGGGCCCGGTGTCCCGGGGTCCGGTGTCTGCAGGTCCGGTGTCCCGGGGTCCGGTGTCTGCAGGTCCGGTGTCCCGGGGTCCGGTGTCCCGGGGTCCGGTGTCCACCGGTCCGCGATCGGTCACGCCGGTGTCCATCGGCCCGCTGTCGAGGGGCCCGCGGTCGGTCACGCCCGCGTCTCTCGGGCCGCTGTCGAGGGGCCCGCGGTCGGTCACGCCCGCGTCTCTCGGCCCGCTGTCGAGGGGCCCGCTGTCGAGGGGCCCGCGGTCGGTCGGGCCCGCGTCCCTCGGTCCGCCGTCGGCCACGCCGCCGTCCATCGCGCCCGCGTCGGTTGTCCCCGCGTCGGTTGTCCCCGCGTCGGGTGTCCCCGCGTCGGGTGTCCCCGCGTCGGGCGACGGATCGAGCCACCGCACGATCGCGGCCCGCTCCTCGTCGGTGAGCGTCGCGGGCGGCGGCGGCATGCGGCGCATGTCCACCACGGCGCGGCGTATCCCTGCCGTCTCGTCGACCCAGAACTGGTACCGCGACAGGTTGATGTTCGCCGTCCCGCCCGGCAGGTGGCACGGGGTGCAGCGCCGCGCGAACACCGGCCGCACCTCCTGCTCCCACTGCTGCACCCGCGGGTCGACGGTCAGCGCGTAGCGCGACAGCCGCCCCTCGCCCAGCACCCACACGCTCCCGTTGCCCGAGCCCACGAGGCGCGCGTCGGCGGCCACGGTCACGCCCGTCGCGAGGCGCACGCCCTCGGTCGCGTCGAAGACCCCGAGCGAGCCGCCCGCGATCATCCACAGGTTGGCCCCCGCGCGCGCGATGGAGCGCACCGCGCCCGTCGTGGTCGGCGCCCCCGGGGCGAGCGCCCCGCCCGCCTGCTCGCGCCAGAGCGACCCCGCCGCGGTGCCCACCACGAGCCTCCCGTCGGCGTCGAGGGCCACCGCGCTCGCGCCCTCGACCGCGTAGTCGACGAAGCGCTGGCTCATCACGTCGAAGAGCCGCGCGCCCGTCGTGGTGCGCGCCGCCACCCGGCCGCCGCCGGCGACCAGCGTCGCGAAGCTCGGGTCGTTCCAGCGCAGCACGCGCATGCCGTCGGCGACGGCGAAGCCCATCTCGGTGCCGAAGACCGTGCGGGTCTCGTCGAGCACGGCCACCGAGCGCACCCGCTGGTCTGCGAGGCCGTAGCGCGCGGTGATGTCCTCCAGGGTCATCCGGTCGCGCACGCGCCAGATGCGGCCCGCGCCGTCGACGCCGAGCACCCAGCGCCCGCCGCTGCCGTCGCCCGCGGGCACGCTCGCGGCGTCGCGCCACATCATCACCCGGGTGTCGCGCGCGGACACGGCGCCGCCCGCGAGCCACTGCATCCCGCGCTCGCCGAAGACCACCACGTCGTCGCCCGACTCGACCACCGCGGTGATCATCCCGAGCTCGGCCATCGCGGCGTTCCAGCTGAGGGCGGTGGCCGTGATGGGCTCCGGCGCCACGTCGGGGATGGGCCGCGGGGCGTCGCCGACGATCGCAGCGTCACCGGCGTCGCCGCCAGGGCTCACGGGGTCCTCGCCGCCGCAACCGGCCGCGGCAGCGAGGAGGACCACCCAGCGGACCGAGTGTGTCTTCATGCGCGCAGGAGGGATCGGATGACGTCGCCGTCGCGGAGGTACCGCCGGGGGTTGACGCCGAAGGCCGAGACGAAGGTCGCGAGGAGGTCGGGCGGGGCCACCGGGCGGTCGCCGTCGGCGAACATCCCCGCGCTGGCGGGCAGCAGCTGGTCGTCGTCGGCGCGGCCGAAGGAGGTGTTGCCCACGAACTTCGGCGAGATCACCAGCGCCGAGCCGTTGGGGTAGTGGTCGCGGCCGAGGGTGAGGTTGATCTGCGGCGTGCGGCAGAAGTCGCTCACCACCAGGATGTGCGTGTGGTCCCCGAGGCGGCGGCCGGTGCGCGTCGGGTGCGGCGCGGCGTCGAGGGCGCGCACCAGCGCGGCGATGGTGTCGAACAGCTCCTGCTGGATGAGCGGCTGGCTGCGGTAGTTGTTGTTGTGCGTGTCGTGCGACGCGCTGGAGAAGCTCACGCAGCGCACCAGGTTGCGCTTCATGGCCTCCACCGCGAAGGCGCAGTTGACGCCCGCGCGCGCCTGGAAGCGCCGCCCGGTGGGGAAGAGGGTCGGCTGCGCGGCCGCGAGCGCCGTGGCGTTGAAGACCTGCTGCACGTCCGGCGACAGCATCCGGGGGAGGGCCTCCAGCTGCAGCCCGAAGCCCTCGAGTTCGTCGCGGTACCACGAGCGCGCGGCGAGGTCGCGGGACTCCTCGGTGAGCAGCGCCGTGACCGCCTGCCGGTCGGCGGCGGTGGTGTTCACGTTGCTGCGGTTGAGCATCTTGGAGAGGGTGTCGACGGAGCCCACGAGCAGGGGCGAGACCCGCGCGTCGAGGTCTTCGCCGACAAACGTCGACGGGTAACCCACGGACACCGTGGGCAGCAGGCTGGTGCGCCCGAACTCGTTGGCGAGCATCGTGTCGATGCTGGCCGCGACGGGCTTGCCGCCCGCGAGGTGCCGCCCGGTGGCCGCGAAGAAGGTGCCGTCGGGGTGGCTGACGGTGTTCATCGCGAGGCCGTTGATGACCGTGAGCCGGTCGGGCATGTCCCCGAGGTCGCCGATGGCGGGGCCGAGGCGCAGCGACGAGCCCGCCGGGCGGATGATCTCGAAGGTGCTGGAGTCCGAGTCGAGGGGCGCGTCGCGCCAGCGGCGGATGGGGGCGGTGTCGATGGTGTCGGTGCTGCCGGGCTCGATGAGCCCGCGGCGCTCGTTGCGCGGGTCGAGCGAGAGGGTCACGTCCCACCCGCCGTTGGCGTGGATGAGCACGAAGAACTCGTCGCTCGCCACCGGGGGGTCGGCGAACGCGCGAAACAGCGGCTGGCTCGCGAGGCCGGCGGCCGAGGCCCCACCCAGCACCTTCAGGAACGTACGTCGACGGGTGTCCATTGGGTCCGTGTCCTCTCAGTACAGGTGGAATTCGGGGTGGCGCACGAGGCCCTCGCACACGCTCGCCCAGCCCGCCTCGGGGCCGTTGAAGCTGCGCGTGCCGGCGTCGGCGTGGCGGGCGACCGCCCCCTGGTAGAGGGCCCGGAAGCGAGGCGCCCGGCTGTCCGGCGCGAGCGCCGCGGGGTAGCCCAGCACCCGGCGGTGCAGCAGGTCGAAGCGCGTGGCGAACTCCTCGTCCGTCAGCGCCCGCGCGTCGGCCGGGAGCTCGAAGCGGAAGAGCACCCGGTCGCCGAGGGCGACGGCGCCGCGGAGGTCGTTCTGCACGGCGCGCTCGCAGAGGGCGACCCCGATGCGCTCGAAGGCGGCGAGCATCAGGGCGTTGGTCTGCGGCGCGCGGGGAATGTCCACGCTGTAGTCGGGCACGCCGAGGGCCGAGAGGTAGTCCCCCCAGGTGTCGAAGAGGTTGTCGCTGGTGGCGCCGCGCAGGCGCACCTGGAGGGCCTGCGGGGACAGGCCCCCGAAGAGGGCGATGTAGCTGCGGATGAGGGTCTCCGCGGGCATGAGCCGCGGGGGCTCCTTGGGGCTACGGTCTTGCGGGATGAGCTCGTGGCCGGGGATCGCCGTCACCGGCGTCGGGGTGATCTCCGTCGAGCGGGGGGTGACCGCGCCCGCGTCGACCGTGGGGGTCACCGGCGCAGGGGCCGGAGCGCCCGGGGCGGGGGTGCTGTTACACCCGAGGGTAAAGATGACCGCGGCGGCGGCGCGCTGGAGGGTGGTCTTCACGGCGTCGATCCTTCGCGCCAGGCGCCCGAGGCGAGGTTGTTGGCGTTGCGGTAGGCGTCCGCGCGAACCAGCGCCCGCACCAGCGGCCGCATGCGGAAGCCGTTGGTGCGCAGGGCGGTCACGAGGGTCTCTTGCAGCCCCTGGTCTTCTGCGGTGAGCGAGCGGCCCAGGAAGGACTCGCTCACGTTCTGTGCGACGCACGACGCGAACTCGGGGGTGTCGACGACGGCGCGGGCGAGGCCCGCGGGGCCCTCGTCGGCGTGCTCGGTGGAGCCGTACGCGCCGCGGAGCATGCCCTGCGTGGCGGAGCCGAAGGCCGGGTCGTAGAAGCTGGTGCAGCCGCCGTTGGGGGAGTTGCCGCCGCGGGTGGCGCAGGCGGGGTTGAGCACGGGGAAGGCGGCGACGGGCAGGAAGGTCCACCCCGACTCGGAGACGCGGGTGAAGTACGCCGAGAGGGGCTCGAGGGTGGCGTGGCAGGCCGCGCAGCCCGAGCGCACCATGAGGTTGGGCTCGGTCGACGGGGTGAGGGCGATGTTCTCCGCGACGAACTGCCGGCACAGGAAGGCGTTGTAGACGATGTGCGCGCGCGCCCTGCGGGTGCCGTACTTGGCGAGGAAGATCGGGGTGGTGAGCAGCCCCGCAGCCTGCGGCCCGCGGTCGTCGACGCGGCGCCAGGTGGCGATGTCGTGGGGCGTGAGGTCCGCCGGGACGCGCGCCGGGTCGAAGAGCGCCGCGGGCTCCTGGTAGTTGAACTGCGTGCCGTTGCCGCAGCAGGTGCTGCCCGCGAAGCTGCGGTAGAACTGCGCCGTCGCGCCGTTGACCATGGTGCCGCGGTCGTTGAGCAGGCCGCGCACGTCGCGGTCGCGGGCGAAGAGGTCGTCGAGGAAGTGCACCGCCTCCTGGGCCCACCAGAAGCGCGACCAGTCGCCCTGCGTCTGCGTCCGGCTGTCGAGCGGCTGATCGGCCCCGAGGGGGACGTTGTCGGGGAGGTTGAAGGCCGCGGGGTCGTTGCCGAGCGAGTTGCCCGGCATGCAGCGCTCGAGGCCCACGCCGCAGCCGCAGTCGTCGCTGAGCGAGACCCCGGTGCCGCTGGTGCACGACACCATCTCACCCGCGTGCGCGCGGGCGTAGGCGGAGTCGGTGGGGGGCGCGGTGACCCGGCCGCCGGGGTACGGCTCGGTGCGGGGAAGCGCCGTGAGGCGACCGGAGAGGTACACCGCGCCGCGGGCGGGGGTCTGGGCCTCCTCGCGGCAGACCCGCACCGTCGTGGTGGGGGTGATGTTGTCGGCGTTCACCAGCAGGTTGGCGACCGGCGAGAGCACCATCGCGGAGCCGTCGCCGGCGGTGATGCGCTGCGCGGGCGAGGCGCTGCGGTAGTCGCGGTAGAGCCACCAGGGGCGCACCTCCACGGTGCGGGCCTCCCAGACGGCGCGGTCGATGGGGCGGGCGGTGCCGCTCACCTGGCCGTTGGAGGTGAGGGTGACGCCGGTCTCGTCGGGGGAGAGGCAGAAGTCGAGGTCGGACTCCACGCGGTCGCGGCGCTGCCCGCGGCGGTAGTAGACGTACGCGGGGTTGCCGTCAGGGTCGACGAGCCGCGCCCGCCGGAGCACCAGCGGGTTGCTCACGAAGTTGAACATCGGACCGACCTCGAGGCGCAGGGCGTCGAGGTACACCCGGCGCAGGCGCTCGGCGTAGGCCGGGCCCTGGAGGCGCTGGTCGATCCATGCGTCGAGGTCGAAGCCGGGGCGCTCGAAGGCAGCGATCTCGTCGGGCAGGGGGATGCGCCCCTGGAGGTCGATGGAGAGCGCTCGGAAGAGCCGGTACTGCTCGCGCGTCGGAGAGGCTTCAGCGGGTCTTGCCACCGCCGACGCCCCCACCACCAGGGCTGCGGCGCTCATCGCGTGGATCCATCTCACGGCGGTACCTCCTGACGATCGCGCGACCCGCGCGAAGTGCGTCCAACTCCCGGCACTCTCTCGCAAGGTCGCGAGGAAGGTCAACCAAGCGCTGTGTGAACTCTACGCGACGGGACGATTCAGGCCGGCGAACGGTCGAGCCGGCCGCGGACGACGGCCCGGGCGATGGGGTGGTAGCCCGCGCTGCGGCGGGCGAAGGTGGCGCGTGCGAGGTCGCGGGTCTCCGGGCGCGCCAGCAGGGCGCTGTAGAGGGGCACGAGGTACTTCATCCGTCCCACCGCGCCGAGCACCCGCTCGACCTCGGGCAGGACGGGCCCGTAGCCGCTCGCGAGCGCCAGGCGCAGCCACGCGACCTTCACCTCCATGTTACCCGATCGGGTAAAGCCGAAGCGCTCGTCGAGGGCCGCGCAGTAGTCCGCGGCCTGCGGGCGCGGGAGGCGTTCGAGCCAGAGGTTCCATTCGGTGGCGGAGAGGGCGGTGCCTGCGGGGGGGAGGGCGTCGCCCATGGCGATGACGGCGTCGAGGCGCGCGGCCCTCGCCGTGGGGGCGTCGGGGGGGAGGCCCTCGCCGTCGATCCAGCGTGGCGCGTCGATGCGCGCCAGGACGCCCGGCAGCGCGCGCTCGGTGAACGCCAGGAAGCCATCGGTGGTCACGGCCCCGAAGCGGAAGGTGTCCAGGTAGGCCTTCGCGAAGGCGTCGAAGCGCTCGCGCCCGACGGCGTCCTCGATGGCCCGCAGGAAGAGCTGGCCCTTGTCGTAGGGCACCACGCTGAAGGCCTCGTCGGGGTCGATGCCCTCGAGGTGGGTGCGCAGGCGGGTGAGTCCGCCGTGGCCCTCGGCGATGAGCCGCGCGAGGGTCTCGTCGAGGTCCTTCCGGCAGATGGCGGCCACGAGGGCGGCGGTGTCGGGGCCCTCGAGCACCTCGACCATCCGCAGCTCGGCGTAGCGGGTCCAGCCCTCGTTGAGCCAGAAGTGCCCTGCGTGGGCGTTGGTGACGAGGTTGCCGCTCCACGCGTGGGCGAGCTCATGGGCGATCACCCGCACCTGCGAGCGGTCGCCCGCGAGCAGGGTGGGCGTGACGAAGGTGAGCCGCGGGTTCTCCATGCCGCCGTACGGAAACGACGGGGGCATCACGAGGATGTCGAAGCGGTCCCACGCGTAGGGGCCGAAGAGGGACTCGCCCGCGGCGAGCATCCCGTCGACCTCGGCGAACTCCCACGCCGCGCCGTCGACCACCGAGGGCTCGGCCCACACCCGCGAGCGCGCGCCGAGCTCGCGCGCCTCGAGCTGGCCCACCGCGAAGGCGAAGAGGTACGGCGCGATGGGCTGCGGCATGGTCCAGCGCTCGACGGCCGCGTCGCCGCGCTCGTCGCGCCCCTCGAAGGCCGCGGCCATGAGCCCGCGCAGGGCGGCGGGGACGGTGAGCGCCGCCGTGAAGGTGATGCGCCGCTGCGGCGTGTCCTGGAGCGGCACCACCGAGCGCGCGTGGATGGCCTGGCACTGCGAGAAGAGGTACGGGTGCACCGCCCCCGCGGTCTGCGCGGGGTCGAGCCACTGGAGGGCGCTCGCGTCGGCGGCGGTGCGGTACGCCACGGTCACGGCGCAGGTGCCCTCGCCGAGGGTGAGCGCGAGGCGCGACCCCAGGACGGCCTCCGCGGGGTGCATCACGAAGTCCACCGCGCGGCCCTGGTCGTCGGTGACGGCGGAGACGTCGAGGCCGCGGGTGTCGAGGTCGAGCGGGCCCGCGGAGGGCGCGTCGAGCCGCAGCGTCGCGGTGGCGTGCAGGGTGCTGGTCGCGAAGTCGACGCGCGCCTCCCACGCGAGCGAGGTGACGTGGGCGTGGCGGTCGTCGGTGTACGAGTGCGGGTCGATGCGCATGGGGCGCGGAGGCTATCGCAAGCGGCGGCGCGCGGTCATCGGCGCACCCACATCGCGGCACCTGCGGCCCCGCTGGCGGTGTAGGGCCCACCGAAATGGCCGCGCCCGCTCATGGACTCTCCAGGATGTCCGATGAACCTTCACGAAGCGGCGCTCGCGTGAAGGGCTCTCAGGAAGAGAGCCGCGCCGGGGCGCCGCCCACCACCGTCCTCGTTCCCTCAACACAAGAAATCGGAAGTCCCCCAATGCGTGCATCCACCGTCGGCGCCCTCTGCCTCTCGCTCTGCATCCCCTCGGTGGCCTCGGCAGAGGACGTCACGGTGTCGCTCCAGGGGGCCAACGTGCCGGTCGGGCCGACGGGAACCAGCGTGCTCAACGTGACCCGCACGGTGGTGGGCTCGGAGCACTTCGCGGTGATCCGGTCGCGCGCTGGCGAGCGGGCGAGTTCCTGCGGCGTCACCCCCGAGCGCGTCGCTGTCTGGGGCCTCATCGACGGCCGCTGGACCGAGATGGCCCACGAATTGGTCGACCGCTGCCTCGCCGCGCAAGCGGTCCGCACCCGGCGCATCGTCGCCGACGTCCGCGCTCGCATCGTCGACGTGACCGAGGCCGGGGTGCACCATGCGGAGTTCCACTTCCGGGTGATCGACCCGCGGCTGCCGCTGGAGCAGTCGAGCGTGGTGCGCTACAGCCGCGTGGGCGACCGCTTCGTCGCGCAGCGGGAAACCGACGCCCTCGCCCCCACGCCGGGCGTCGCGCCGCGGCGCTCCCTCGCCGCGCTCTCCGGCGCCCTCGCCGACGGCCGGCTCGCCGAGTGGGCCGCTTTCACTCCGGTGGTCACCAACGAGCGCGGCTCGATCTGGATGGCCCAGGACGGCGACCGGCTGGCGGTGGCAGGCGACATCGTCTCACCCGACGGCGACGCGCCGACGCTCACGGTGCACCTCTCGGACGTGGGCGTGGGCACCGGCCGGATGCGCAGCGCAGACGGCAACCACGGCCGCGTGGTGCGTCTTACCTGCGGCGACGCCCCGGGGGCGAACGCCCGCTGCGTCCGGGTGGGCGACCGCTGGCACCTGGAGGGCAGCGTTGACATGACGGAGCAGCTCTACGCGCGCCGCAGCGTCGACACGGTGGCGGTGCTTGCGGTGGCCGAGGCGGGCGGCCACCGGCTGATGAGCAGCCCCGGGATGCGCCTGGAGGCGATGCGCCTCGCGGCCCCCGTCGACCTGCTGCGCGGTGCATCGCCCGAGGTGGCCGCGATGTGCGTGGGCGGTTTCATGGGCCGGATGTCGATACCGGGCGCGAGTCCGAGCGACCCGCTCGGCGGGGTGCGAGTGACCTGTGGGGCGGTGTGCCCAGGCGGGCATTGCGAGCAGATCATGGGCACCGGTAACGTGCTAGGCCGACTGGAAATCGCCAACACTGGCACGTGCCTGCGTGGCCTCGGGCCGGGTGCCGAGGTGGTCGACGGCTGTCGCGATGGTGCGAACACCCGACTGGTGGGTGCGATCGAGGTTCATGGCTTTGACGCGGTGCTCGCAGTGGAGCGCGCGTGGAGCGCGGACGGCGCGAGCTGGCGTCAGGGTGAGTTCTGGACCCTGGTGACCGCCTCGGCCGAGTGGCGCCGCATGACAGTGGGCGAGGCCCAGCGGGGCGCGCTGTCGATGTCCAGTCGGGTGCAGATCGTGGACGGCCACCCGGCGATCTGTCAGGGCGCGGGTGGCTGCGAAGTGCTCGACGGCCTGACGATAAGCCGGCGCGAGGCGGCCTCGGCCTCGGTCACCGGCGAGGTGGTGGCCACCCTGCGCGAGGCGGGCCTGCTCGCCCGCCGCGAGGCGCCGTAAGGCCCGCTCAGGGCGTCTCGTAGTCGACGACGCAGGAGCGCTCGCGGCGCGGCACGATCCAGTCGACCAGGGCGAGGTGTGCGGGGTGGACGCTGTAGGCGTCGAGGTCGGCGCGGCCGTCGAAGCGCGCGATGAGGGCGACGTCCCAGGAGCGCTCGGAGCGCACGACGTCGACGCCGGCCTCGATGTCTCGCAGCTGCGGGATGTGACCGCGCATCGCGAGGATGCGCTCCCGGGCCTCGGCGGCGACCTCGGCGGAGGGGTCGATTAGCTTGAAGAACACCACGTGGGTCAGCATCGCGGGGCAGCATAACCGCCGCGGGAGGGGTTTGTGTCACCCGTAGCGGGGGATAAGGGGCGTTGGCGCGGGCGGTGCTGCCGGGCGCATCATGGAGAGTCTCGTGGGGGCCGCGCGTCGTGGCCTCATCCCTCTGAGACCATCGCCCATGGGGAGTTTGCCTATGACCCTTCATCGAATCATCGCCGTCGTGCTCGCCTCGTCGACCGCGGGTCTTGGTCTCACCGGCTGCGGCGACGACCCGGTGCCGGTCACCGACAGCGGGGTCGCCGACGCAGGGGTCGCCGACGCAGGGGTCGATGTTCCCGTGGCGCCGGTCGATGTCCCCATGGTGGACGCGGGCTCGGCCCTGGTGCTGACGGCGGCGCTCTCGGGTCGGCAGGTGGTCCCGCCGGCGTACACCAGCGCGGCGACCGGGACGGTGACCTTCACGCTCAGCCCCGACCGCGCGCTGCTCTCGTACACGATCACGCACACGGTGCTGGTGCCGCTGACGACGCGGCTCTACCTCGGGCTCGCGGGCGAGGCCGGGACGATGCTGCTCTCGCTGACCAACAACGGCGGCACCACCATCGGCACCACCGGGCTCACGGCCGACCAGGCGCGCGCCATCGTGGAGGGCCGCACCTACGTGAACATCACCAGCGCGGGCTTCGCGGAGGGCGAGCTGCGCGGGCAGATCGTGCAGCCGGGGGAGACCGTGTACACGGCGCAGCTCTCGGGCGACCAGGAGAACCCGCCGGTCACCACGGCCAGCCGCGGGGTGGCGGAGTTCCTCGTGGACACGACGGCCAACCGGCTGCGCTTCGCGGTGCATGTCACGGGGATGACCATGGCCGCGACGGCGTCGCACATCCACACGGGCACGGCGGGCATCAACGGCAGTGTGCTCATCGACCTCTCCGACCCGGGGCCCGTGCCCAGCGGCGACTACCTCGGGACGCGCACCGTCACGGCGTCGAGCGTGGCCGACCTCGAGGCGGGGCGCTGGTACGTCAACGTGCACAGCGCGGGGTCACCGGCGGGGGAGATCCGGGGGCAGATCCTGCGGCCGGCCGAGCGGCTCTACCTCGCGCGCATGAACGGGATGGAAGAGCTCCCGCCGGTGACGACGATGGCCGCCGGGACGCTCGGGGTGATCGTGGGCGCCAACCGCGACACGCTGACCTACGACGGCGTGGTGACGGGCGTGACGCCGACGGCGGCGCACCTGCACCGCGGCGCGCTCGGGGTGGGCGGCGACGTGGTGACCCCGCTGATGTTCACGGGCATGACGCTGCGTAGCACCGGGCCGGTGCCCGCCAGCGCGGCGCTGCTCATGGGCCTCGGCATGCGGGAGATCTACGCCAACGTGCACTCGGCCATGCACGCGGGCGGCGAGGTGCGCGGGCAGCTCAACCCGGCGCCTGCCATGCCCTGATTCGGTCGGCGCGACGGGGCCGTGCGCCGGAGCTCGCGCGGACCTCACCCCCCGCTGCCGCGATGCCCCTCTCCATGAATGGTTCACTCCGGCACACAAGTCGGTCGGAGCCTTGAATTCTAGGGATTCCGAACGACCTTTCGGCCCCCTCTCCGGACCGGGGTTTGGCGTTCGCCTGCACCCCGGGCAAGCGAGAGCGGGCGCCCGCTCCGCGGGCTGTCGGACCCGCACACGATGCGCCTTCCGAAGCGTTGAACGCTCTGGCCGGGAGGTCGATGGAGTTCCTGTTCGACAGCCCGCGGAGCGGG
>Ga0247843_1002496_pt1 | contig 33118 bp, 13 predicted proteins | sample LaCruzMarch2017__FD_192420 | JGI IMG/M metagenome (GOLD analysis project Ga0247843, IMG submission 192420) | Freshwater microbial communities from meromictic Lake La Cruz, Castile-La Mancha, Spain - LaCruzMarch2017_8m | ecosystem: Environmental > Aquatic > Freshwater > Lake | place: Spain... | reverse complement strand
AGGCGCCATCATGGGGCTGATGCTCATCTGGATCTGGGGCAGGAAACGCCTTTACCAGCGCATCATGGCCGGGGCGCTTCCCGTCAGCCACCTGCTCGGAGAACTCGCCAAAGGTAGGATCCACCGCGTCTCCGGCACCGCCGTTTACATGAGCGGAAAGGATACGAAAGTTCCTACCGCCCTGCTCCACAACCTCAAGCACAACCAAGTGCTCCATCAGCAGGTCATCCTCCTCCACGTCTCGACAACGGACGAACCTCATGCCTCCGGCCCGGAAACCATCACCCATCAGGATCTTGGCGAAGGAGTGCACCGCGTCACCCTCCAGTTCGGTTTTGCCGACACCCCGGATGTCCCGCAGGCGCTCCGGCAGCCGCTGCCCGATGGCCTCCAGTTCAACCCCGCCAAAGCCACCTACTTCCTCGGTCGGGAAACCTACGGCTTCGGCAAACACGCTGGCATCCTCGACCGCGCCCGGCTTTTCCTGTTCGCCGTGATGGCTCGCAACGCCTCCCCCGCCACCGCCTACTTCAGGCTCCCACCGGGCCGCGTCGTCGAACTCGGGTCTCAAATCACGCTCTAAATCGCATGGGGATTCCACTTGTGTGTTTTTCTTCGTGACCCCCCCACGCCGCCCGCATAGAACCCGTGTACAGCAATGGCAGGCAAGCTCACGTATCAGCAGGCAGGGGTGGACACGCGGAGAGCCGCGTCACTCGTCGGGGACATCAAGGGACACGTCAAACGCACCCAGCAAAACCGCAAGCTGCTGGGAGCATTCGGGCTTTTCGCCGCCTGCTATGATCTTTCCAATTACGACCAGCCCGTCATCGTCACCGGCTGCGACGGCGTCGGCACAAAGCTGGAGCTTCTGCTTGAACACGACATGTTAGAAACGGCCGGGAAAGACCTCGTCGCCATGTCGGTAAACGACATCCTCACTACCGGCGGCGACCCGCTGCTCTTCCTCGACTACATTGGCATCGCCGCGCTCGACGAGGACAAGATCACCCGTGTGATCGGCGGCATGGCGGATTACCTCGAAGCCTGCAACTGCATCCTCGCCGGCGGCGAAACGGCCGAGATGCCCGGCATCGTCCCCGCCGATGTGCTCGAGCTTTCCGGCTTCTGCATCGGCTGCGCGGAGAAAAAAGATCTCATCGACCCCACCACCATCGCCATCGGCGACATCCTCATCGGCTACCCTTCCAACAGCATCCACGCCAACGGCTGGTCGCTCGTCCGCCGCGCCCTGAAAGAGATCGGTCCGGGCGTGGTCACCGACGAGGAACTCCACGCATGGCTAGAGCCCACCCGCCTTTACGATGATGTCGTCAACGACCTCAAGAAATCCGGCGTGAAACCCAAGGCGATGGCTCACATCACCGGCGGCGGGCTTCCCGAGAACCTGGAGCGCCTCTTCGTCGGCATGGGCGCGGATCTGGAAATTCCCGAATGGAAACTGCCAGGCATCGGAAAACTCCTCGAGCACGTCGATGCCGAGGATCGTTTCCACACCTTCAATATGGGCATCGGCTGGGTCGTCATCGTGGATGCCGCCCACGTCGAAACCGCCCTCAAGGCCGGCCCCGGCGGCCACATCCTCGGCCAAATGCGCAACGGCGACGGCGTGAAAGTAAAAGTGGCCGAATGATCCATCTTTTTTGAAAGTTGAAATTTGAATTTTGAATTTTAAAAGATTTTGAGCGACCACCTAAACCACGAATGCGGCATCGCGGCGGTGCGCCTGCGCAAGCCTTTGGCCTATTATTACGACCGCTACGGCACCTGCCTGTGGGGTATGAACAAGCTGTTCCTGCTCATGGAAAAGCAGCACAACCGCGGCCAGGACGGCACCGGGATCGGCTGCGTGAAACTGGACATGCCCATCGGCAAGCCCTACGTTCACCGCCGCCGCGGCATCGAGTCCGACGCCCTCGCACAGATTTTCCGCAAGGAAGTGAAGTCGTTCTTCAAGATGGATCGCAAGGGCGTCCTCGACAAAAGCAACCCGGACAGCGTCAAGGATCACTTCGACTTCGGCGGTGAGATCCTGATGGGTCACCTCCGCTACGGGACGAGCGGCGAGTTCGACGAAGGCTCCTGCCACCCCTACCTGCGCCGCAGCAACTGGCCGACGCGCACCCTCATGGTCATGGGAAATTTCAACATGACCAACGCCGCCGAGCTGAACCAAACGCTCATCCAGCGCGGCCAGCATCCGGTGTTCGGCACCGACACACAGACGGTTCTGGAAGAAATCGGCTACCACCTCGACGAGGCGCACACGAACCTCTACCACAAGCTTCGCGACCAAGGCATCCCCGGAGCCGAAATCCCAGAGCACATTTCCGCCGCGCTCGACATCCCCGACATCATCGCCCAGTCCGCCGAGCCATGGGACGGCGGTTACGCCATCTGCGGAGCCATCGGCAACGGCGACATGTTCGTCATGCGCGACCCGCGCGGTATCCGCCCCTGCCACATGCTCATCACCGAGGACGTGATCGCCTTCGCCTCGGAACGCGTCCCGCTGATGACCGTCTTCGAGGCCGAGGCAGATCAGATCAAATCCATCGATCCCGGCTCCGTGATCACGATCAAGGCGGACGGCACCATCACCGACAAGCAGTTCCACACCCCGCAAAAGTTCACTCCCTGCTCCTTTGAGAAAATCTATTTCTCGCGCGGCAACGACCCGCAGATCTACCGGGAGCGCAAGGCGATGGGCTGCGCACTCGTCGATCAGGTGGTCGCATCCATCGGCGAGAGCTTCGACAAAACCGTCTTCTCCTTCATCCCCAACACCGCCGAGACTGCCTACTACGGCATGATGGACGGCCTGCGCCTCTACCGCCGCCAGCAGGTGCGGATGGAAATCCTCGAAGGCGTCGCCGCCGGGACACTTACACCGGAAAAGGTCGATGAGCTGATCCTGCGTAACTGGCCGCGCGGCGAGAAGATCGCGCACAAGGACATCAAGATGCGGACGTTCATCTCCCAGGAAAAAGGCCGCGACCAGCTCGTCTCACACGTTTATGACATCACCTACGGCGCGGTGAAACCAGGCGACCAACTCGTGGTGCTGGACGATTCCATTGTGCGCGGCACGACGCTTAAGAAATCCATCCTCAAGATTCTCGCCCGCACCAAGCCTTCGAAGATCGTGATCTGCTCCACCGCCCCGCAGATCCGCTACCCCGACTGCTACGGCATCGATATGTCGGAGCTGGGGAAATTCATCGCATTCAACGCCGCCGTCGCACTCCATCGCCGCGCAGGGCGGCAGTATCTGCTTGATCGAATCTACGACGATTGCCGCGAGGAACTCGCGAAGCCTTCGAAGGAGCGCCGCAACCGCGTGCAGGGCGTTTACGAGGCCTTCACTGTCGAGGAAATCTCCGCCGAGGTCTCACGCATGGTCTATCCCGAGGACACGGAATGGCACGGTGAGGTGGAGGTCATTTACCAAACCATCGAGAACCTGCGCGCCTCCATCAAGGGCGAGTGCGGCGACTGGTATTTCACCGGCGATTACCCCACCCCCGGCGGCTACGCCATGGTAAACCAAGCCTACCTCCGCTGGTTCGAAGGCATCGGCGGCCGGTCTTACGACCTGCTGTGACCCTCGGGTCGTTGCCATTTTAGCGCGTGGATTTGAGGAGCAACCCATTACCTGCAGATCATTCTTGTGACTGTATTCTCCTTAGTGTGCGAGGGTTGCGCGTGCGTCGGATCAAAAGCCCAATGACACCCAGGCCAGCAACGATCGCCGCCGATGGCTCGGGAATTACAGTCCAGACTAGATTCATATCATTGCCCGATAGTATGGTCGAGAAAGATCCCAACGAAGACCATGCGCTATTGTCAATCGGCTCAAAATTACCAATGAGGGAACCCGTTCCGATATTGTTGATGATTCCCTCCCATACTTGTTCGGTCTGCCAGAATTCATGGTTTGAGGGAGCTTGATCACCGAGACTCAAAACCATCATTGCGTTACTCAGAATGAGAGCGTCTCCGACAAGAATGGTTATTGTATCGTAGTTCGTTCCTGGGTCATCGGTTGATAGTGACGCAAGCTCCCAAGAATAGTTTCCGGCAATTGTAAAATCCCCACTCACCGTGAGGTTTCCGGGACTATTACCCGGAGAGAGCGTTGCCCCATCACTTACAGTCAACGCTCCCACGCTACCAGAACCCGCGATAGAAGCACCGGTGTTTACAGTGGTGAGCATACTCGTGGAAATGTTGCCATTGATCACAAGCTTGCCGGTATTCACTGTGGTACTCCCGCTGTAGGTATTGTTCCCGCTGATCTCCATCTCTCCCTCGCCGTCCTTGATGATACCACCTGATCCGGAGATGCTTCCCGAGACCTCGACGAGCCCGTTTCCGCTGTTACGCAAGGTTGCCGCTCCGCTATCAATCGTGATCGTATTGGAAAAGGTGTTACCTTCACCATTATTGCTGGATAGAGAATCGAATACCAACGCGGATGCCGCACCCAGGTTCACTTCCGCATTACCGAGGTTGTCTTTATTGGTAACGATGACCTTACTGCCTTCAGTTACCGAAGCGGTGCCAGAAAACGAGTTCGTGCCACTTAGGCGAAGCCCTCCGGCACCGGTAATCTTAATCACTCCGCCGCCCTCGATGCTCCCGGAAAAGTCCCCTTGCTGAGCGCCGTCATCAAAGATGATTTCTCCTCCCGCAGCGAGGATGATGGAATCCTCAGCATTGCTGGCACTGATTGGATCCTGTTTGCCAGTCACCACCCGTTGATTCACCTCTCCCGTCGCGCCCGTAAGGATTGATTCTCCGCTATCCTCGTAAGCCCAACTATGGATCACACCGTTTGCTCCGTTTTCGGAGAGGCTAACCCGCATCCACCCATAAGATGACGCTGCATTTTCTGAAACGATTTTAAAACCCAGATATCCGGCCTGCCCCTCGGCAAACTGCAATGTCCCCACTCCTAGATGGCCACCCCCACCCTCCGGACCGGATCCTCCCCAATCCGAGGAATAAGTGAGAGCCCCACCCACCAAAGAAGCACCAGCCAGCCGAATTAGCGGATCCTCTTGGCCCTCTCCCGCGCGAACCGGTTGGAACCGGGGAGAGTTTGCAATAAAAAGCCCCCCAAAAAACGGATTGATATCCCAGTCAGCCAAATTCGAGGAACCAGTCAATCCATTTACAACATTGATATAAACACCATCAAAATTGCTCGGGATTGCTATGTTTTTATCCCCACTGAATACGATTTCTGCTGGCAATATCTCCACCCCAAGAACGAACAACCCCCCCGCCGCAAAAAATACATGGTGCTTCCTATTACGAGAGAAACCAAAATGCTTCCCGATCATAGTAAACAAGGCGGAATTTTTCATTGGTTTTGTACCCCCACTCGGAAAAAGGTTGCCTTTCTGCCGTTCACAAAAACCAGATAAGGAACATACACGACCTGAACCGAGCCATCATCCGCTAGAACCGTCGGTGCTGCCGTGGAGGCCTTCCAAGTATTCAAATCTGCACTGAACTCGACTTTGTAAGAAAGACCATGTAAAGAATAGTCCTTGCGTCTTGAAAATGCCGCTCGGTAGGAGAAGGTGCCCGTGCCGCCTTGGAAAACATAGGTTATCGGCGATCCCGCAGTAATCAGGCTGCTCCCACTCCATTGCACCGATCCCCCCGAGGCCTGCGAAGGATCGGTGCCAAAGGCAAACTCGAGGAGATTGATCACACCATCATTGTCAAAATCCATATTAGAACCACCTCGAGTGCTGCTTTCACCGAAAAATTGAACCTGCCATGTGTCTGGCAACCCATCGGTAGCGTAGGAAGCAAAGTCATCCGAACCTGTATTCACTACGGTAAGGTCAAGCTCATCGAACATACCTCCAGATGAGGCACGCACAGTCGTCGCAGTATCCTGATATACGGATCCAGCCGTAAGTAGTCCGGTAGGATCGATACTTTCAATCCTGCCGCTTTCCGCCGACCAGACCAGATCATTGGCAGTAAGGATAGTCCTGCTGGAATCATCATAAACCGCTGATGCTTCCAACTGCAGCGTCGTTCTCTCGTTCATCGTTAGCGGCGACGAGGGGTTTTCAATCTGGATACTAACTAGTTCCAAAAGCTGACCCGCATAACCACTGCGCAACGTGTAATTTGTCGATGAGCCCGCGGCACCGGGAGCGGTAGATGGATTGAGCGTGTATGCCGCGCTAGAAGTAAGCGCGCCACCACCATCGAGCGTGGTGGGATCAATGGAGTAGTCCGCACTTGTCCCGGCCCATGCCACAAGCGGCAGAAGGAGTAGGAAACCAATGCGAGTTACGACAGCCATTTACTTGTTCTGGAGGATCTCTTCCAATTTGCGAAGGCGCTGCTCTTGCTCGCTGAGTTTCTTTTCAAGCATACGATTCTCGCGGTGTAGTTCCTGAATCGCCGCGACGGAATAGATCGTCAGCGGATAGGTATCGACCCGCAGGATCTCCGAGCCATCGGGCAGTTTCTCGCCGCTGCTTTTCACATCATCCGGGAAAACCTGTTGGAACTCCTGGGCGATCACGTTCGGATAGCGGCGGTCCTCGATCTCAGGGTGGGCCGCCAGATAGTCTTCGGTGTAGCGGAAATCCACCAGACGGATCTGATCGAGCGTTTCCAAGGCACCGTTGATCGACTCGATCTCAGTTTTGATCCGGCGGTCGGAGTTCGCAAGCCACCCCCCGGCGGTGGATTTCCAGGCGTTGCCATTCACTTCCAGCGCGTGGGTGCCCGGCGTGAGTCCGATGGCGACCTTGCCGGTGAAGACGTTGTCCTGATCGAGCCGGGCGACTTGGGCGGGGACGAGCTCGGAACGCAGCGCCAGGGCGTGGGAGCTACCCGCAGCGATGCCAGTGATTTGCGTAGCATTCACGGGAATGGTCCTGATTGGATTGGTGATTTCAGCAGACGGCCAAGTCACCAGGGTTCCGTCGGTTTTAAGAGCCAGGCTGTAATTGGAGCCGGCCACGACCTGGGAAACTCCGCTCAAACCGACGGGCGGGGTGCACTCTCCGCCATCCGACTTGCCCCATGCCACCACCGTGCCATCGCTGATGACCGCTAGACTGTGAAATTCTCCGGCAGCGATTCCGACGACGTTGCCGAGTCCCGCAGGTCCGATCACCGCCCCCGACCTTACGGACATTCCCTGCGACAAAGCACTGGTATCCCCCGTTACGGTCAATGTGTCCGAGCCATCACTGGTGTAAGAAAGCTCAATCTCACCTTCCGGGCCATCGTAATACAGGGTGCCGCTACCGGCAGGCAGGATTTTAGAAAGTTGCAGCGTGGTATCGTTGCTGTTGATAACAGTTCCCACCACGCCCCGGCTACCACCGACCTGTTGGTTCCCATCTAAGCCCCACGCGATGACGCTGCCATCCGCTTTGAGTGCCAGACTATGGCGCTGTCCGCAGGCGATCGCGATCACATTGCTTAAATTCGCAGGGATGGTGGTCGCTCCGTCGCCCGCGTATCCGAAGGCCTGGACGGTTCCATCCGCCTTGAGAACGAGGCTGTGAAGAAGCCCGACAGCCACCGCGGTCGCATTGGTAACAGACTCAGGGCCCGAAACCTGACCGTAGTTGTTATCTCCCCATCCGTCGATCGTCCCGCCAATTTTCAGCGCCAACACATGCCCACTACCTGCGGCGATTTGCGTGACATTGCTCAAACCGTCTGGCAGCGCCGGGCCGGAGCCCCAGGCGGTGACATGACCGTCGCGATGCACGGCGAAACTCTGACTCGCGCTGGCAGCCAGTGAGACCACGTCGGAAAGTGAGGGAACCACGGTGTCTCCCGCAGTATTCGTCCCCCAGGCGATAACCGGGTTCACCGGCGGGGCGACGACGGCACCGAGCAACACTTGGTCGACCTTTCCCGCGACCATCGCATAAGGAGTGGCAGCCAGCCGCTGATCGGGAGAAATCTGTTGGAATTCGTGGGTGCCATCATTGAACCAGACGCGCAAGCGGACATCGGCGTGGTCCAGCGCGGTGGTGGGGAGTGCCGTCATGTTGGCCAACGCGGTATCACCCAGCAGAACCGAATAGAGCCCCTTGGTGACGGTCAGCGTGACCGGAGAGATTGGCTCCGCACCCGTAGTGCTAGTGCCATCGTTGCTCCAATAGGTGGCCGATCCATCGGCGTTCACCATTGCAAACTTGAACTGGCCGCTGCCATTGAAGTTCACCCCCGCCACGGCGATGCGGCCCTGGTGATTGAGCAGATGAGGCACTGCGGCACCGGACTCCACGACTCCCAGCGCCGAGGAGAAGGCGAGCAGGCTAACAAGGAAAAGATGGCGTGTTTTAAAAGTCATGGTTTCGGTCTTGGTGGCGGAGAGCTTGGAATGCGGCCGGAAGTCTGGGCTCCTTGGGTGGCGGGTGGAGGTTCCGGCGCGCCTTTGGTGAAGCCGCGACCGGAATCGGTGGCGTAGAGGGTGTTATCGGATTTACTGAACATCAGCCGCATGCCTGCGTGTGAGGCCTGCAACACAGCGAAGTCGTCCGGCTTGAAGCAGAACCAAGCGGGAGCCTCGGAGACCACCGGCGCTGCGGAGGTAGGCACTAGGCCGAAGGCATTGTCATCGCGCAAATATTTAATCAACTCGGGCGAGGCACGGACCACCAGGAACCATTGCCAGCGCTCCAGGCCATCGGCGTCCCGCCACTCGTGGCGCTCGGCCTGCTGGATCTGATCGGCGGGTGACGGACGCCGCCAGAAGGCTTTTTTGAAAATCTCCTCGGCATCCGTCAACGTGAGGGTGGGAGGCGCACCCTTCCAGGCGATCGGCGCGGAATCCACCGCCGCCGTCCGGTCCGCATCCACCGCACGCCACGCCAGCCAACCGATGACGACTAATATCGGAACGAGGATGAACCAGATCTTTTTCATGGATGAACATTACTTTCCAAATACCAAATTCTAGGGCCGCAACAAGAAATTGATAAAATCGCCGATTTTATTAGTTCCCAGAATTCGAGTAGGTGCGGAGGAAGAGTTTGATGTCCTTCACGCTGGCGACGAAGCGGTTGAGGCCCTCTTGTTCGTCGCTGAGCAGCGAGTATGCGGGGATGACGATTTTCCAGCGGGTGTTCCAGACGCTGCGGCCGATGAGGCGGGTGTTGGTGTATTCCGCTGGGATGTTGCTGTAGAAGAAGGCGGGATCGCTGACCGGGCGGAAGGCCTGGTGCTTGCGCAGGATCCACGGTTGCTCGCTGAGCGTGCCGTTGGCGTTGAAGAAGTTCGTGGTGTTGAACGCGGAGGCACCCAAGTTGTAGGGCAAGGGCAGCGCTTGATCGTGCACCGTCCAGCTGCGCAGGGTATTGGTATCTCCCAGCGGAGGCGCCAGCATGCGATCGTTGCCGCAGGGGATCAGGTAAACATACGGCGTGGCGCGCAGGGCGTTGACCGCCGAAGAGGCCGGACCACCCGCACCGGGGGTGCCGATGGCGTAGGGGTCCATGCCGACGTAGCCATCCAACACGATGCCAGCACTGCTGATCTTGGTGGCATAGCTGCTCGGGGAATAGCCGTGATCACCGGCCGCTCCGGGAAGCCCGAAGAAGTTGGCGTTTTGGTCGATGCTGCTGCCGAAGGAGATCACGATGCCGGGCACGCGGGAGCCGTCGGTCTTCTTGAGGTTGTTGCAGTAACGCGCCACATCCGGGTCTGCCATGAGGTCAGTCACGATGTTTTGCTGGAGAGTTTGCTTCCAAGCATCGTCGTCGCTGGTGCTGGCTTCATCCGTTCGGATGCGGAACAACTCTCCGCGCAGGCTGAAGAGGGTGCCGTAGGGGTCCGGGTTGTTGATGCCGAGGCGGCCTTCCGCGACCGAGAAGTCGGCATTGAGCTGGGCCAGGGTGCCGGCCAAACCCGCATCACCGAGGGTGCTGACGGTGGCTTGCGGTTGGTCGCCACTGAGATCGCCGAGCGCGCGCGAGGCGACGATGTTGGAGATCACCTGCTGGCCGGCGGTCGTGCCGAGCAGGCCGGTCTCGTAGTCGTAGCTCTTGGCGGCGAGGTAGGTGTAGCGGCCGGCCAGGTCGTAGAGCGTGCGGTATTGCTCCAGCGCCTCGTTGCGGAAGGTGCGGAAGGTCAGGTCATTGGTCCGGTAGCCGGTGACCTTGGCCGCCGCCCGCATGCGGAAGGTCTCGCGATCGGAGAGAAGACCATTGGCTTCGGCCAGCACATTGCGGACCTGCTCGTTGGCGCGCTGGTAGTCGGTGGCGAGCTGCGCCACTTCGAAGTGCGCCGCCATCAGTTCACGATAGAGCAGCTCGTATTCGTAATGCTGCTGTCTCTGCTCGTAGGAGAAGCCGAGGGCTTCGATCGCCGCGTCGAATTTTAGAAAAGTTCCTTCAATCTCTTTATCAAGTTTGTTGGCTTCCTCGTTGACACCATTTGCTGCAAATTTCAAAAGATTGTAGCTAATAATTCCCGTGGTCATAATCGCTCCGCGGGCACCAGACATCGTGTCACTGGCAAGCCCCAGGACCTTCGGGAAAAACTCGGCGATAGCAAGTGAAGTGTCCATGTAGTTTTGCGCTATCATATCATACCGCGCAGAAGTATTCTCAAGCTTCGATTGATTATCGACCATCGTCTCATAAAGCTCCCCGGTCGATTCGCGCGTGGTATTCGTGAGTTTGTGCGTGGCGACGAGGTCATTGAATAGCTGCTGCTCGCGGGTCATGCGTTTCTGCAGCACCTGCACCTGCTGCACACTTTCCAACAAGGCGACTTGGGCCTGATGCGAGTCCAGCAGGGCCTGTTGCAGCGAACCGGTCACCGCCCGCTGGCCGAGGCCGCCAGCGCCCCAGTCTTGCGCCCACTGGGCGATCTGCCCCGGCCGCACGGTGACGGTTTCTTGAGTGCTGGCGGTGGGGGTGCCTGCCGGACCGGCGAGGAAGTGAGTCGCCAAAGTTTCCGAAGTATAACCCTCGTGGCTCCGGGTCGAAAAATCCTCGATGCCGGTCGGCACCGCGAGGGTCAGCCTGACCTCCTTGGAGGTATCCACCAAGTCGGTGGGTCGATCGACGAGGAACCAATTCTCATAGTCCGGCCCGTCGTAGCCTTGGGCGTAGGTTTTGCCCGGACCGACATCGCCGGGGTAGGGTGAGCCGAAGATCGCCTGGAGCTCATCGTCAAAGGACAACTCCTGATCGACGATGGCGGTGTTGGCATCGGCGATCTGGTTTTCCTGATTGCGCAGCAGGCGGGTCATGCGGGCCGCCTGGTTGAAGGCGCCCTTGGCGTTGAGGGTGGCACGCAGCGCGCGATCATAGATCTGCTCGAAGTGGGATTCCCCGGCCTGGAGCTTGGAAGGCGAGATGTCGAAGGCGATGGCACCGGGGCTCAGACCGAGCGGATTGAGGCGGGCGTTGGCGTTGTCGATGGCCGTCTGGAAGGAATTAGCGGCGGCCACCAACTGGCCGAGTTCCGGCACGGTGGTGCGGTCGATGATTTGAACGCCACTGTGGTTCGGATTGGTGTCCTGTGCAGGCAGCAGGGCATTGCCGGCCACCCAGTTCAGGAAGCTGCCCTGGGCGCTGCGGGCAACCCATTCGTCGAGCCCTTGGTGGCGGGTGACATTGCTGCGCCGATTCACCTTTTCGTCGCGGAAATGGCTCCACCCGACGGCGGGATCATCGCGGTAGCTCTGGCGGCTCACCAGTGCCACGGTTTGGATGGAGGTGCTGGCGATATTGGCGGCGGCAGCGGCGAACTTGCGCTCGTCCTTGTAGTCGACCTGCACCGACTGCCCGAGCACCGTCACATCCTCCGCCGAAGTGGTCCACGTGAAGTAGGGGTGGGTCAGCAGCTTGTAATAACCCTTGAGCGCGGTGAGATAGTGGCCGTAGGCGTCGCCATGGCCTTGGGGGAACATGCGTTGGGCGTCGGCGGCATCCACCACGCCATTCTCGGTGCTGCTGCCGGATTTCTCCTTGATGTTGTAATTGGTGGCGTAGAGCACCTCGCCGCTGTTGATGCCGCGGGTGTAGTTCCACCACAGGCGGTTGTAGGCCGGGGCGATGCCGGTGCCCGGATTGGTGAAATCATCGCGGCCCTTGAGCAGGGCGAGCTCCTCGTCGAGCGAGCTGGCTACCTGGCCCTCGAACGAGAAGCGGCTGGTGTTGACCTCGGTGGTCGAGCTGGAGTCGTCGATGGAGATCGTCGGGTTGGCGGCGTCCGCGTAGGCCTCGTTGCCGAGGATGGTGTAGAGGTCGTTCAGATAGCCGGCGGCGAGGATCAGCGCGGAGTTGGCCGAATTGAAGTCGATGCCGGAGCCGATGGTGAAGCCCTTGCCGCGATTGAGCACGGTTTCGTAAACCTCGATGAGGCCGACCTCGTTGATGTTGTCCAGGTTGAGCGCGATGTCGCCCTCCCAGCGCTTGCCGGCTTGGGTGAGCAGGGAGACATCGGTGTTGACCGCGTTGCTGGCCAGATCGCTCATGCGCTGGTTGAAGGGGTTGATCTTGGCGAGCACGCGTTTGATCCAGCCCTCCACCAGGACCGGCGGGGTCCAGCCGGACCAATCGCCGCCGATCTTGCGATAATTGAGCGTGAAGTAGGTGTCGCCCATGAGCACGGCGGGATTGCTGATCGTGGCGGTGGGTGAGCCACCGACGAGGATCGAGCTGCCCAGCGAGCCGGAGGGCTTGAGCCAGGTGCTGGTGCTGGAGGCGGTGTCGATATTGCCGCCGGTGATGGTCGGGTTGGTGCCGCCGGTCGGGAAACCGTAGCGCCACTGGAATTCATACAGTTCCGGCTTGGCGGCATAGTCGCCGCTGTGGCGCAGGGTCACCTGCTCGTCGAGCGGGTTGCTGGCCAGCAGCACCTTGAGGTCGCCGGCGTAGAGGCTGGGATCCACCTTGAGGATGCGCATCGCGGGCGGGTTGCCGGGATCGGTGAAGGCCTCGCCGTTTTCCAGCATGATCACCACATAACCAGCGCCATTGCCGGTGGCGGTGAGCGCGTAGCTGTCCACCGCGGTATCCGGATCCCGGATGTCGGCGAGGGTGGACTTGTCGATCACGCGGGAGTCCTTGGCGCCATCCACCTCATAGGATCCGGGCGCGGCGGGGTCTTCGCTGAAGGTTTCCAACTGCGTGGCGAGCTGGTTGATCGCGGTGTCCCACTGACTCTTGTTGGTGCTGTCACTGCTTGGGCAGAGTTCTTTCAAGACCACCAGATCCGCCGCACTGAGGACATTCAGATTGAGGTAGTCCTCGCCGGTGACTTCATCGACGAAGCCGCCCTCAAGCACGAGCCCCCCCTTGGAGCCCATCGCGCTGTCGAAGTAGAAGCGCTCCTGCAAATGGGGTGGCAGGGTCTGGAAGTAGATCTTGCCGACATAGACGCTGGTCAGCACGGAAGGAGGCAATTTCTCGAGTCCGCCAGGCGCGCCCAGCAGGAGGGTTTTGGCGCGGGTCGGGTCGTGCAGCAGTGCGCTCTCGGTGGTGGTGCCGGTGTTGGCGATGGATTGCTGGTAAATCACCTGGGCGCTGGACGCGCCGCGGATTTGTGGCAACTGGCCGACGATGGCGCTGGCCTTGGGCAAGGTGAGCGTCTGTGCGGTTTGCAGGACTGGCACGGGCTGGCGCAGACCATCTGGCAGGGTCGGGTCATCCGGCCACTTCGGCTGGTAGGTCAGAGCGACAGGAATCCCGTTGCCGGTGTCCGCAATGAAGGGCATGATCGTGCCCACCGCGCGTTGGCTGGCGAGGGTGCGGCTGGGCTCAAAGAATCCGGGCAGCGAGTGGTAGTGGAATCGCATGTCGAAGGAAACCGGCGGCGCGATTTTCACTTCGGGCGCGGCGGTGTAGCCACTGCCCGCGCTGGTGACCGTGATCGAGGTCACGCAGAAACCGTTGGTATTGCCCGTAGCCGTGGGCGCGGTGCCGGCGACCAGCTGGGTACCGCCGGAGAAGGCCAATGTGGGCGTTGTGGTGTAACCGGTGCCGTTGTTGACCATCTGAATGCCAGTGACACGACCGCTGCTGAGAACCGCCGTGGCGGTGGCACCTGTGCCGCCGCCACTGCTGATGGTGACGGTGGGGGCCACCGAGAAGGTCTTGGTGCCCGGGGTGATGGTAAAGCTGGCGGCGGTGAGCCCGCCGAGGGTGGCGGTGGCCGTGGCCGTGGTGCCGCTGGCGGGAGGCGCCACGGTCACACTTGGAGCGCTCGTGTAGCCAGCACCTTTGCTGGTAAGGGCGATGGCGGAGACCCCGCTGCCGCTGCGGGTGGCCGCTGCCGCAGCGCTGGTTTTGGCGTGGGCGCCGCGGAAGAGCCAGTGATAGCCCTGGCGGTCCTCAAAGGTGAACGCGTCGTAGGCCTCCGGAGCCGTGTGGTGAGCGGCGGGATCCAGGATGGAGCCCGCTTCGCCGTTCATCACCTCACCATTTTCATCGAGCGGCAACGGCAGCGCGAAGAGCGGCCCGGGCGGCTGGACTTTGGTTCCGGCGATGGCGTCGTAGCGTAGCGGATGTTCAAAAGTTTCCCGCAGCACCTTATAGGCATCCATGCTCGGGCGTTGGTCGGCGGCGGAGGTGTAGGCCAGCAGGACGAAAGGTTGCGAGGTGCTGCTGGCGGAGTTCAAATCATCGCGCAGGGCGTAGCCGCGGCTGCCGAGCAGGAAGGCGTGTTCCTCATTGGGATTGAAGCCGGGCTGGGTGGCGTCATTTTGATAATAAACGCTGCCCGCCTGCTGGGAGGGGCCGAGATCGCCGGTGCCGGTCCCGGAGGCGATCACCAGCTGCGGGGCTCCGGCCGGATACTCGACGGTGTAGCGGCCCACCTTTGAGGGCAGGTGGAAGGAGCCGAACTTGTCGCTGGGCGCGGCCACTTCCTTGAACCACCAGACGGTGAGCTGGTTTTTACCAGGCAGGGCATTGACCGGGATGATGGCTCCCTTTTCGGCAGCCACGACACCGCCGCCTGCGAAGGGATCCACATAACCCGCCGGGTAGTAGTTGTCGCCGCTGGCGATGTAACCGGCCACGGAGTAGCCGGCGGGCGGCTCGATGCGCTGACCGACCGCCACGGTGGCGGTGAGATCGAGCACGCCGTCGGCGTTGGTGTCGTTGATGGTGGCGACGGCCGGGGTGGCCGTGAGCGGACCACTGCCATCCGGATCCGGCTGGGCCGGGCTGCCGAGCAGGCTTTGCGACTGGATGTAAAGCGGCACGTACCATGGCACGCCGCTGGAGGCGAATTTGAGCAAGGTGCGGCTGGTCTTGTCGCCGGAGCCGTTGAAGTTCGCCAGCAGGCGCTGGGTGGCCACATCCAGGGAAACTTCGGCCTCGGCCGGATCGTCCTGAAAGACGACGGACGGAGCGTTGGCGGCATTGAAGACCGGGCCGATGGCGACACCGCTGCCGAGATCGGTCACCGCGACCGGCTCGTAGTCGGCCAGGCTGGCGGGCCAGACCTGGGTGTATTTGGCGGAGATTTTCGGCCAGCGGATGCTCATGCCCGGGGCCGCCGGCGCGGTGAGGAAGTGGATCGTGAGATCCTGCGGCTCCATCCAGAAGATGTTGATGTTGTCCGGGTTGGAATTGGCGCGCTCCGCATGGTAGACCAGCGTGCCATTGGGCAGGGCGGAGGTGCCGTAGAGCGGCTTGCCGGTATTGCCGGTGTTGGTCACCAGGGACGCCTGCAGCAAGTCATCCCCGGCCTGCGCTGCGCCCTCCCGCGGCAGCAGTTGCTGGCCGAGCGGGGTCTCGATCACGACCGGCTCCATCTTTTTCCGCACACTCACCACATCCGCGCCGAGAAAGACCCGCGCGCCGGTGCTGAGGTTTTCCGCGCCGAGGTATTCCACGAACACCATGCCTTCCTCGTTGTAGGCACGCAGGCTCGCACTGCCGTAGCTGTTGTCATACCACAAGGTCCGCAGCTCGGGCGGAGCACTGGCACCATCGGCGGCGGGGCTGGAGCCCGTCGATACATATTCGGTCACCACATGGCTGGGCAGGTAGCTGTTGTAAACCACATTGGCGGCCTCGATCCGGCCCGTCGGCACCTCGACCTTGGGCGCGGTGAAGGAGTTCTCGGTCCAGTAGATCGTGCGCTGCGGCACGGTCGGCGCGGAGGCCACGGAAAACACCTCGGTCTTGAACTTGTAGGTCGGCGTGGACTCGCCCGGGGCACTGGTATCGGGGGAATTCGAAACCCAGGTGAGGGTGACCCGGCCCGGCTGGGTGGCGAAGACCTTGTCTCCGTGGGGGCTGTAGTAGTAAAGCTCCGGAATGGAAAACGGGCGGACCGTGTCGATCGAGATCGTTACATTGGGCTTGTTGCGCAGGGTGATGTTGAGGCCATCCACAATGTCCACCCGCTGCCCGAGCAGGGTGGCCCCGCTGACGAGACCGTCCGGCACGGCGGCCACGGTGACCACCCGGCTCTGTGGCGAGGCCGTGATCACGGTCACGCTGCCCTGCGGCAGCAGGGGCTGGCTGGCACCGTTCAAATTGCCCGTGTAGGCACTCGGAAAGGTTTCTCCGGGCTGCACCGGCTTCGAGCGCCAGTAAGTCGCCGGGGCGATCGTGCCACTCCAGGTGACCTGGGGACGCTCGATCACATTGCCGAAAGAAAAGCGCGGCACGCCGGAAGCCAGGCTGTAGCCGCTCGTCGAGCGAGCGAGCAGGACGGTGACCTTTGGAACGGCGGGGATGGTGACATCCACCGCGCGCGGGTAGCGGCTGGCGGTGGGGATGGCGATGGCCGCACTGCTCAGCGAGGTGCCGCCGACTCCGGCATACTGCGGGGTGGTGGTCCCGGGGCCGGTAGGAATGCTCGGTCCGGCGATGGTGACCTCGGGCGGGGCGGTGTAGCCGCTGCCACCACTGTTGATCGTGATCGAGCTGACGCGCCCAGCCGTCAGCACCGCCGTGGCCGTGGCGGTGACACCCACGCCGCCCGGCGCGCCGATGATCACCACCGGAGCCGAGGTGTAACCCAGCCCGCCGCCGCGCACGGTGATGCTGGTGACCGTGCCGCCCGAAACCGTGGCAAAGCCGCCCGCCCGCCGCGCATCGAGCAAGTTGCCTGCCCCACCTTGGATTTCATATTGGGCGTGCGCCAGCGATGCCAGCAGCAGCTGGCCCAAGGTGGCGATGAGGAGCAGAAATCGGGTGTTCATAACGGTCAAGAAAGGGAGGCAGGCACGGCACCGGCGGTGGACGGCAGGCGGCGCATCGGGTCAGATTGGCAAAATTTCCCGCCGCGGCTCAGCGCGGGCCGATGGCGATGAATTCCATACCGCCGTTGGCTGGGGCTAGGGGATCACTGCAGTTGTCCGTCCCGAAAGTAGCGCCATACCAAAATCCGTTCGCATCCGCAGCGGTTACACCTACAGGTTGAACATATCCCGCAATTGGCCGCATGACGTAGGGCATACGGCCAGTGATCGAGGAATTGGAAAGAATGATTGTGGGAGTTGCGCTGAAAGGGGGAGAAAACGTAACTTTAATATAGGCCCTGAAAGCGGTATTGTTATAAGCATAACTCCAACCGGTCCCGGTTTTTGTGACTCCGTTGGCGAAAGTGCTTCCTTGAGCGTTGACTGAAGTTGCTTGGAGCGTTCCCCGCACGATGCGGAGCTGGCTGGTCTCGTCGCCGGTGATGCCAGCGGCCCCCAAATCACTGGCGGTGATGCTGCCATCGGCGATTTCCGAAGTGCCCACCGCGCCGGCGGCGATGTTTCCAGCTACGACGGTGTCCGTCGCTATTTTGGCTCCGGTGACCGCGCTGTTGGCCATGTCCGCCGTGGCGATCGTGCCATCGAGAATGGCGGTGGATGTGACGGCCCCTGCGGCGAGATTGTCCGCGGCAATCGTGGCCGAAGCGATCTTGGCGCCAGTGACACTGGCGTCCGCGAGCTTGCCGGTGGTGACATTCAAATCCGCGAGCTTGCCGGTGGTGACATTCAAATCCGCGAGCTTGGCGGTGGTCACATTCAAATCCGCGATCTTGGCCGTGGTGACATTCAAATCGGCGAGCTTGGCGGTCGTGACATTGAGGTTGCCGATATTGGTGGTGAGCACGGCATCCGTCCCGAGTTTGGCATTGGTGACGGAGGCGGCAGCGAGCTGGGTGGAGCCGACCGCTCCGGTCGCGAGCATGGCGGAGGAGATGGCATTCGCATCCACGGACTCGGCCACCTTGGCCCGGAAGGCATAGGAGGAGGTGACGAACTGCTGGCGCGGGGAGATTTCATTGTCCACCGCCGCGGTGCCGTCATCGATGGTCACGCCGAGGTAGCGGGTGGCGGCACCGAAGACGCTGGGGGTGCTGATTTTCACCGTGGGCACGCCCTTGGTGCTCTCGCTGTAACCCAGGGGAGTGCCGGTGGTGGCGGCTCCTGCGCCGATCAGTGAGCTGAACTCGCCATTGGAGATGGTGACCACCTGCTGTTCGGAATAGATCAGGTTGGCCGCGAGTCCGTTGGAGGGATGATCCCAGACGCGGAAGGTAACGGTGCGGTTGACCGGCGTGCCGGAGCCGATCGTAGTGCCGTCGGCATTGAGGGCGCGGCCCTGGTAGCTCAGGTAATCCGGCACGGCGGTGGTCTGGGCATGGGCGCTGCCCAGCAGGGCAAAGGCCGCGAGCAGCGGCAGGAGGCGGGTGTTCAGTCGGTTGGTTTTCATCGGGTGGTGCTTGTTTTGAAATGGAGGGTGCGGGAGGCGGTGGGCAGGACTTTTCATCGGGTGAGCGTGCCGATCTCGGACACGCGGTTCAGGGTGAAGGTGCCGGTGACCTGGAGGGTCTCCTTGTGCAGGCCGCTGATCACCTCGGCGTAGGTGCCGGCGATGACGCTGCCGCCGTAGCCAATGGGAGAGACCCCTTGCGGCGGCGTGGCCGCGAGGGTAAAGGTGACGGCGCGGCTGATGTCGTAGCTCTCCTGACCGGAGACGAGGGCGGTGCTGCCGCTCTTGTTGTCGTGATCCGGGTGATACTGGTGGACGAAGGGGCTGGCGGGATCGTTGAACGGCGTGCCGATGGTGCAGGACAGGCTGCTGCCGGCCGCAAAGCTGCCGGTGGTGGCAAGCACGCGATCCAGCGGCATGTGCGCGGCGACGATGCGGCTGGCACCGGCCTTGTCGGTGGGGCTGAGATTGATCTCCAGCGGGGTAATGCCGTCCTGCGGGGTCTCACCGTCGAGCTTGCCGACAAACACCTGGGACAAGACACGGGCGGCGCCGGCATCATCGACATGGACGATGTAGCGCAGCGGGTAGCCCTGCGGGGTGTCGGTATCGGCCGAGCCCGGCACTTTGCTTTGCACCCCGCCGACGACGGCCTCGCCGATCCACAACCCTGCCAGCGAGGCCTTGCGCGCGGTGACCGGTAGCAGGATGTCGTATAGTCCCGCGCTATCGGTGAAGCGCAGCAGCGAGGCGTAGAAGGCATTGCTTTCGCCCGTCATCGCGGTGCGGTCGATGCCGAAGGTCAACTCGACGGCGGCGTTCGGCCCGACCACTTCGGTGGAGGCGGCGCTGATCGGCGTCTCGGTCCAGGAAGCGGTGCCGGCATTGAAGACGCGGCGGGTGACAGGAACGGCCGCGGTGACATCCTCCTGACCGGTCGGCGCATCGGCCGAGGCGACCGGCGCGATGGTCACGGTGCTGACCGTGGAGCTGCGGTTGAGCAGGCGCACCGTCACCGTCGATCCGGTGCGGCCGAAGTCGAGGCCGCTGCTTTTGCTCAGACTGATCTCCACGGGGGCGTAGAAATTGCCGACGACCTTCGAGTCGAACCAGTAGGCCTGGTTGCGGTCGAGTTTCTCCGTGGCGGGCGAAAACACCTGCAAGGGGTTTCCTGCTCCGAGCTCGCCACCGACATACTTGTAAATCTTCACGTTCGAAGCGATCGCCGCCGGGAAGGTGGCGAAGTAGCTGCCCATCGTCGGGTAAACGCCACCGGCGGGTTTGCTGGGGAAGCCCAGCAGGTTCGCGCCGTTGCGCACCCAGGAAGCGTTGGGCGGCAGGACGCGCTGCGGCAGGGTCACGCTGGCAGCGCCACTGCATTTCACGAGGTAAGCCGTCTGCCCGATCAACTGGCCGAGCGAGTTCGCCGAACCACCGCGCACCCAGGTGCTCCACTCCGCGGTGCCGGCGGAAGGAATCAGTGGCGAGGTGGTGAAGCCGACCTGAGTCGGATTCGGGTTCCAGCGCCAGACCTCGGTGACCGCGGGATAGGCGGCGAACAGCTCGTCCGGCGTGGCATGGGTGGCATCGCCGTGCAGGTAGATCGAGTTCCACCCGCTCTTGAGGGTGTAGGTCGTGCTCTGCCACTGCGCGTGGGCCGTGGCAGCGAGGAGAAGCGTGGCGAGGGTGAGGAGAAGCGATTTCATCGGACGGAAAGGCGGTAGAATTCGGAGGTGCTCGAACGCTGCACGGTGAAGGCGGAGACGATGCCGACCGCGCCGGCCTGGTCCCGCACCATGCCATACAGCGTGTCATAAGGGGCCGGCGGGCAAGCGCCGGCCGTGCCGTTGACCAGCCGCAGCCCGGGCAAGTGCCCCCCACGACGGCCCCACCTCGAAAGCATCAAGTAATGAGCGAACGAGTGCGACATACAGCCAATTAGGGAGTCGCACCCCGACCACGAGTGGAAATTGACGAATCCGGCAAAACCAAGGGTGAATCCGGCAACGCCCGCCGCCCCCGCGGAAGCAGTGAGCCGCGAGCGGCAGCCCACCGCCGCCCCCTTCCCCACTGCAGAGAGATTCCGCCGGAACCCGCAGCCCGGCGCGTCAGTTCCCGGCATTCGAATAGGTGCGGAAGAAGAGTTTGATGTCGTCCACGGTGGCGGCGAAGCGGGTGAGGCCGGTTTGCTCGTCGTTGAGCAGGCCGTAGGCGGGGATGACGAGTTTCCACCGGGTGTTCCACACGCTGCGGCCGACCAGGCGGGAACTGCCGAACTCGGCGGGTTGCAGCCCGTAGAAGAAGGCGGCATCATTGACCGCGCGGAAGGCCTGGTGCTTGCGCTGGATCCAGGGTTGCTCGCTCAAGGTGCCATCTGCGCTGAAGAACTGGTTGGAGGAGAACGCGGTGGCTCCCAGATTGTAGGGCAGCGGCAGGGCCTGGTCCTTCACCATCCACGAACGCTCCGCACCGGTGTCGCCCAGCGGCGGGGCAAGCATCTTATCGGCTCCCGCCGGGATCAGATAGAGATACGGCGTGGCACTGAGCACGTTCGGATCATTGGTGTCGGCAGCGCCTGCGCCGGGGTTGAGCTCCGCATAGGGATCCATGCCCACATAACCCTGGAACATCACGCCCACCGAGTAGATCTTCGTGGCGAAGTTCGAGGCGGAGAACAGGTGATCGCCACCGGCCGTCGGCAGGCCGAAGAAGTTCTTGCCGTGCGCGATGGTGGAGCCGAAGGGAATAACGATACCGGGCACCTTGGCGCCGTCCGCCTTGCGCAGGTTCTGGCACTGGGCGGACACATCGGGATCACTCATCAGGTCGCTGACCATGTGCTGCTCCAGCGTCTGTCTCCAGGCGGTGTCGTCACTGGTGATCGCCGGGTTGTCGAGGATGCGGAAAAGCTCCTGGCGCAGCGAGATCAGCGTGCCATTCGCATCCGGATTATTGATGCCGAGGCGGCCCTTGGCCACCGAGAAGTCCGCCTGCAACTGGGCCATGGTGCCGGCCAGTCCCGAGTCACCGAGCGTGCTCACCGTGGCCTGCGGCTTGTCGCCGGTCAGATCCCCGAGGGCGCGGGAGCTGACGATTTTTGAAATCACCGCTTGGCCTTGCGGCGTTCCGAGCAGGCCGGTCTCGTAGTCGTAGCTCTTGGCCGCGAGATAGGTGTAGCGGCTGGCGAGATCGAACAAGGTCCGGTATTGCTCGAGGGACTCGTCCCGGAAGGCACGGAAGGTCAGGTCGTTGGTGCGGTAACCCTGCACGACGGTCGCCGCGCGCTTGCGGAAGATTTCCCGCTCGAGCTGGATGCGATCGCCCTGCGCCATCACGGTGCGGACCTCTTCGCTGGCCTGTTGCATCTTGAGCGCGAGTTGGGCGACGTCATGATAGCTGTCGAGCATGTTGCGGAACGCCTTCTCGTATTCGAAGGCGAGTTGCTGCTCCTTATGGTCGTAACCCCGCTTTTCAAACTCGTCGGCATAATCGCCTTCGTTATTGCCGATCTGATTCTCCAGATAAGCAGCGGAAGCTTCCGCAGCAATGGCGACACCCTGGGAAATCTTGGCACCGATGCCGGCAGCCACCCGGATCCCACTGCGGGCCGGCGCGGTGGCATCAGTCGCCACCCCTACCGCCTTGGGCAAGGCTTCGGCAACGGATTCCGAGAAGGTCGTTAGAGATTCCGCGACCGAGGTGGCCACCCGCGCCGTCGCCAGTGAGGCAGACACCTTGAAGGAGAGGTCACCCTGGGTCTCATTGTAGGCATCGCGGTTGGTGATGTTGGTTTCATGATAGGCGATGGTTTCCTGAAGCAATTCTCCCTGCCGCTGAAAGTCAAGATATCCGCTTTGCAGGCGGGTGTTCGCCTCCTGCACCGCCATGAAGGCGAGTTGCGCGCGGGTCATTGCCTGCTGCAGCCGCCCGGTCACGCCCCGTTTGCCGAGATCGACTCCCGGCATCCATTGATCGGCGAACTGGCCGAAGGGATTGGCTTCCACCGCGACGGTGCGCAGAACGGTCTGTTTCGCGACCGCTTGGTTGATGTCTATGGCGCTGAAACCAACGAAATTTGGTATTTCCGCAGGTATCCGCGCAGTGATGGTCACCGGCTGCGCAGTGACCAGTGCGGGCGACGGACGATCCATCACGAACCAATTGTTGAGATCCGGGCCGGAGTAGCCTTGGACATAGGTCTTGCCGGGCCCGACATCGCCAGGATATGGGCTGCCATAGAGATCGATCAACTGATAGGTGAACGCGCGCTCCTGTTCTTCGAGCGTGGTATTGAAGTCATCGACGGTATTTTCCTGATTGCGTAGCAGGCGGGTCATGGTGGCCGCTTGGTCGAAGGCTCCCTTCGCGTTGAGAACCGCTCCGAGTGAGCGCTGGTAGACCTGCTCGTAGTGGGACTCGCCCGCCTTGAGTTTCGCGGGATCGATGTCGAAGGCGACCGCCCCCGGGCTCAGTCCGAGCGGGTTGAGGCGGGCGTTGGCATTGTCCAGAGTGGTCTGGAAGGACTCGCCGGACACTGCCAGCAACTGAAGTTCCGGCACCGTGGTGCGGTCGATTTTCTGGATCCCGGTGTGCACGGCATCCACATCCGGCAGCATGGCATTACCCACCGCCCAGTGGTAGTAGGCGCCTTGGTTGGCGCGGGAAACCCAGTCATCCAGACCCCAGCGGCGGGTGTTGCCGGTTGCGTTATTCTCACTGCCATCGCGGAACGATTGCCAGCCGACTGCAGCATCGTCTTGGTACTGCTGGCGGAATGTGAGACTGACCACCTGTTCGGCGGTGCGTGCCACGTTGGCGGCACTCTCGGCGAACTTGCGCTCGTCCTTGTAGTCCACCGCCACGGTATTGCCGAGGATGTTGAGCGACTCGGTGCGCGGCGTCCAGGTGAAGCTCGGGTTGGTCAGGAGCTGGTAGTAGCCCTTGAGCGCGGTGAGGTAGTGGCCGTAGGCATCGCCATGGCCCTGCGGGAACATGCGCTGGGCATCCGCCGCATTGATCGAGCCGTTCTCGGTGCTGCTGCCGACTTTTTCCTTGATGTTGTAGTTGGTGGCGTAGAGCGCCTCACCGGAATCGATGCCGCGGGTGTAGTTCCAGAACAGGCGGTTGTAGAACGGCGACTGGGTCGTCTGCGGGCTGAGGAAATCATCGCGGCCGCGCAGCAGCGAGAGTTCCTCTTCGAGCACGCTGGCCACCTGGCCCTCGAAGCAGAAGCGACTGGTGTTCACCTCGCTGGCGGAGCCGGAATCGCCGATGGATACCGTCGGATTGGCGGCGTCGGCGAAGGCCTCGTTGCCGAGTATCGAGTAGAGATCACTGAGGTAGCCGGCGGCCAGCAGCAGCGCGTCATTGGCCGGGCCGTAGTCATAGCCGGAGCCGATGCTGATGCCCTTGCCGCGCTTGAGCACGGTTTCATAGATCTCGATCAGGCCGTAGTCGTTGATGGCGTCGAGGGTGAGCGCGATGTTACCCTCCCAGCGGGTGCCGGCCTGGGTGAGCAGGCTGACGTCGGTGTTGACCGAGTTGTTGTAGAGATCGGTCATGCGCTGGTTGAAGGGATTGATCGCGGCGAGCACCCGCTTGATCCAGCCCTCGACGAGCGCCGGGCGGGTCCAATTGGTCCAGGCACCTTGCGACAGGGTATAGGCCGGATTGGGCGAGCCGTCCGCCAGCGTTTCCCTGGCGCGGTAGCGGAGGGTGAAAAAGTTGTCACTCATCACCAGCAGCGGGCTGCCCAGCGGTGCGGTGGGCGAACCGCCGACGGTGGCACGGTTTTCGAGTTGCGGGCTATCGAGTTGCGGGCTGCCGATGGCCTTGGACCATGACGAACCGACGGCCAGCACCTGGTCGATGCGGGTGGAGCCTTCCAGACGGAAGTCGATGTTGCTGGAAACTCCCGTATCCGCATTGCTGTAGAGCGCCACTTCAAGGGTGTTCATCCCCTTGATGAAATATCCCTCACCGATGGAAAACTGCTTGGACAGGCCATTGGCGCTGAGGCCGGAGGAGGCGTCCTGGTCGATGTCGAAGCCAACGATCCCGGATGCGACGGAAACCACCGTGCGCTTATCGCTGTTGAGCAGGTTGGTGGTTGCCCACAAGCCCGACAAGCGGCTGCGTAACTCGGTGAGTTCGGCGGACTTGCCAGCCAGCTCGGATTCATCGGTATCGATCACCTGCGCCCCGGCAGCATCGAAAATCCGGAAATGCAGCACACCCGCGATCTCAGCCACCACCACGAGACTTTCGCCCTCGGGCGGGAGGCCGGCCTTGTCAGCGATCCGCATCAAGCGCAGATCGTAGGCATTTTCGGCAAGCAGCGCATCGAGAGCGGACACGCCGTTGCGATGCACCAGAGCGACCGCGCCGTTGACGTAGAGCACGAAACCATCAAGTTCACCCAAGTTGGCGCTGAAAGTGATCTTGGCGGGAATGCCGGTGCTGAAGTTCACCGGTGAGGCTGTCCGCAACACCATCCCAGGGAGACCGCCCGAGGAACTGGCATCTGTGCTGTGAATCACTGAGGAGTAAGGCAAAGTGAGCGGAGTGGTGTCAGGATAGTCTGCCAAGACCGGTCGGGCCGTGGTTGGGGACTGTATCACCCGCCATTGGACGCTTTCCGGAATGGCGGTATTCCCGAGATAGGTCTGGTTGTCGTAGGTATACGTCGGGGGTTGGGTGCCGCTGGCCGATGGCGGCGCGTGAAACCACTCGAACTCGTAATTTTCCGGCTGAGCGGCGAAATCTCCGCTGTGGCGCAGGCTGACTTTTTCATCGAGCGGGTTGCTGGAGAGGCGCACCTTGATATCGCCATTATAAAGCTCCGGCACCACCTTGATGATTTCCATCATCGGCGGATCGCCAGCCGGCGTGAGACCGGGGTTTTTGCCGTTGGCGAACATCAGGGTCACGTAGCCCTCGCCACGACCGCTGGCCGTAAGCGCATAACCGTCCCTCGCGCTGTCCGCATCCGGCATTTCCGCCAATTCGGTGGCGGCAACATCATAAGTCTTGGTTGGATCCGAGGTGACGATGTAGCTGCCGCGTTTGGCAGGGTTTTCGATGAAGGTTTCAATCCGGCTTTTCAGACCGTCAATGGCGCTTTCCCACTGGCCCTTGGAAGTCGCGCCCTCGTTTTCCGCCAGAGCCTTGAGAGCGTCCAGATCGCCGGATGAAAGCACGTTGAGATCCAGGTAATCGTCGCCGGCGATTTCATCATGAAACTCGCCCTTGAGGACCAGGCTGCCCTTGGCACTGGCCAGGGGGTCGAAGAAGAAGCGCGACTGCAGATCAGGCGGCAGTCCCTGGAAGTAGGTCTTGCCCTGATAGACGGATGTCCGGAGCGAGGAAGGCAGTTTCAGCAGGCCGGTGTCAGCCAGTGGCATCACCTTGTAGCGGGTGGGATCGTGCAGCACCACGCTGTCACACACCGCACCGTCCTTGGCCACGGATTGCTGATAGAGAATCGCCGCGCTCTTCTGCTTGCGCACGTCAGGCAGGCCGTATTTGGCGAGGGTGAGCGTTTCCGCCAGATGGAGCACCGGCACGCTCTCGGGCCACAGTGGAGAGTAGCTCACCGTCAGCGCGGTGCCAGTCACGGCATCGCCCAGCGGAACACCCTCTGGATCGAGCGGACGGAGGAAAGGCAATGCGGTGCCCAAGGCGGGCGCAGTGCTCTGCGGGAAATAGAATCCCGCCGTCATTGGGTAATACCACTGCATGCCAAGGGTGGGCGCACCTCCGGCGTGTGGCCCGCGGTAAAGCCATTTGTAGCCCTGGCGGTCTTCGAAGGTGAATGAGCCGTAAGACGCCGGTGCGGACGCGTCGGCGGCGGTCGCCTCAGCCACGCCAGCGACCTCTTTGTTGGCGATCTTGCCATCGCGCAGTGGCAACTGCATGAGCGGCAGCGGCAGCGGCCCTTGGAGCTTGCTGCCCGCCGTCCATGGATACTCAAACTTGAATTCGCTGTTCTCGCGCAGCACGCGGAACGACCGCATGGCCGGGCGCTGGTCATTCGGATCCGTGTAGGCCACCAGCAGGTAAGGTTCCGAGGTGTAGTCCGCACTGCCACCTTGGGTCACATTGAGATCATCCCGCAGCGCCCAGAACTTGCTGTCCTTCTTGACGGCGTGTTCCTCATTGGGATTGAAGCCGATGGCCGCCGGATCGTTCTGCACATACAATTCTCCGGCCGCCTGGGCCGCAGTGAGGCCGCTGGTGCCGAGGTTGGATGCCATCACCACCGCTGGCCAGTCACCCAGTGGCTCCGGGTAGGAGACCGTATAAGTCCCCACCTTGGAGGGCACATAGAAGCCGGTGAACACATTCGCCAGCTCCGCCGGTGGCTCGATTTTCTGGAACCAGCGCACCTTCATCTCACGGTTGCCGGGCACGGCATTGACCGGGATGATGGCTCCGCTCTCCGCAGCCTCCACCCCGACGGCGTAGGGGTCGAGGTAAGCCGCAGGATGGTAGCCGGTTCCTTTGGAAATGGCTCCCGCCCGTGAATAGGCGCTCGATGGACGCTCGATCCGGCTGCCGACCGTGGCCGTGCTGACCAAGGCCGCGCCCTGATCCGGCTGAAGATAGGCGGCGCGGTTCTCCGCCTGGGTGTAAAGCACCTGATACCAGACATTCTGGCCATTGACGAACTTGAGCAAGGTGCGGTTAGACTCGTCGCCGCCGAGCGCGACCACCAACCGCTGGGTATCCGCATCGAAGCTGGCCTCGGCCTGGGACGGATCATCCTGGAAGATGATCTGTGGCAAGGAAGTGGAGGGAAATTCCAATCCCGTGGCAGCATCGCTGCCGGTGGGATCAGTGGTGACATAGGCGTAGCTGGAAGGATCCACCGGCCACACGAACTCGTAGCGGTCCTTGTATTTCGGCCAGGCGATGTTGATGCCGGACGTCTGCCCTTCCGGCAATAGGTCGATGGCGATGTCATTGTTTTCCAGCCAATAGAACAACACCAAGTCGGGATTGAGATTCTCACGTTCGGCGAAATAGACCAGCTCGCCGCTGGCGAGTGCTCGGGTGGCGTAATACGGCGCTTGGGACACGGCGGAGAGATTGAGCACCGGCGAGGCCACCAACGGCTCGGTGGCCAGGCGCGGCAACACCTGCTTGCCGAGTTCGATCTGGTTGGTCTGCGAACGGGTGGACTTGACCACCTCCACCACGTCGGCACCGAGGAACTCGTGCTTGCCGGGTGAGGTTTCCGGCCCGAGGTATTCCACCATCACCCGGCCCTCGAGGTTGTAGGCGGAGAGCTGGCCGTTGCCATTGAGTTTTTCATACCACAAGGTGCGCCGCTCATCGGCCGGCTGGGCGGCGGGATCCGGATTCTCGACGTAGCCCGGCTGCACATATTCCTCCGTCACCACTGGCGGGAAATTCACGTTGTAAATCGGATTCGCCAATTCGATGCGACCGCTCGGGATCGTCACCCGCGGGCCATCGAAGGCCTTTTCCGTCCAGTAAATCTTGCGCACCGGCACCTTACTGGCGCCTGACACATTAAAAGTCTCTTTGCGGAATCTCCACGAGCCTTCGATCTGGGAGGCGGAGACCCACCAGATCTCCACCACCCCGGCCTGTGAGGCGTAGACGCGGTCAGCGTGCGGACTGTAGTAGAACCTCTCATACCCGCCGGCTTGCAGCGCGGGCAAGGGCGTGCCACTGGAGCCACTGGTGTTGGGCATCGCATTTCCCAGGTAATCCTTTAGCGCCGATCCCGAGTTGTTCAAAAAACTCTCACCCGGCCGTAACGGCTTGGCCCGCCAATAGCCCAGCGACGCAGGATTGCCGTCGGCATCCGTCTGCGGTGGCGTGATCTCCTCCCCCAGATAGTAGCGCGGCACGCCGGTGGCAAACGCATTGCCAACCCGCACCCGAACCAGCGATACGCTGGCACTCACAACCACCTCGCCTTGCGCGTTCTTATACTTGCCCACCGCACCCGGCGCGGCGCCGCCGGCAGTCACCCCCACACTGGAGAACTGCCCCGGAGTAACCGGCACGGTCGCTCCATACCCCGTGCCACTCGCTCGGATGGGGTTGAACCGCTTGGGCGGCCCCAACTCCAGCTGGGCCTGCGCGGAGACGGCCAGAACCGGCAGCAGCAAGAATCGACGGATGAATGAAAACATGATGCAAAGTTGGCGGATGATTCGAAGCGGGGGATGACGGGTCGCTTACCTTCCTCTCAGCGTTGGGAGGCGGAGACCGGTACCGTAGCGCCTTCAGAACGGCCTTGTTCGAGAGCGCTTAAGCGGGCTTCCAGCACAAGGCGCAATCTGGCGTTCTCAGCGCGCAGGACATCAACTTCCCGCTTGAGTTCCTGCGTGGCGGAGACGTTGAGCATCGAGATCGCGTCGTAATCGACGACGCGGAAATCCTTCACCTCGCGTCCATAAACAAAGACCTCATCGGTCTCGGCGGAAAATTCCGTACGGAACTTGCCCTCGCACACCTCCAAAACGGCAAAGACGCCTTCGAGCTTTTCGCTGATGAGCCGCACCCGATTCCCAACTTTAAGGTCCGATTCGAGCGAGATCCAAGCGCCCTTGAGGGATGCCTTTTGGTAAATGTCAGGCACCACATACGTAGTCCGACTGACCGCTTGGGGAAATACCTTTTCCACCTGCTGGGCAATCACTTTTTTCTGGGGTGTGTTACTCTGGCCGGTCAAGTCCTTGTAGCGGTAATCTGTCACCTCGATTCCGAGCAGGGTCTCGAGATCCTTGGCTCGATCCGACCGGCCTTGGATGTTTTTGATACGCTCGTCTGAAACGGTTACGTGACCTGCTGAAACTATTTGGCCGCTTGCCCAAATCGAGTAGGGAGAGGTGGGCGACACCCCATTGACAAATAGCTTTGCCGCTGTCGGCGCGGTTGAGCCGATGCCGACGTTGCCATTGCCTTTGATCCGCATGATCTCGGTCATGGCGCTGGATAAGCCGTATCCAAAGGCGATATCCGTACTCGCGGCATTGCCATGAATCTGGAACAAGTTAGACTGGACGCTAATACCGGAGCAAGCCTCGGAGGCGTTGGTTTGATATAATGAGATTTTAGGGCCGTGCACAGGTGCAAAATTGAGCGGGAAACCTGGCGTGGCCGTGCCAATTCCGACGTTGCCGCCTACCATGATGTTGCCGCCTGATGTAATGGTGGTGCTGGCCTTGATCGCTCCGGTCACATCGAGCGCAACGCTGGGACCCGTATTGTTCACCCCGACATTGCCGCCGCTGGGATTCAGGAGGAGCGGGCCTGTCGTGGAGGCGGCGGTATAGGCCTGAAGAACCCCCACATTGATTCCGGTGCTGTAGCCGATATTGAGACGCTTATTCTTGTCTGTGGTGCCGCGGATGGTGAGGTGATCGGCCGGACTTCCGCCGGCATAGTCCCCCTCCAGCGTGAGCTTGTTAGTGAGGGAGGTGATGGAAGTAGCACCGATGCCGACGCGGCCGCTGGCATCCCAGCTGAGGGCCAGTTTCTGAGTGCCGCCGACATTGGAGCCGAGCGCGCCGCCGCTGTTGCCGTAAAGCACGGGGCCATCGACCGCGACACTGTTGAACAGGCGGCCCGTGCCATACCAGCCGAGACCGTAGTTGCTGGCGGTGCCGGTGAGCGGAGTGAGCGTGAGATCGGAGGCGCTGCCGACGCTCTCGGCGCTCTCGGCCACGCTGGCGCGAAAGGCAAAGGCCGTCGAAACCAGCTGCTGCCGAGGGGTGACCTCCACATCCGTGGTGGAATCATTCCCATCATCCACCGTGATGCCGAGAAAGACCTCCTTGTTGGCAAACACTGTGGCCATCGCGGGTTTCACCTCGCCAAACACCGCAGTCCCGGAGCCGATCAGCACGCTGAAGTCGCCGTTGAGAATGGTCACCAGCTGGGTCTCACTGTAGAGCCGACTGGCGGCCGCGGTATCCGTGGCGCTCTTCCAGAACCGGAAGGTAACGTTGCGATTTACCGAGGACCCCGCGCCGATGACGGCGCCGGCGGAGGTGGTGATGTGGCCTTGGTAGTTGATGAGCGACGGAACCTGGGTCTGGGCGAGGGCGGCGGAATGGATGGCCAGCGCGGCGGCCAGAAGGAGGAACTTGCGTTTCATGGGATGAGATGGTGGATTGAGGTTGAAAGGACGGTGACGAGATCAGTTGACGGTGATGGCGCCGTTTTCCGAGGCGCGGCGGAGCGTGAAGCTGCCGGAGGTGGTGATGTCCTGCCGGTGCAGACCGGAGAGTGTCTCAGTGTAGTTCCCACCGATCACGGTGCTGCCCCAGCCTACGGAGCTGGTGCCTTCCGGCGGGCTGGTGGTGAACTCGAAGACGCAAGTGCGTTTCACCGTGTAGCTCTCCACCCCGGGGGCGAGGGTTGTATGGGTGCCGTCCGGCCGCGCGTCCTTGTTGTCATGGTCCGGGTGGTAGGTGTGGATGAAGGGGTTGGTCGGATCAGTGTGTGGGATGCGCACGATGCGGGTCAGCGTCGCGCCGAGCGCCACGTCACCGCTGCCCTCGGTGATGACCTGATCCAGCGGCAGGTGGCCCACGCCCATCCGGCTGGCAGCCGCCTTGGCATCCGGCTTGAGGCCAGACTCACGGGTGCACAGGCCATCAGGATTTCCGGGATCGGCCAAGGTGCCGCTAAAGACTTGGGAGAGCAGGCGGGCGGTGCCGGCCTCATCCACATGGAGGATGAAACGCAGCGGGAATGGCCGCGGCGTGGTGGAACCGCCGGTGGAGGTGGCGGCCTTGCTGGCCACGTTCGTCACCAGCGCATCGCCCACCCACAAACCCGCCAGGGAGACTGGCGAGGCACTGACCGGGAGATTCACATCCAGAAGGCTGCCGCTGTCGGTGAAGCGCAGCAGGGAGGCGTAGTAAGTGGTGGTGCCGCTCATGCCGGCGCGGTTGATCCCGAAGGTCACATCCACCGTGCCTTGGGGACCGACCACCTGGGTGATGGCGGAGCCCACGGTGAGGGCCGTGGAGGTTCCATCGGCATTGACCCGGGTGAGCGGGACGGATCCTGTGATGGCGGTCTGGCCCGACGGCGCGGCGGCCGAAGCCGTGGGAGTGATGCTCAGGGTCACGGTGGCCGCCGTGCGGTTGCGGAGGCGCACGGTCACCGTCGAACCGGTACGGCCGAAGTCGAGGCCGTTGGCGTTCGAGGGGCTGATCTCTACCGGAGCGTAGAAATTTCCCACCACCGCGGACTGGAACCAGTAGGCCTGGTTGCGGTCGACCCGCTCCGTCGCGTTGGAAAAGACCTGCATCGGGTTGCCCGCGCCGAGCTCGCCGCCCACATACTTGTAAACCTTGGTATTCGTGGCAACGGCCGCCGGAAAGGTCGCGAAGTAGCTGGAGAAGGTCGGGAACGTGCTACCCGTCGCGTAGCTGGGGAACCCGAGCAGGTTCGCGCCGCTGCGCACCCAGGTGGCGGACGGGGGCATCGCCCGCTGTCGGATGGCCCGCGCGGAGGGAGACGCACTGCTGCATTTCACCAGATAGGCCGACTGGCCGACCATCTTGCTGAGCGAGGTAACGGAGCCGTCCCGCTTCCAAGTCGACCACTCCGGCGTGCCTGCGGACGGGATCTGGGGAGAGTCGGTGAACTGGACCTGGGTGGGGTTCGGGTTCCAGCGCCAGACTTCGGTGACCTCGGGATAGGAGGCGAAGAGCGTCGCAGGCGTAGTGTAGCTGGCATCACCATGCAGATAGACGGCGTTCCACCCGCTCTTGAAAGTGTAGTTGAGGTCCTGCCACTGTGCACGGGCGGGGGCGGCGAGGGACAGCGTGGCGATGGTGAGGAGAAGCGATTTCATCGGAAAATAAGGAGTGGGGACACTCTTGTCCCTTTCTTCAGGATGCGGCAGAAATCGGAGCGCTGGCTTTAGCCGGCGAGTGGGTCAGCGTGTGGTTGGACGGGCCGGCTAAAGCCAGCGCTCCGTCGCGAAAGGGATCGGCGAACGGACTCATCGGACGGAGAGGCGATAGAATTCCTTGGTGCCGGAACGCGGCACGGTGAAGGCGGAGACGATGCCGACCGCGCCGGCCTGGTGCGCGTTGTTGCCGGTTCCCGGAGCGCCCACCGCGAAGGGCACCCGCGTCCAGGTCTTCATGTCGAGCGTGCTCTCCAGGGTGTAGACCTTCCCGGTGATCCCGTAGAACTCAAGCCGCACGCTCTCCGGCAGCTTCTCCTTGATCGCCAGGCTGAAGGTCTCCGTCGCGTCACCGGCGAAGGTGCCTGCGATGTATTCCAGCAGGTTGCCCTGGCCGTCCTTGTCGAAGTCGCCGTTCTTGTCGATCAGGCTGAGGTCCCACCGCCCGTCGTCTCCCGGATAGAGGCCGGCCTGGTAGAGCTGCCACGCCTCCCAGGTG
>Ga0247843_1002495_pt1 | contig 33131 bp, 28 predicted proteins | sample LaCruzMarch2017__FD_192420 | JGI IMG/M metagenome (GOLD analysis project Ga0247843, IMG submission 192420) | Freshwater microbial communities from meromictic Lake La Cruz, Castile-La Mancha, Spain - LaCruzMarch2017_8m | ecosystem: Environmental > Aquatic > Freshwater > Lake | place: Spain... | reverse complement strand
ACGCTTGGTCGCCCCTCTCGCGGGGGCGTGGATCGAAACCTGCGCAAGGGCATCAACCCCGACGGCACAGAAGGTCGCCCCTCTCGCGGGGGCGTGGATCGAAACCGCTACTCGACCACCCAGACGCAGGTGCTTGAGAGTCGCCCCTCTCGCGGGGGCGTGGATCGAAACAGCGACGACCGCGTGAAGGAGATCGTGCGCGCGTGGTCGCCCCTCTCGCGGGGGCGTGGATCGAAACCGCGAAGGGCGCCGCTCGATCGGCCTGCACGTCCAGTCGCCCCTCTCGCGGGGGCGTGGATCGAAACTAGGGTGGGCTGGCGCGAGCACCACTAAAGACGGGTCGCCCCTCTCGCGGGGGCGTGGATCGAAACCCGTACTGGACGACGACAGCGTCGTGCCTGACATGTCGCCCCTCTCGCGGGGGCGTGGATCGAAACTGCTAGAAGCAATCGCAAGCAAAAAGCTATGGCGGTCGCCCCTCTCGCGGGGGCGTGGATCGAAACCGTAACCGCGTTCGCGCCTACTGCCAGCAGCACGGTCGCCCCTCTCGCGGGGGCGTGGATCGAAACTTGTTGATCGGGATTATGGACACTGCAGTATCCAGTCGCCCCTCTCGCGGGGGCGTGGATCGAAACCACCCTATCAGAGCGCTACTACTCGGCGCGGGCAGGTCGCCCCTCTCGCGGGGGCGTGGATCGAAACTTCCGGGGCGTCCGCAACAGGTCGGGCATGGGCCGTCGCCCCTCTCGCGGGGGCGTGGATCGAAACTACAAGATGCTCGCCGCCGGCGTACTGCCTCCCGGTCGCCCCTCTCGCGGGGGCGTGGATCGAAACGATTACAAAAATATCGTTGACATGGCCTACGCCAGTCGCCCCTCTCGCGGGGGCGTGGATCGAAACTTGACCGGGCCGTAGTCCATCAGCTCCGGGTCTGGTCGCCCCTCTCGCGGGGGCGTGGATCGAAACTATCCCACGGCAAACGAGCGACGTCGGATCCTGTCGCCCCTCTCGCGGGGGCGTGGATCGAAACATCGTGCGCGAGGCGCCGGCAGCCACCAGCTCGCGTCGCCCCTCTCGCGGGGGCGTGGATCGAAACATGTCACGCTTGAGACGCTCGACCTCGGCGGGGTGTCGCCCCTCTCGCGGGGGCGTGGATCGAAACCGCGAAAACGGCACCCTGCCGACCAATGTTGGGTGTCGCCCCTCTCGCGGGGGCGTGGATCGAAACACCCACATGTACAGCTACTTCTCCATGTGGGGCAAGTCGCCCCTCTCGCGGGGGCGTGGATCGAAACTTAAAGGTGATGTACTGCGAAACACGTTGGAAAGGTCGCCCCTCTCGCGGGGGCGTGGATCGAAACGTTGATGAGGATGTCGTGCTCGCCCATGTGCGTCGTCGCCCCTCTCGCGGGGGCGTGGATCGAAACTACCCCGAGGTCATCAACGACAGCCTGGACAGGGGTCGCCCCTCTCGCGGGGGCGTGGATCGAAACTCGTTGCTGCCAGGCGTGGTCTGCGCGAGCGTGTGTCGCCCCTCTCGCGGGGGCGTGGATCGAAACACCGCCATCACCGTCCGTTGCGCGGCTGGCAACATGTCGCCCCTCTCGCGGGGGCGTGGATCGAAACCGCAGGGCTGTGCTTGCTGCCTCGTCGCTGCCTTGTCGCCCCTCTCGCGGGGGCGTGGATCGAAACTCGACCACGTAGTATTCCGCAACGTAAATGGCATGTCGCCCCTCTCGCGGGGGCGTGGATCGAAACGTCCTGACCGCCATGACCCCGGAAGCCTACGAGGGTCGCCCCTCTCGCGGGGGCGTGGATCGAAACGATGCTGACAGCACGGTCTTTTTCGATCTGAACAGGTCGCCCCTCTCGCGGGGGCGTGGATCGAAACGATGTAGTCTGTGAGTTTGAACATTGCCTGTCTCGTCGCCCCTCTCGCGGGGGCGTGGATCGAAACCCCGTCTCAGTCTCGATGGCTGCGCTGTTGGCAAGTCGCCCCTCTCGCGGGGGCGTGGATCGAAACGGTCTCGGGGACTTCTGGTGCTACGTCCAGATCCTGTCGCCCCTCTCGCGGGGGCGTGGATCGAAACGCCTTGGTCTGGTCATTGCGGTGTTTATGGCAATGTCGCCCCTCTCGCGGGGGCGTGGATCGAAACAGGCGGATGTCGGAAAGGCCAATAATGGGATTGGTGGTCGCCCCTCTCGCGGGGGCGTGGATCGAAACCTCGTAAGTCGCGGTTAGCTTGGCCTTCAGGCGAGTCGCCCCTCTCGCGGGGGCGTGGATCGAAACATCCCGGCGGGCTGCATACATCGCGCGCAGGTCGTGTCGCCCCTCTCGCGGGGGCGTGGATCGAAACATCCCTCCGTAGTAAATGGGGCGGCTGTTACACCGTCGCCCCTCTCGCGGGGGCGTGGATCGAAACCGCGTTATCTCGGTTCCGTCCTCGACCACGCTGGGTCGCCCCTCTCGCGGGGGCGTGGATCGAAACGAATCCTATGACGGCCCCGAAAGCCCTATCGGGACAGTCGCCCCTCTCGCGGGGGCGTGGATCGAAACGCTTACAGGCGCCTTGCCAGCGCGAAGGTTGGCGAGTCGCCCCTCTCGCGGGGGCGTGGATCGAAACGTGGCCGTCCTTGCGGGTGGCGCGGGCGAGCAAGAGTCGCCCCTCTCGCGGGGGCGTGGATCGAAACCCCCGCCGCGTGCTGGCGAAACACTGGCCGAAAGGTCGCCCCTCTCGCGGGGGCGTGGATCGAAACCGGCTGATTGGCGCGTTTGCCAGTGTAATCGTCGTCGCCCCTCTCGCGGGGGCGTGGATCGAAACATCCACAAGGAACGTGCCAGCCGCATCCAGCAGCGGTCGCCCCTCTCGCGGGGGCGTGGATCGAAACATCGGTGCGTAGAGCTTTACACCAATCCCGGCGAGTCGCCCCTCTCGCGGGGGCGTGGATCGAAACACAACACCGAATACGCCCAGTCCGGCGACGAAATGTCGCCCCTCTCGCGGGGGCGTGGATCGAAACTCTTACGGCACTGTCCGCAATGGCGTTGCCACTGGTCGCCCCTCTCGCGGGGGCGTGGATCGAAACAGCGTAGCGGGTCTGAACAAGGGGCTTGGCTACTGTCGCCCCTCTCGCGGGGGCGTGGATCGAAACATTTACATGAGCAACATGGCCAAGGCGGTGAAGCGTCGCCCCTCTCGCGGGGGCGTGGATCGAAACAACGGTAAGTTTGAGGCCTATTCGACACGGAAAGGTCGCCCCTCTCGCGGGGGCGTGGATCGAAACCGTGCTGCGGCCTTGCTGGTCTCAGGGCCACGCTTGTCGCCCCTCTCGCGGGGGCGTGGATCGAAACAGGTGGCACGGGTGGAAACACACAAACAGCCGCGTCGCCCCTCTCGCGGGGGCGTGGATCGAAACAGCGTGGTCGTGCCGACGACATTGCCAGTCGTTGGTCGCCCCTCTCGCGGGGGCGTGGATCGAAACCTCCAGATCCTCACGGGGGTGAGCGATGTAAGAGTCGCCCCTCTCGCGGGGGCGTGGATCGAAACCGCAGCTCGGCCATTGCGCGCCAGCGTTTTCGTTGTCGCCCCTCTCGCGGGGGCGTGGATCGAAACTTTGCGAAGTCCAGCTTTGATCCGCACGCGGCGGTCGCCCCTCTCGCGGGGGCGTGGATCGAAACAGGCCCGTGCGCTCTGCCAGCTCGTCAGCGGTGAGTCGCCCCTTTCGCGGGGGCGTGGATCGAAACTGGATGCCGAAGCTGATGGTCAGAATTCAGGATGCTGAAACAGCCGGCTCACAAGACCCTGCCATCCGAAATAACGGTCTTTTCATTCGTTTCGAATATTTCGAATATTGCGATTACGAATCGACGAGCATATATATCGACTATCAGAACGTTAGGAGAACGCCATGGTGCCTGCACGAACGCTGGAGGTAGGAACGCACTTGCCCACCGAGGAAATGAGCGCGTCAGCGCGCCAATTGGGCGCCTTGCTGAACGATCAATTGACCCTCGGCGAAAGCGTCCGGTTCAAAAGCCAGGACGACCGTGGCAAGGACATGGTTGTCACGATCGAACCCGGACTCGCCAGGCTATTGGCCGAGGTGATGGAATATCTGAAAGACGGCAATGGCGTCACGTTTGTTCCGGTGTCCAAGCACCTGACGACCCAACAGGCCGCCGACATTCTGAATGTGTCGAGGCCATATCTCGTAAAAATCCTCGACGCCGGGGAGTTGCCATTTCACAAGATCGGGCGTCATCGCCGGATCCTTGCAAAGCATTTGTTTGAGTACAAACGAAAACGGGATGTGCAACGATCCGGGGCGATGTCGGATCTTTTGAAGAACGACGGAGACCTCTACTAAGATGTACTCCAATCGCTTCACCGCAGTTGTAGATGCTTGTTCACTAGCAGATGTGGCGAAGCGGGATTTGTTGCTTACGCTGGCGGAGGCGGGCCTGTACCGCCTCCGCTGGTCCGAGAAGATCCTGATGGAAACCGAAGGTGCCATCGGAAAAATTCTGCAGGAGAGACCCGACGGAACGGCGCGCGCGTCAAGAGCCGTTGCCGCGATGCGGACCGCTTTTCCCGAAGCCGCGTATTGTGAGTATGCTGATATTGAAAAGAGCCTATCGTGTTTGCCAGACCCCAACGACCATCACGTACTGGCCGTTGCGATTGCCAGCCGCGCATCCGTCATTGTCACAGAGAATCTCAAGGACTTCCCCGAAGCGGCCCTCAAGCCCTATTCCATCGAAGCCAAATCGGCCGACACCTTCATCGCCGATTCCATCGATCTTGATTATCCCCAGTCTGTCAAAGCCATTTCAGACATGCTGGCCAAGCTCTCGAACCCTGCCCTTACACCCCAGGACTGGATCGAGAACCTGCGCGGCCGCGGCATGACCGAAACGGTCGACGTGATCTTTCCCCACATTCATTCACTCTGAACATGCCGCCTGAACAAGGGCGCCCGGTTGTATCGCGGCAGCCTGGTCAGTTCACGGACCGGGTGCATCATCGAAGGGGTTGCCGGCGCGGGCAAGAACGAGGTTTCCGAACTCCCGGCCTGCCCGATGAGAGCGAGCGCTGAAGGTAGCGGAAAGCGCCGGCGAGGATGGGTCCTGAATTCGCGCCAGGTTGTGTACCGTGATCATGGTCGCTGATCCCTCAATCCCCAAGCTTTTCCCAAACACCCTCAATGTCCGACATCTCAACCGGCCCCCAATAGCGACCATCAAAGCTGTCTGCGCTATCGCCCAGCAGGAAGAGCTCGCTTGCCTCAAGACGTCTGCAGCCGTTCCATGTTTCCAGCGCGCCGCCTGTCGCATCGGTCGCAAGGCGCGGCGCAAGCCGCTCTACATTCAGCGACACGTCCCTTCCCTGCGCGCAGACGAGATCTCCGTGCAGGCCGGCAACGCGTTTCAGGAACCGGTCGCCTGCCTCGTCAAAGCGGCGCGCGTGCGCCGCCTCAGGCGCAACGTCCATTGCCCGCACGGTCACCACCCGGCCGCGGGCTGGGTGCGCATCGGTTCGCAGATACAGACCTTGCGGCATCGACGGGCTGTGATTGTGGAGGACGATATCGCCGGCGCGCAGGCTCGCGGCGGCGAGTGCAGCCAATGCAACACAAGCCGCGATCAGCGCGATGGAAGTCGTGAACGTCATTCGGCGCATGGAGTTGGTGGATGCAAGCCGGGCGCCAGTTCGACCGCGAGACGAAGACCCGTCATGTGGATTGCGCTCGCTTTGCGAATCACTCTTCAGTTGCCGCTCGTTCCCCCTACTGGAAAATCCCTCTGCCGCGACCCACAACAACGAGTCCCTCAAACTCTGGCCGGCAAAATGCGCACAAGCCGGCCCGCCCAGACCCGCCGCGCACCAAACACCGCGAGGATATGCCTTTGAAACACAGACCAGCCCCGGCGCTTTTCTCCCGGTCCGGCGCCCGGCTCGATAAGCTCGACTGCGCGATCCTGGCGATCCTCGCGGGGGATAGTGGGATCAGCAATGAAAAGCTGTCGCAGCTGATCCAACTCTCACCGAGCGCCTGCCTCTCGCGGGTCAAGCGGCTTGAGGCGGATGGCACGATCCGGCGCTACAAGGCCGAGATTGACGACAGCCTGTTTGCGCCCTGGTCTTTTTTTCGGGTCGAGATCACGCTGACGCGGGCCGGGCGCAGCGCGCGCCGCGAGCTCGAAGCGGAGATTGTCGCGTGCCCCTGGATCATTGAGGCCCATGAAAGCCTCGGCGAGCTCGATCTTGTCCTGGTGGTTGCGCTACAGGCGGTTTCTGACTGGCGGGAGGTCCAGGACCTGCTCGATCCAGAAGCGACACTGATCGAGAAAGTCTGCCTTCTGCCGATCCGGCGCACGATCAAACATGGCAGCCACCAGCCACTTCTCGGGCCGCACGGCGATCTCAACCCGCTGCACGAGGGTTAATTATCCACCGCCGCGCGAACATCGCCTGAAACGCCCCTGACAAAAACCCTCGCGGCGCCTCGCCGCAATCCCCGTTCATTATGCGGCGCGCGGCCGTGGACTCTGCAGAAGCTGCAAATTCCACCCGCAAGAACCGCAGACCCTGCGGGCATGTACGGGTTTGCGTCTGCTCTGTGATTTCTCCTGTACGGCGCACCCGCTCGCCAGCTCGCCGTCTTTGCACGGATCGTCTGCCTACGGCTTTTAGTCCGAGCCGGGCCTCAGACGGCGCTCATCATGCGATACGTGACTGCGATCCTGATAGCCCTTGTCCTCACCTTTGCGGGTGTGTGGACCGCCACGCAGTTCATCGCTTCGGTATTTGATTTCCAGCCCGCGCTTGGCGCGCCTCTCATGAGGTTCGGCGAGACGCTGGTCTACTCACCCTTCGCCATATTCGACTGGCAGGACCGGTTCGGGGCAAGCTGGCCGCGCCCGTTTGCGGCCGCGGGCGTGATCCTTCTCGCCGGCCTGATGGCGGGACTTGGAGCCGCTGCGCTGGCGCTGCGCGCGGCGCGTCGGCCGGCGCCGTTTGGCGCGGACGCCTGGGGCGGCGCGCGCGACGCCGAGGAAGCCGGCCTCTTTGCACCGAGCGGCACAGTGCTTGGCAAGCTCGGCGGAGAGATCCTCTGCTTCGACGGGCCTGAACACCAGCTCCTGACCGGCGCCTCGCGCTCCGGAAAAGGGCGCGGCCATATTGTCCCGACATTGCTCACCTGGGGCGGGTCTGCGTTCGTGCTGGACGTCAAGGGCGAGCTCGCTGACGGCGACCGCCGGTACGGCTTTCCCGGGACGGCCGGGTTTCGGGAAACGCTCGGCCCGGTCCTACGGTTTGCGCCGACCCGGGAGAGCTCGGCGCATTTCAATCCTCTGTTTGAAGTGCGCCGGGGACCCAACGAAGTCCGCGATGTCCAGAACATCGTGGAGATCATCACCGATCCGGCCGGCGATGGCCGCCATTCCGAGTTCTGGGACCTGTCGGCGCGCCAGGTTCTGACAGGCGTGATCCTGCACGTGATCTATGCTGAGCCCGATGAGCGAAAGACCCTCGCGGTCGTCCGGGAAAAACTCCGCGACCTGAAGGCCACGACCGAACTCATGCGCCGCACCCTGCACCGGATCGATCCGGCGACCGGCCTGCCGGAAACCCATCCCGAAGTCTTGCACGCGGCGGTGAGCTTTGACGCCGGCGAAGAGCGCCTGCAGGCCGGGATCAAGGCGACGGCCGAGAGTTTCTTCGGCCTCTTCGCCGATCCGCTGGTGGCGGCGCGCACATCGAGATCGGATTTCCGGATTGCAGACCTGATGTGCGCCGAGCGCCCTGTGACGCTCTATCTCCAGCCGCCGCCGTCGGACGCCGCCCGCCTGATGCCGCTGATGCGGCTGATGCTGAACCAGATGGCCCGCGCGCTGATGGAGCATCAGGAGTCCGGGCCGAACCTCGAGCCCAAGCGCCACCGGCTTCTGCTTTGCCTCGATGAGTTTCCCCAGCTCGGAAAGCTTCCCTTCTTCGAAACGATGATGGGCACGATGGCGGGCTATGGGATCAAGGCCTATCTTGTCTGCCAGTCGCTCAATCACATCACGCGGGCATATGGCCGCGACAATGTCATTCTCGACAATTGCCATATCGTGACCGCGTTTGCCGCCGCCGACATGTCCACGGCGCGCCGCCTTGCCGAAATGGCAGGCGAAGTCTGGGAAGAACGCCCCCAGGCGACCCGTCATCTCCCCTCGCCTGTGCTCGGGCCGCGCAAGGGAAGTATCACCTACCGCGAGGAGCGCCGTCCGCTGTTGCTGCCGGGCGATGTGCGCCAGCTCAAGCGGGACGAGCAGCTTATATTCGTGAACGGATCAAAGCCGCTGCGGACCCGGAAGCTGCGGTTCGATACCGAAGCCGTATTCGCAGCGCGCCTCCTTCCGGCCAGCCGCATCAATCCCTCGCTGACCCTCCAGCATGACTGGACCGGCCAGCGCGCGGTCAGTGTTGCGGCGCCCGCCCCCACCCGCGCGCCGCGCCCGTCCTCGTTCAAGGGCCGCCAGGGCGATCTTTTCTCGCAGGCGCCCGAACTGGCAGCGCCTGCACCTGGCCCGGTTTCGCAGGCGGCGGTTGCCGGCCTGCCGGCGTCGCCGCCCGCCCAGACGGGCACGCCGGCGCCGGTCCGGCGCCCGCGGCGGACGGGGATCTGACCTGATGCGCCTCTTGCCCCACAAGACCTACCTTGATCCGGAGCTTTCCCGCGAAGTCGCGCGTCTTGCGCGCGCGCAGGGCCGTTCGGAATCCGCCGTGATTGCGGACTGTGTCCGTACCCGGCTTGCAACCGGATCGGCGAGCGTCGCGGCGGCGGCCCAGGATACCGGCAAGCGCCAGCTGAACCGGATCGAAGCCAATACCAAATGGCTGATCGCGAACCAGAAGATCACGCTTGAAAGCCTGTTCCTGTTTGTGCGGGTCTGGCTCGAACATAATCCGAAGCTTGAAGATGAAATCGCCGACAGCGCCGCCATGAGCGCGCAGGCGCGGTTCGAGCGTTTCCTCGACCTAGCCCAGCGCGTTGTGGCTCAGGGCGGCACCGATCTTGCCGCGATTGCGGCGCCGCTCCCCGAGCCTCAGGAGACGCCGGCATGAGCGCAGGCGCAGACCTCAGGGCCCTGCCCGGCCTGCGGCGGCGCTCGGCGCTTGAGCAGGCGCTCGGGCCAGCGGTTGCCGCAGCGCTGAGCGCGCCGGATGTGACCGAGGCGCTGATCAATGCCGATGGGGCGCTCTGGCTCGACCGGGCGGGGTCGGGGCTTTCCGATACGGGTATTCGCCTGACGCCAGGTGACCGGGAAGCGGCGATCCGGCTGATTGCGCATGAAGCGGGCCAGACGGCAGGCCCTGACCGGCCGCTGCTGTCTGCAATTCTTCCGGAGTCGGGCGCGCGGGTTCAGGCGGCGCTGCCGCCAGTCGTTGCCGCGCCCGTGCTGGCGATCCGCAAGCGGGCAGAGTTTCGTGTGACGCTTCGCGACTATGTGGCCGCCGGGATCGCGGCGCCCGAGCAGGCGCGCGCGCTCGCGGACGCTGTTGAGGCGGGCCGTAACATTGTCGTGGCGGGCGGCGCCGGGTCCGGCAAGACAACCCTTCTCAATGCGCTGATGGCAGAGCCCGCCTTTCTGGCGGCGCGTCTGATCGTGCTGGAAGACACGGCCGAGCTTCAGGTGCCGGGGCCAAACTGCGTTCAGCTCCTGACCCATGTGAGCGATCCCGAGATCACGCTGCGCGATCTTGTCCGCGCCGCGCTGCGCATGCGTCCGGGCCGCATCATTGTGGGCGAGGTGCGCAGCGGCGCGGCGCTTGATGTCCTGAAGGCCTGGAACACTGGCCATTCCGGCGGCCTGCTGACGCTGCATGCCAATTCTGCGGCGGACGCGCTCGCGCGGCTTGAAGATCTCTGCCTTGAGGCGGCGCCGCTGGTGCCGGCGCGGCTGATCCGGAGCGCGGTCGACATGATCGTGTTCATCACGCGCACGCCCGGCCTGCCGGGCAGGCGCATTACCGAAATCCTTGACCTCAGAGCCCTTGAAGGAGACCTGACATGACCTGCCGAACCACAACGCTACTGCCCCGGGCGCATGCCCGCGCCGCGCGCTGCCTGACGCTCGCTGCGATCGGCCTTCTTGCTGCGTCGCCGGCTTTTGCGGCGGGTTCCGGCATGCCCTGGGAGGCGCCGCTCGAACAGGTGGTCGATTCGATGACCGGGCCGGTCGCGCGTGCGGCGGCGGTTGTCGGCATCATCATCGCCGGGATCGGGATCATGTTCTCGGAAGGCGGCGGCGGGATCCGCAAGCTCGCCTTTGTTGGTCTCGGTATTGCGGTGATGTTTGCGGCGGTTTCGTTCTTCCTCGATTTCTTCGGGTTTGCCGGCGGCGCGGTGATCTAGGACCATGGACGCGCTTCCAGACGGCTATGTGCTGCCCTTTCACACGTCGCTGACCCGGCCAATCCTGCTGGGCGGCGTGCCGCGCGGGTTTGCGATCCTCAACGCGACCCTGTGCGCGGCGATTGCGCTCGGGCTGCAGGCGCCGCTGATCGGGCTGCCGCTCTGGGCGGTGTTGCAGGGCGGCGCGGCCTGGGCGGCGGCGCGCGATCCCGGGTTCCTTGAGACCTGGCCCCGCCACCTGTCGAAGCCCGGCTGGCTCGAGGCCTGAGATGTTCAGCCTCCTCCCCTTCCGCCGGCGCGCGCCAAAGCTTTCGTCCTACCTTCCCTGGGCGGGTCTCGTCGCGCCGGGCATTGTGCTCAACAAGGACGGCGCGTTCCAGAGGACACTGAAGTTCAGGGGGCCGGATCTCGATGCGGCAACACCGGCGGAACTTGCCGGCGTATCGGCGCGCATCAACAACATCCTGCGCCGGTTCGGATCGGGCTGGTGCCTGCATGTCGAGGCGCGGCGGGACCCCTCGCCCGGTTATCCGGAGAGCCAGTTCGACTGCGCACTGGCCTGGCTGATCGACGAGGAGCGCCGGGAAGTGGCGGGCCGCGCGGGCGCGCGGTTCGAGAGCGCGTATTTCCTGACGCTGACATTCCTGCCGCCGCCGGAACGCCAGGCGAGGCTTGAGAACCTGCTCTTTGAAGGCGGCGGCCGGCGCGGCGGCATAAGCTATGACGCCTGGCTTGCCCGGTTCACCGAAGAGACGGGCCATGCGCTGACCCTGCTCCAGCCGCTGATGCCGGAAGCGGCCTGGCTGCCCGATGCCGAAACACTCGGCTACCTGCATGACTGTGTCTCTGACCGCCGGCTCGGCGTGCTCGCCGTCCCGCCAGAGCCGTTCCATCTCGACGGTCTCCTGACCGATGCGCCGCTGACCGGCGGGCTGAGCCCGCGTCTTGGCGCAAAGCATCTCCGGATCATCTCGGTACGGAGTTTTGTCAGTTCGACGGAGCCTGGCCTGCTCGATGTCCTCAACCGGGTGCCGGTCGCGTGCCGCTGGGTGACGCGGTTCCTGCCGCTTGGTCCGGAAGAGGCGCGCCGCGAGATCGAGCGGATCCGCAAGCGCTGGTTTTCCAAACGCAAGGGGCTGGGCGCGCTGCTGCGCGATGCGCTGTTTCGGGAAGAGTCGGTATTGTCCGACAATGACGCGGTGGCGCAGGCCGAGGACGCGGACGCCGCCCTGCAGGCGCTTGGAAGCGGGACGGTTTCGGCGGGCTACGCGACGCTTGTCATCGTCATCGCCGAGGACACGGAAGCGGCCGCCGATGAGGCGGCTGGCCTCGTGCGCCAGGCGGCGGACGGGCTTGGGCTTGTGACAGAAATCGAGGGCATCAACGCGGTTGAAGCCTGGCTCGGCAGCCTGCCGGGCCAGGCCTACGCCGATGTACGAAGGCCTGTGATCCTGACGCATTCGCTGGTGCATCTGCTCCCGATGAGCGCGGTCTGGGCGGGGGCGCCGGAGAACACCCATCTCAAAGCCCCGCCGCTGATGGTTGCAGCGAGTGACGGCGCGACGCCGTTCCGGCTGAACCTGCACGACGGCGATACGGGCCACACGCTGGTGACAGGCCCGACGGGGTCAGGCAAGTCGGTTCTGCTGGCGATGCTGATTGCGCAATGGCTGCGCTATGACGGGGCGCAGGCCTATGTGTTCGACCGGGGCCGCTCATTGCGCGCCATGGTGCTGGGCCTTGGCGGCACGGTGCATGATCTTGGCGAGGAAGAGACGCAAGGGTTCCAGCCTCTCGCCGATATCGATACCGGTCCTGGCCGGGCCTGGGCGCAGGACTGGCTGTGCGACCTCATGACCGCGTCCGGACTGACGCTGAACCCGGCGCGCCGGGCGGCGCTCTGGCAAACGCTGGACCTCCTTGCCGGGCGCAGCCCGCCTGAGCGCACGCTGTCGCTGCTGTCGGCGCTGGTGCAGGACGACGCGGTGCGCGCCGCGCTCGCGCCGTTCACCCATGAAGGCCCGCTTGGACGCCTGCTTGACGCCGATGCCGCAGGCGCCCTGCCCGGCGCGGTCGAAGCCTTCGAGATGGATGACCTGCTGGAGCGGCCCCAGGCCGCCGGCGCGGTCCTGCCGGTGATATTCCGGCGGCTGGAAGCGCGGTTCACAGGCCGCCCGACGCTGCTCGTTCTGGATGAGGCCTGGCTCTATCTCGGGGACACGCGCTTTGCCGCGCGCATCCGCGACTGGCTGAAGACGCTGCGCAAGCTGAATGTCGCGGTCGTGTTTGCCAGCCAGGAGCTTGCCGACGTGGCGCAGTCGTCGATTGCGGCGACAATCACAGAAGCGACCGCAACACGCATCTTCCTGCCGAATGACCGGGCGCGCGAGCCTGCGACTCGCAGCTTCTATGAGGCGGCCGGTCTCAATGCCCGCCAGACCGACCTGATCGCTTCGGCCATTCCGAAGCAGGACTATTATGTCGTGACGCGGGCTGGCAGCCGGATGATTGATCTCGGCATCGGGCCCGCCGCGCTGGCCTTTGCGGGGGCTGGCCGGCCGGAGGATCAGAGACTGATCGACCGTCTGCTTGAGGCGGGCGGGGCGGCTGACTTTGCGCGCCTCTGGCTGGCGGCGCGCGGCCTGCCAGAGGCCGCTGCGGCGATCGCGCGGTTCGAAGCCGCCGCCGGAACCGGAACAGATGAGGCGCCTCAGAAACCCGCACGCCCGCTGGCGCCAACCTCTCTTACGCCGTACACGGAGTTTGCCGCATGAGAAATGCCGCCTGCCTTACCGGCGCCCTCGCCGCCGTCCTGCTGATGACGCTGCCTCGCGCGGCGAACGCCCAGATCGTCGTCTATGACCCGGCCAATCATGCCGAAACACTCCTGACTGCGGCGCGGGCGCTCGAGCAGATCCGCAATCAGGCGGTCCAGATCGAGCAGCAGGCGAAGATGCTCAGTGCGGGCCCGCTGCAGATGTCGGGCGAGCTCGCTGAGACCATCCGGGCGGCTGAGGCGCTCCTGAGCGAGGCCGAGGGCCTCAGCCATGATCTCGGCCGTCTCGAAGGGGAGATCGCGGAGCTTTATCCGGAGACCTGGGCTGACCATGACCTCGGCGCTGTGGCGGCGCAAAGCGAGGCCTGGCTGCGTCAGACCCGGGCCAGCGTCAGGACAGCGATGCAGGCGGAAGCGCGGGCTGCTGCTTCGGCGGAGGGCGCGCGCAGCCGCGTGACCGCCGCGCTGGAGGCATCCGGCGGCGCGCCGGGTCAGACCGCTGCGGTGCAGGCCGGTAACCAGCTGCTGGGCGTGTCGGCGGCAGAGCTTGCCGAGATCCATGTACTGCTTGCCGCGCAGGGCCGCGCGCTGAATTCCGAGCGCATGGAGCGGGCGGCGCGCGAGGCGCGCGCGGCGGAGATCGCGCGCCGGGCGTTCCCGGCAGAGCTGGCGCCGCCGGCGCCCGCCGCGGGCTCGGCATTCTGAAGGAGACGAGGGTCATGGAAGCGGGCGCCATCAACGGATTTCTCGACGCCTTCCTCGGCGTGCTCGACAGCGGGTTCGGACTGGTCGAGGGCGATGTGCGGTTCGTGCTGAACGCGCTGATCGTGATTTCGGTGACGCTCGCGGGCGCGCAATGGGCCCTCGCGCAAGAAGCGCCGATGGCGCCGTTCTTCCGCAAGATCCTGTTCGTCGGCCTCTTCGCGTTCCTGATCAATAACTGGAACGCGCTTGCCACGGCCATCAACCAGTCCGGCGCTGAGCTCGGGCTTCGCGCCGGCGGCAGCGGGCTGACGCTGGCTGACCTTCATAATCCGGGCCGCATCGCCGGGATCGGGACCGAACTTTTCGGGCGAACGGCGGCGCTCGGTGAAGGGCTCAATATCCTGACCGACTTCATCACGCTGGTGACGATCCTCAGCGCGGCCTTCATCGTGATGCTCGGATTTTTCCTGCTGGCGCTGCAGCTCTTCATGGCGCTGATCGCGTTCAAGCTGGGCAGCCTTGCGGCGTTCATTGCGCTGCCCTGGGGTGTGTTTTCCGGGACGGCCTGGGTGGCCGAGCGCCCGCTCGGCTGGGTCGCCGGGAGCGCAATGCGCCTCTTCGTGCTGGCGCTGATTGCGTCTGTCTCGATCCGTTATGTCGAGACCCTGCCGCAGGTCCTCACCCTCGATGCCGGCGGCGCGCTGCATGTTTTACTGTTCGGTCTCACCATGCTGGCGCTCGCGTGGTTCGGTCCGCAGCTTGCCAGCGAAGTTGTCTCCGGCCAGCCCAGCCTGTCGGGCGCGGACGGCATGCGGGCGGCGACCAGCGCCGGCGCGACTGTCGCGGGAGCGGCGGTCGCCACGCGCCTCATCGCCGGCGGCGGCGGACGGGGCCGCACGCCTGCGGCGCGCACCGGCGGGGCGGCGGCGCGGGCGCCGGCCGGCCCGGTCAATCACGCAGCGATGCAGCCCCAGGGCCGTATCAGAGGGAGAGGCAGATGAGATTTCCATTCCGCGCGCCGGCGCAGAGCTTCCCTGCCCCTGTCCCTGAGACCCCTTATCAGCGGGCGCGCCAGGAATGGGACGCCCGCATGGGCTCGGCGGTGCTTTCGGCGCGCGCCTGGCGGGCAACGGCGTTTGCCGCGCTCGCGCTGGCTGCGGCGCTCGGTCTTGCGCTGACGCTGGTCGCGCTCCAGCAGCGCACATTCGTGCATGTCGTCGAGGTCGCCCCGGAAGGCCAGGTCCTGTCGGTGCGGGCGGCTGACGGCGACTGGACCCCGGACAAGGCGCAGAGCGCGTGGTTTGTCAGCCAGTTTGTCCGCCTTGTGCGCGCGCGTCCGACGGACGCGGTCGTGCTGCGCGAGAACTGGCTTTCGGCCTACAATTTCGTCACCCCTGAAGCGGCGCAGCAGCTGAACGCGGTCGCCCGCGCCGAAGATCCCTTCGCCAATGTCGGCTCAGCCGGGCGCACGGTTCACGTCCGGTCGGTCGTGCAGCGCTCGGCTGAGACCTGGCAGGTGAGCTGGCGCGAAGAGGCGGCCGGCCCCGGCGAGGCGCCCATCCGCACGGATTATACCGGTCTGTTCACCGTTCGCCATGACCCTCCGCGCACAGCCGCCGGCATTGCGGTCAACCCGCTTGGCATCCTGGTGACGGATTTCAGCTGGAGCCGCGACCAATGATGCGTAAACGGACGACATTCACGTCTGCCTGTCTCGGGCTGGCGCTCGCGGCCTGCGCGGGCGTGCCGCTGAAGGATGGGCCGCCGGGGCCGGTCCTGATCGAGGCCGTGCGTCTCGAGCCGCTGCCGGAGCCTGCGGCGCCTGAACCTCTGCCCGCGCCGGTCGAGAAGCGCGGCGGCAAGGCGCCGACCGCGCAGCAGGCCCTGACAGCGGCGAACAAGGCGGCGCGCCAGCGCCCGGTCTCGGCCGAGTTTGCGGGCGCGACGCTCTTTTATGCATATGAGCCCGGCGCGATCTACGAATTGCACACGGCCCCATCCTTCATCTCGACGATCCTGCTTGAGCCGGGCGAAGTGCTGATCGACATTGCGGCGGGTGATACCGCCCGCTGGACGGTGTCGGAGACCGCGACAGGCAGCGGGGGCGGCGCGGCGACGCTGGTGATGATCAAGCCCCATGTCGCGGGCCTGCGCACCAATCTGGTGCTTGTCACTGACCGGCGGGCCTATCTGATCGAAGCGGTCTCGGCGGCGGGCGAGGCGTATACCGCGCAGGTCGCCTGGCATTATCCGCCGCCGCCGCCCTCGGCGGATCCCGCACCGTCCGTGTTCATGCCAGTCAATGACGCCTACCGGGTGCGAACAACCAAAGGCGAGCCACCCGCCTGGGTTCCGGTCCGCGTCGAGGATGATGGCCGGCGTACACGGATCACATTTCCGGAGGGGATCGAAGCGAGCGACATGCCGCCGCTGTTCCTGCGCACGGGCGAAGGCACCGAGCTTGTCAATTACCGCGTCCAGGGCCGCGCCTATCTGGTGGACCGGCTGATCGACGTGGCCGAGCTTCGCTTCGGCCGGGCCGATCCTGTCATCGTCCGCATCGAGCGTCTCAGCCCTGTGGCGGACCGCCGATGACAGAGCGGGCGCAACAGGCGGCGCTGGCCCCTTCCCCGGAAGACGCGGTGCGGATCCGTGCGCGCCCGCCCAATCCGCGGCGCCTGTCGCGGCGCGTCCTGCTGGGCGGCGCCGGCATCACCGGATCGATCATCGCCTTTGCGCTGATCAGCGGGCTATCGACCAGCGGCGCGGCCCGCGCCGGCGCAGACCCCGCGCCCGTCGCCGCGACAGGCGCCTTTGTTCCAGAGGGGCTGGCGCAGCTGCCTCAAACGTACCAGGCCGCCAACATGACGGGCGACCCCGAACCGCCCCATGACATACTCTGGGGGACGCATGGTCCGCCCGAGGGCTGGGAGAACCCGTATGATGACGTCAGTCCGCCCACGGACGAGGATTGGAACGCGTCCGACTACGAGACGGGTCCGGGGCCGGCAAGCGCGGTTCCCGCGGCGGCCGAGCCCGCGCCGATCTTCTTCGAAGCCCGGCGCACGGCGCTGCCGGCCGCGCCGGAAACCGGCGCGGCCCGCGCGCTCCCGCGCGAGGGCGGCGGACGGAGGGACGCCTTCCTTGTGCGCCAGGCCTCGGCTGGCGGGGCCGGCGCTTATCTGCCGCCTGCCTCGGACCATGTCCTGCTCGCGGGCGCGGTGATCCCGGCGGCGCTCGTTACGGCGCTCGATTCTGACCTGCCGGGCCGGGTCATCGCGCAGGTGACCGCGCCGGTTTATGACAGCGTCACGGGAGATGCGGTCCTGATCCCGCAAGGCGCGCGGCTCATCGGCACCTATGACAGCGCCAGTACCTATGGTGACGGGCGGCTGTTTCTTGTCTGGAACCGGATCGTGATGCCGAACGGCTGGTCGCTGACGCTGAACGCTATGGAAGCGACAGATCCGGCAGGCGCCGCCGGCCTGAAAGACAGGACCGATCACCACACCGGTCAGCTTGCCAGCGCCATCGCGCTTTCGGCGGCCCTGAGTGTTCTCGCCAACGAAGCCGAAGAAGACGGCGAGGCCGACATCTATCGCAGTCTGGGCGACGCGGCCGCGCAGGAAGCGGCCCGCACCGGCAGCCGCGCCGTCGACCGTGCACTGAACATTCGCCCGACATTCCGGATCCGCGCCGGCGCGCCGGTACGCGTCCTTGTTACAGAAGACCTTGTCCTGGAGCCGTATCCGTCATGAAGAACCGGTCCCCGTCGACGCCCGCCCGGCGCCCGCAAAACCAGCTTGACCTGTTCGCACCTTCAGCGAGGCCGGTAACGACGCCGCCGAAAGCGATCGCCCCTCCCCGCTCCGAACCGCCGCAGGTCGCAGTCAGACGTCCGCAAGAAAGACCAGCCATAACGGATACGGCCCCGAAGGACCTGCCCCGTCATGAGCCGGCGGGCCGCGGACAGCGCGGCCTCCTCGATGTGCGCGAGGCCGCCGCCTATGTCGGCCTCTCCAAGAGCACGCTCGACAAGATGCGCTGTTTCGGAACCGGACCTCGATACATCAAGCTGACATCTGCTGCCGTCCGTTACGATCCGGCCGACCTCAAGGCCTGGATTACGGCGCGCCGCAGCCCGCCTGCCTGACTTTTGCCGCCGAGCCCCTGCTGCCAACGACGGCCGGATCCTGGCGTCAAATGGAGGAATTATCGGGGGTCACAGCATAGCGCGCACCGGAAGCCGCGCCCGTGCGCGCCTCCACTTCCATCTCCATCATGCGCCCGGCCGCAAAGGCCAGCATGTCGCGCACCAGATCGCTGTCTTCGCTCTGGTCAATCAGCTCAAACAAAGCCAATCTGTCGTCGGTCATCGTGTGAGGTCCTTCTGGTTGAGTTTCGCAACCACAACCTCGACGGATTCGTGCACGATGACCTTCCTCATGTCGAATTTACACCACGCCCCGGGACGCTACCGCAGGACTGGTCCGCGGGGCGAACCGCCCTGCGCCTCCGGCGCTGGCAGCTCGCGAATAGGCCTAAGGGCTTAAGGTCCTGCTTGATCGCCGATCCATCGGCCGACATCGCCGCTCTCCAGGTCTCGCGCACTCCTGCTGAACCGGCACAGGCTGTCCGGCGTGACCGGCGTCGGCTCACGGCAACCATCTGAGGACAAGAAGCAATTGGTCGCGGTTCTGGCAGCGCAGGAATTCTGTCGCCTTGCGGGCATCAGCGCTGGCGACTGAGCCAGCGGCGCGGCGCTGATCCGCCCTTCGCCCCGGCTCGTGCGGTCCGGCAAGGCGAAGGGCGGGGACGGCGCTCCCGTCATTCTTCAAGACCAGCCCTGGACGCTTCCTGAACTCCCATCACGACCCTGATCGCGATGGCCCGGTCTTCTGAAGCGTGCTCGCAACCCGGAACCCCAGATTGTTGTTCCGGTTGCCGGGCGTGTTCCTGTTGCGGTTGGCGGACCGCAGGTTCTGCGGTGTGTTGTTCCACGAGCCGCCGCGGATCACGCGGGTAGAGCAAGGAGGCTGGTCAGGTCCCGGTACGAAGCTGCCTCTGCACCCGCCCGAGAATCGCACGCCGCGCGGCGTACGCGTGCGCATGATCGGCGTGCGCCTCCCAGGATGCAATACGTAGCTGAACTTCCTCTCCTGTTTTGGTGCCGGCCCCGACGGCCGCCAGCATGCCTTTGAGACGTCCCTTGAACGCCCTGATGTTCGCCTCGGGAAGCGCTCGCTTGCCCGAGCCGTGGAGCACCATACCCAGAAACTCCGCTGGTTCGCGCGTGGGCGCGATGAACGTCTTGCGGGGATGCAGCTTCAGGCGGCGGCGCTGGAGAAACACGTTGATCGCGGCGCGCCATCCGGCCAGAACTTCGGGACTGTCTGCGAACAGTGCAAAGTCATCAACATACCGGAGGTAAGGCGCCCGCAGGACTTCGGTGCAGAAATGATCAAGCGGATCGAGATAGAGGTTTGCAGAGAACTGGCTCATCAGGTTGCCGATCGGCAAACCCCGCGACCGTTGGATCGGCGTCAGCAAGTCGTCTCCCGGAAAGTGCAGGTGGACAGGTTCCTGCAAGTTCGAACCGTCGATGATCGTATCCATGAGCCGGAGCGTGCGTTCGCATTTGATCCGCCTACGGAACTCTTCTTTCAGAACCGCGTGGTCGATGGACGGAAAATACCTGAAGATGTCGCACCGAAGCACATGCGAGTGCCGGTTGCGGTAGTGTTCATAGGCGCCGATGGCCTTGTGGACTCCCTTGCCGATCCGGTTGGCGAAGGTATTGCCGATGAAGCCCTGCTCGAAGATTGGCCCGGTCACGGAGTAGAGCGCGTGCTGGACGACCCGGTCGCGGAACGGCGCCGCCGACACAAGTCGCTCCTTCGGACGCCTGAGGCGGATTTCGACATATTGCCCGGTACGGTAGCTGCCGTCCTGCAGTTCCCGTTCGAGCTTCAGGAGTTCGCGCTCGAGCGCAAACTGGAAGGCTGTCCCGCCGCGCTTCCTACGCTTGCCGCGGATCGCCCTGCGCGCCGCCAGGCGAAGGGCTTCGAAGGTCGAGATCTGGGGAAACAGATGGTCGTGCCGTATGGGCATGGTGCGCCTTCTGCCAGCCATTGATTGACCGGCCTATCTCGTCCAGCTGGCGCGCGGAATGCTGATAGGCCTCGGCATTCATCAGGCGGCATTCGGCTGCGAGCCGGAACAGGAACCGCAACTTTTCGAGATCGATCTGCACGGCGCGCAGCAGCGCGGCGCGGTCCTTCACGTATGTTGCTTCGACAATCGTCTGCTGGACCCTGATGACCAGATCCTGGATCCGGTCACCCACCGTGAATTTGTGGGACCGGGGAAACTTCTCGATCTTGTTCGTGGTCCAGACGAGGAACTGGAAACTCAGCTCCGCGATCACTTTTCCGGGATTGGCATCCTTTTTCATAGGGCGAGACTTTGGGGATTCGCAGTCTGCTGCAATCCCCGCCAGCTGACTCTGACGCGATGTGTGCAAACCCCCATGGATGAGCGGCAAAAAATGCGGGCCCGCTCCGCGGGCAGGAGGGACAGGAGGCGAAGGTGGTTCCAGACAGGCACCTGTCCGGATTGTCTCATGGGTAAACATGTAAACAGGAGAACAGGTGAGCTTCCACCTTACGGCGGAAGCGTCCTCGCAACCCGGAACCCCAGATTGATGCCCCGGACGCCGGGCGAGTACCTGAGGCGGTCGGCGGCCCGCAGGCCCTGCGGTGAGTTGCCCCACGAGCCGCCGCGGATCACGCGGGTAGAGCAATCTTTGGTAGCAATCGCCCGTTCATCCGAAAACGATCCGCGATAGGTGTCGACATAGCAGTCTTCCGCCCACTCCCAGACATTGCCGTGCATGTCGTAGAGGCCAAACGCATTGGCAGCCGAAAATCCGACTGGCTCAGTCCCGCTTGTCGCACAACCATCAAAGACAGCGCCGGCAGATGCGCCGCGCCGGCAAACAGGCTCGTTCTCACCCCAGTTAAACCGGCCCGCTGTGCCGGCCCGCGCCGCATATTCCCACTCCGCCTCGCTCAGGAGACGGTATTCCTGCCCTGTCTTTTCGCTCAGCCAGGACACGTATGTCTTTGCCTCATCCCAGCTGACATTCGTGACCGGCCGGCTGCCCTGGCCGAACCCGTCGTCGCGAGCCGCTGTGCAGGCCCCGTCCGCTACGCAGGCGGCATATTCTGTCCAGGTCACTTCATATTTGCCGACCGCAAAGTCACTTCCGATTCGCACGCGCTTTTGCGGACCCTCATTGTCGAAGCGTCCTACCTCGTCCGCCGGCGACCCCATGGTGAAGCTGCCCCGGGGCACGACGACCATTTCCGGCACCGGCGTGTCCGGCGCGCCGTCTATCCGGTCACGGAAAACGTCGCCGGCCCGGAGCGTTCCCGGGTCCTCCCCCGCACGCGCAAACCAGAGTTCGAGCGGCGGCGGCGCTTCTCCTGCCTGCGGCGCAGCGCGGGCGACCTGAACCACCTTCGCCAGACCCAGCCCGCTTCGCTTGGCCGTCTCGGCAATGCTGCGCGCCGCAGCCCGGTCGGCATCGCTGAAGTAGCGCACTTCGGGGACGGCCGGGCTGTCGCCCGCGCGAAGCTCTATACCTGCAACGGGAAAACCGTCGCGGGCGAAAGCCTGCTGGAGCTGCGCGGCGCGTGCGCGCTGATCTTCTGAAGCAATCTGTATGCTGAGGGTCGGGCCTATAGACGCTGGCGCCGCCTCATCCTGCGGCCGTGACGGACTCGCAACCGGGCTTTCATAGGCGAGCCCCTTGTCCCGCGCGATCAAGGCCAGCTTGCGGTCATAGGCTTCGACGAGGGCCGTATACGGCGAGACGTAGGCCCAGCCATATTCAGCTGTGTTGATCTGGATACTGAACCCGAGCCCGAGGGTGGTCAGCGTGCCCCCGAAATCATTCGAAAGATATCCGATCCGCTGACCTTTTGTGACCGACTGTCCGACCTCGACGTTCAGGGACGCCATGTTCAGATGCATGTAACGATATACGGCGCCGTCCGTTCGAAGCGTAATCGTGTAGGCGCCGATGTTCGTGATGGTGCCGTCGGCGACGGCGACAACTTCGACGTCCATGCGCCCGGCCGGAGCCTCAGACAGCATTGCGCGGCAGAGTTGCGGCGTTCCTGCGCGCAGCCGGATGGAGACCCGCGACTTTGGCGCCGGGCACTCAGGAGAATTCGTGCTGCTCGCCGTGGTCTCACAAAACGAGTCCTGCCAGGGATAGCGGAAGTTTCGGGCGTCGCACTGGTCCCCGCCCGCTATGCCCCCTCCGGTCCCGAACACATGCGATGCGAGATAGGTTGGATAGTTCGCTATCGGGAACTCGATTTCAGGTGCGTGGTTGATTGTGGACGCGCTCCCCTGCCCGCTGCCGGCGATCAGGTCACCGGGCGGGAGGAAAGAAAACTGCAGGTCCGCTTCGGTGAAGTTCGGCCAGTCTCGCGGTTGACTGCGGCTCTTCTCACTGCGAACGGGTGGGCCGAGCGCAAGGGCCGCGAGGATACCGGCGTCTTCCATCCCAAGGTCGTCGCCGGCGCCGTAGCGCACGGTCCAGAGCCGGCCGTCCGTCGCCAGCATCCGGAACGTGCCCGGTGTCAGGCCCGGCAGGAGTTGCCGCGCGGCGCTGGCCGGTTCGGATCGCTGCGCCGCCGTCCGAACCGTCGGGGCAGTGTCCGCCCCGCCCGCAACTATCACATGCACCGACCCGTCGAGGGTGGCGACCGCCGCGAGACCAGGCTCCAGCGCCAGCAGCGCGGACGCCGGACCGAACTCAGGGGCGAGGCGAACGGACTGGCCGGCGGCAAGCACCGAGGCAGCCCCTTCGGTCTCGGTTGCGACGAACAAGCGCCCGTCCGGCCCGAAGCCGAGCCGGGGGGGAGAGGCCCGGCTTTCGAGCTGCGACCCCGTGAGCGGATCAATCACCGGCTGGACAGACCCGGCCGGCTCTCGCAGGAACACTTTTCCGCTGGCATCCGCCCAGGCGAGCCGCGGCGCCTGGGCCGTGCCGCCAATCGCAGCGGCGACGGGCTGGCGGGCGGCGGAGGACACGGGCGAGCCGACCGGATCGCCGTCTGGCGTGAGGACGGTGAAGTCGCCGGACGCGCCGATCGACAGCAGAAGTGCTCCGTCGACGGACGTTACAACTTCGGCCGGCGCAAGACCAAGATCCCGCAAGGTGTGCGACTGGTTGATGTGGGCCGCGACGAGCAAAGCGGCGGCCACCGGAGCGGCGACGAGGCCGAAGCGCGCAAGTTGCGGCCAGCGGTGTTCCTTCGGCCCTGTCTCCAGCGGTTCAAGGCGCCCCACGGGCGCAAGGCCGGACCGGCTTGAGATCCAGCCGAGCAGCGTCAGCAGGATCCACGGCGCCAGCAGGGATCCCATCAGCAGAGGCGAAGAGCCGGGTCCGGTCAGGCCGGGACGGACACCTGCGATGAGGTAGACCCAGGCTGTGAGGAGGAGCATCAGCCCGGCGGCTTTGAAGGCCAGCGCCCTCCAGGCGCCGGCCTGCCCGACCGGTTTCGCAAAGATGTTGAAACCGGTCCGCTCCCCGGCCCAGCGGAACAGAAGGAGACCCGCAACCGGTCCGAGGATCGCAGCGCCCGCCGCCCAGGCCCAGACGCCCGGGATTGCAGTCCATCCCGCGGTGCGCAGCAGGCCGACAAGCCAGGCATCGATCGCTGTCTGCCCGGCTGCGTAAACGCCAAGCCCGAGAAGAAGGACTGGCCCCGCCGGCGCCGCCCGCTCGGAAATCCACATCAGCCGCGCGAGCGACGCCTTCGGATTCCAGAGGGTCGCCGCGATGATCCCTCCAAGCGCAAGCAGGACAAGTGGCGCAAAGGCCCCGGTCACCAGAGGTCCCTGGCCCGGCACCGGCGCAACCACAAACGCAGCGCCGGCAAACGCAATGGCCGCTGCTGCAGTCAGCCATTCCGGGGCGCCGAACTGTTCCCAGAAACTGCGCTCGAAGATCTGATTCAGCCGTGTCAGACGGGCGAGCGGGAAGTCTTCCTGATTGCGCGCCATGAGGAAATCGAGGAGCACCTCGTCTTCAAACAGGCGCTCCGGCGGGAGGGTTTCCTTCGGGGCCTCGCGCCCGATCCGCAGGCGGAGCTTTTCCTCTTCGGCGCGGTCCCTGGGCCGCGCCGCCTCGATGGCGCGGGCGATGACCTGGCGCACTTCCTCGCGCCGCGCCGGCGACAGCTCGGCAATCAGCGCGCGGCGCAGCCAGTTCGGCATCTGGCCGGCCTTCAGCCAGGGCAGCTGGGAGAGGGTCGCAAGGCGGGCTTCGTCATAGATGGGATCGCGCACCGGGTCGCCGCCCGGAAGGCGGGCAAGCTCGACACCGAGATAGAGGGTCAGATCCCACTGGATGGCCGGATAGACCCCCAGGGCGGCGAGCCATTCGAACCCCTGCGCGTCGAGGCCGCCCCTCAGTTCACGGATCAGACGGCGCAGTGTGAGCTCGTCCGGCGCCGACGGGTAGAGGAAGCGCTGGCCGCCGCCGCGGAAGATGTCCGGCAGCGGCCGCGCGAGCCCGTCGCCCTTTGGATTGAGGCGGGCGGCGCTGTCGACGCCGTCGAGGCCGAGCAGGTCGGAGAGGGTCAGGAGGCCTTCCGGCGTCGCGCGCCCGATCGGCATCGAAAGGCCTTCGGCAAGCGCATATTCTTCGCGGCTCCAGTCGGCGAGTGCGACCGGGGTGAGCAATGCGCGCCGCGCCCAGAATCGCACTTTCTGCGCGACAGGGCGCGGCTCGAAACTCACCGGATCGAGGAACCCCTCCCCTGTCCCGAGGATGATCAGCCTGTGTTCCGGAAACCGAGTCTGGGCCTGTTCGATGGTGATGCGCCGGGCCCGGTCATCACTTTCGAGTTCGCCGGGTTCGGTCTGGAAGTACCAGATGTCATAGTCGACGAGGCCCTTCAGGCGCTCGATCAGCTGGCGCAGCCGCAGGGCTTCGTGGTCTGACGCGGAGGCGCGTTCGATCAGGATCAGGTACTCCGGACGCGCGCGCGTGCTGGCATAAACCGGCGTGATGAAAACGCCGCCCTCCCGCAAGGTGGCCGACAGGGTTTCTCTGATGTCGAGCGCAGACGAGGCCTGCGGCGTGCGGCTCAGGAGCCGCTGGCCGGCGCGCTGGAACAGGCCCGCATCAAACGCGACCCGGCGCCCGGCATCACTGACGAGATCTGTATGCAGAGGCGGCACGCGCGGCTGGCGCCGCCGAAGGAATGGCCGGCGCAGGGCATATTTTGTCAAGAACCAGAACAGGAAGGCGAGCGGCACAGCCGCTGCAACCCAGCGCAGCCAGGCGGGCGCAACCGAAGATGCGGGATGCGGCGGCGGGGCTTGCCAGACCGGACCGGGCGCTGGCAATCGCTCGTCGCCGAGGATGGCCAGCGCGCGGCTGACGGCGCCGGCGGACGCGCCGCCGGTCGCCGGGTCGGCGCCGAGACGGTCGACCAGCTCGCCAATGTCCGCAGGCGGAGCTGTTTCGGCGGCAATGGCCGTCAAGGGCGCGATGAGGGCGGGCGCCCCGTCAACGCTGGCCGTTTCAAAGGCGCCGCGGGCGGCAGCGCTGAGGTCTGCGAAGGACGGCGCCGCATCCGGCGCTTCGATACGGGCCAGCGCCAGGGCAAGCCGGGCCCAGCCTGACGGGTCTTCGCCATCCGGCCGGAAGAGATCGAGCGGGCGGTCTGCCGGCAGGCCGGTGAGCTCATGCAGGCGCTGCGCAAGGCTTTGAGCCCGCCAGGTCACCGCTTCTGAGTCAGGTGACAGGTTCCAGAGCCTTGCGGTCGCGTCCTCGCTCCAGGTCAGGATCCTTGACGCATCCGCGGCAAAGGACGCGCCATAAACCTCGGCGTCATGCGCGAGCGACGGCCCTGACTGCTGGCCTGTTCGTGCGTTCCAGACACGTGCAGTCCTGTCCTCGCTCCAGGTCAGCACTTGCCCGTCGTCAGGCGAGAAGGAAGCGCCGAAGACCGCTCCGGAGTGACGCAGCGCACTGACCACGGGTGTGGTGGTTGCCGCATTCCAAAGACGTGCTGCTCCGTCTGCGCTCCACGTGAGAACCTGGCGCTCGTCACCGGAAAATGCTGCGCCGGTAACCGGACCTTCGTGCAGCAGATCCGATCCGATCTGAACTCCGGTCGCTGCGTCCCAAAGCCTCGCAGTAGAATCTGCGCTCCAGGTCAGCAGAACTGTTTCTGCCTTTGAGAAGACGGCGCCGCTGACTGTCGCGGCATGTCCAAAGTCTGCAATCTGTTCTCCGGAACCGGCATCCCAAAGCCGCGCGGTGCCATCGCTGCTCCACGACAGAACGCGGGTTTGATCGCGCGTAAAAGCCGCGCCGATGACGGGCCCGTCGCTTCGCAGAACAACCAGTTCCCGCGCAGAAATCAGATTCCATATTCTCGCCGTGCCATCGTCGCTCCATGTCAGCACGAGCGACCCGTCGGCTGAAAACGCCGCGCCGCGCACGCCCGCCTCATGGCGAAGGACGGCGATCTCCCGCCCGCCGGAAAGCGCGTTCCATATCCGCGCTGTGCCATCCTCGCTCCAGGTAAGTATGCGAGTTTCGTCCGGAGAAAACGCAGCTCCAAGAACCCAGTCGTCATGCAAAAAGCTGGCGCCGATTTGTGTCCCGGTTGCGGCATCCCAAAGCCGGGCCGTCCGATCCCGGCTCCATGTCAGGATAAGTCGCTCATCCCTCGAGTAGGCTGCGCCATCAATTCGGCCGTCATGCGCAAGGGGAGAGCTTGTCTGGGAGCCCGACGCCGCATCCCACTGCCGGGCCGTGCCATCTCCGCTCCATGTCAGAATGCTTTTGCCACCGCTTGCGAAGGAGGCTCCCGCAATGGTTGATGAATGACCCCGAAAAGTTCGGACAAGATTCGCAGCTTCGACTGCGAACGCCAGTTCCTGATGCTCCGGATCGGACATGACGCTGGCCGCGACCTCCTCCAGCGTCGGCGCGTAATCGTGCTTTTCGGCTGCGGCGAGCACACGCCCCAGCCAACGGTCCGCCGTCTGAAGAACGGGCGTGTCGTCCTCGATGGCCGCGGGCGCCGCACGTTCTATCCGGGATGCACCGGTTGGGCCGCCCGTATCGATCACTGGCGCGACCTGCACTTCGGCCCGCTTCCATGGCTGAACGACCGCGGCCCAGGTCAGCGCCGCGGCGAGCAGCGCGGCGGCGAGGACGGCCCAGACCCCTCGCCTGCCGCTGAGCAGGCCGCGGCGTCTGTCCGTCTCCGGATCTTTTCCGTCTGTCCCGTGCGCGGCCGGCGCCAAGTCGGGTGAGAGCCGGCGCAGGATCTCGAAAAAGCGCGCACGCTCTTCCCGGCTGCGCGCGAGCACAGGCGCCAGCAGCGGGCCGAGCTCGCGCAGAAGCTCGGCCGGGTCCAGGCCGGCCGGTGCCGCGCGCTCCGGGACTGCTGGTCTGTCCTGAAGCCAGCGTGCAGTCACGGCGTGGGCGGCAACGCGTTCCCGCGCACCGATGGTCAGCCCGTCTTCCTGAAGCTGCGAGAGGAACACGTCCAGCAGGTCCCCGAGCCCTGGGGGCGTGTCCGGTTCGCGCGTGTCCTCTCCGCCGTCGGCCATGTGCGCGGCGTCTCAGCCTGGCCGGCCGGCGGCCTGGCCCGAGACCCATTTCTCGGCATGGGCGAGCGCGTCGCGCCGGTCCGACTTGTTCTTGACGAGGGAGGATAGGGTTTCGCGCACGAGCGCCGGCTGGCCGCGCAGTGTCTGGCCGGGCTTTGCGCCGCGCTGGACGAGCAGCTGGATCCAGTTGATCAGTTCGGCCGTCGACGGCTCCTTGACGAGGCGCGTGTGGCCATTGGCATGACGCAGGTCGTAGAACAGGTCGAGCGCGTCCGTCAGTAGCGGTGAACCCTGCTCGATACCCGCAAGGCGCCGGGCCACGATCTCGCCCATGCGGGCCTTGTCCGGGAACGGAATATCATAATAGACGCAGCGACGCAGGAACGGATCGGGCAGACCCTTCTCGGAGTTCGAGGTCAGGATCACGATCGGCCGGAAGGCGTTCGGCACGCCTGCTTCGCCGGCCTCGCTGCCGGGCGTGCCGGCATTCTGGAGTTCGGGTACACGGAACGCGAGACGGTCGATCTCGGTGAGCAGGTCATTTGGAAAATCGCGCGGCGCCTTGTCGATTTCGTCGATCAGGACGACCGCCCGCCGCGGCGCACCGGGATGGGTGAAGCTGCCCTGCCCGCCGGGCGGCAGGAGCGGCTGGATGGCGGCGAGGTCCTTCGGAAAGGCCTCCAGGATGGCGCGGCCGAGCGCCTGGTAGCGAATGAACAGGCGCGGATCGGCGGAGTCCCTCGCCTTGAACGCTGTCAGGGCGTCATAGGTATAGAAGAGGTCGCGCGCCGCGCTGGTGGACTTGGTATCGAACCGGTGCAGCGGACAGGCGAGGTCATTTGCCAGTGCGTCGGCGAGGCGGGTCTTGCCGGTCCCGGGCTCGCCGGTCAGCAGCAGCGGCATGCCGAGCACGAGCGCGACGTTGACGGCGTGGCTGAGATCGGGGTCCGGCAGGTAGAGGGACGGATCCTCGCTGCGCGCGCGGTCGACCAGCGGGATCGTCTCGGCTTGCGGCGCCGGGCCATCGGCGAGCCCGCGTCTGAACCATGGATAGGGCGGCGGATTGCTCATCTGGGATTGATCCTCAAAGAAGTGGTGTCCCTGTCCAGCACAGGACGCAGGCGTTTGTCCCAGTCTTCCATGCTGATGCCGGTCTTGCGGGCCTTGCCGGCAAAGAATGTCTCGAACTGGCGACCGAGGTCCAGGTAAAGCGGGCTGGAGGTGTCCTCGATATGCTTGCGGCGCCAGTCATCGGCGTCCTTGCGGTAGAGCGGGCCAAGAATATCGAGCAGTTCGACACCGAAGCCGCTGGCGGCCGGGCTTTTCTTCTGGGCCTTCGCGAGTTTGCCGAGGTCCTGCCAGGCCTGCCGGGTCGAGACCCCGCGCTGGTTGCGCAGGGCGGGCACGGGCTTCCAGCCGGGAGGGGCCGCCTCGGTGACGACCATGAGGACCGGCAGCAGCGGGGCGCCGGAGCCTGCAGCGCTGAGGCGGCTCCAATAGTCGATCCAGGCCTGCACAATCCGGGCGCTGCCCTTATGCCAGTCCTCAAAATCCATCACCGACTGGACGAGCAAGGGCGCCTGACGGGCGCGCCGCAGTACGGCTCCGACGTCCTTATCCGGCAGCTTCAGGGCGCTGCGCAGGCTGTTCTCATACCAGCCGTCAAATTCTTCCGCCCGGTCGACCCTCGGCCAGTCGACCTTCAACACTTCGCAGCATCGCCCCTCTCCCAGAACGCGGGCGCTGGTATGGCGGCGCAGGCGGTCCATGAACTGGTCGGGACATTCGTTGCGGGGCGCCTTGGCGATCAGGGCACGCACAGACTGGCCGAGGGTTTCCCGGAGGCGGAATTCGGCTTTCTGCTCCTGCGACTGGCGGTTGGCGAGGAAAGGCAGGAAGGGGTCCCGGGCCGGGGCCTCGCCGAGTGCGCCAAGCCGGCGCTGCAGGGTGCGCTCCATGACCCTTCCCACATCCTCGAGCAGGGCCTGGCGCCGGCCGGGGTCAGCCTGCAGGTCGATGATCTGGGCTTCTCCGATCCGCACGGGTATCTCGGCAAAGGCGACATCGTCGATCCGGCAGACCACGGCCTTGCGCGCGGTCAGCGCCTGCGAGACCTCCCGCCAGATGACGCCCTCCTTCTTGTAGGTGTCCGCCTCATAGCGTTCGCAGAACTTGCGGCTGACGCAGACAAGGATGCAGGCAGCGTCTTCCAGGGCATCATCGATCTGGTCTTCCCAGCGCCCGTCGCCGCGCAGATCGTGAAAGTGGGTCGCAATGTCGGCATCGGACAGACCGAGGGCGCGCGGATCGTCGAGCCAGATCTTGAAGCCTTTTTCGATCAGGGCCGCGACAACCGACGCGAGCAACGGCGTGTGCGCCTTGTCATGTTTGGCATGACTGACAAAAACGAACGGCTTCGACCGGATACTGGCGGTCATCGCTGGCACATCCCTCCCTGATTACCCGAACGTTAACTTTGAGGCGCCGGGACGCCAAGCGAAGATTTGCAGGCCAGTGCGGGACGGCGCTGCAAAAACAACGCGAACCCGCTCCGCGGGTCTGAAAGACGCGGCGCAAGGGCCGTTCCAGACAGGCACCCGTCCGGATGGCCTGATGGGTAAACATGTAAACAGGAGAACAGGTAAGCTGCCGCCTTACGGAGGAAGCGTCCTCGCAACCCGGAACCCCAGATTGTTGACCCGGACGCCGGGCGAGTACCGGTTGCGGTCGGCGGACCGCAGGATCTGCGGTGCGTAGTACCACGAGCCGCCGCGGATCACGCGGATAGAGCAATCTCCGGCTGCGGCGCCGCCCTCGGATGGAGCGCCCGAATAATCGCCGTAACAATCCTCGACCCATTCCGCGACATTGCCGTGCATGTCGTAAAGGCCGAACGCGTTGCCCAAAAAGCTGCCAACCGGGGCGGTGTTCAGATAGCCATCATCGCAGCCCGATGTCGTCCAGTCCGGATAGGACTTGCGCGCCGTCGCATCCGCGCCGTTCATATGACCGCAACCGCGATCGGCCTCGGTTCCAAACGAATAAGCTGTCGTCGTCCCGGCCCTCGCCGCATATTCCCATTCCGCCTCGGTCAGGAGGCGGTAGTCATGACCCGTCTCGCCGCTGAGCCAGGAGACGTAAGACTTTGCGTCCTCCCAGTTTATGCAAACCGCAGGATCGCTGAGCGACTGGGCAAACCCGGGCGATGTCCAGTTGGCGCCAGGTGTCGCGACCCATTCGCCGGTCCCGCCGGGGTCTGCGAAACAATTGCCGCCGGCTGGGTGGCCGGTTGCGCGGGTGAACTGCCGGAACTGCTGAAGCGTGACTTCGAAGCGGCCGACCGCCAGCGGCGCAGCGATGTCGACCTGCCTTTGCGGGCCCTCGTCTTCTTCCCGGCCTTCTTCCGCTGCCGGCGACCCCATCATGAACTCTCCCGCCGGGATGACGACCATGTCAGGGCAGTCCTCACAATCGCGGAACATGGTGCCTGGTTGTGGGCGAACGCCTGCCGGCAGGCGCGGCGCGCGGATGGAGGGCGCATCGAGCTTCCTGGCAGGCGACCAGGGAGACGCTTCCCATTCGGCACGCGCGGCGGCGGAGACAAGATGCGCGCCGCCTGGCCGCCAGAGCCGTATCGCCGCCCATTCCCGGAGCGCGGGCTCCGGCGCGAGGGCTGCATCGCGCAGGCCGAGCGCAGAGACGGGTGTCAGGCGAAGCCCGCCGTCCCCATCGATCGTGCGCACCGCTTTTCCGTCCGGCGTGAACCGGACGTCGACAAGCGGCGCGGCATGCCCCCGGACGAGACCGACCAACTCGCCGCTCGCACGGCGCACTTCTGCGGCGCCGTCATTGCGGATCACGGCGGTGAACCGGCCGTCCGGCGACAAGGCCCCGGCGAAGCCCGCCTGCCCTTCCGGGCGCGAGAGGTGTCCCTCGATCTGCGGCGCCGCACGGACCAACAGCAATGTGCCGGTCACAGCGGCGACCGCGACGAGGCCCGATGCGGCGAGCCGTTTCCACATTTTGCCTTGCGCCTTGCGGGCCAAAGCCACCTCCTGCGTCCGTGCGAAGCTAAACCCACAATGATTGCGGCGTCCACAGGGCGCGGCAGAAAGCGATCAGGACGCGGGAAGATCAACGCGGAACGCCTCAAGACAGCTGCTGTAACGCCCGACCTTCGTCCGGCTTTGCTCAAGAGGGAAACGGGTCCGCATCCACCTATCTGGAAGCGCGGGCCCCGGAGCGGACGTTCGCGGCAGTTGGTATCGAACCGGAACCGGATGCCCGGGCCATGCGAAACATGCGCGGCAACACAGTCACGCTGGCTCAAACCGTGCTGACGGTGTCGGATGCCCTGCGCACCCCCGGGATCGAAATCATTGCCGGCCTATTTCCAGCAGAGAAGCTCGATACGGCGCGTGATCCCGCTGAGCTCGCTAATCTGTACAATCAACGCATTGACCGGCTCTCAGGGTCCGGCTTGCTGGACGATCCCTTGCAGCTTGGCCCGGTCTACGGTGACATGGCGGATGCGCGTCATTGCTATAACCGGGTTGCGACAAGCGCCGGCGCCTCTCTTGATGCGATCCAGAGCTTTGTATCCATCCGCCAAGGGCCGCGGCGCAAGCGGATTTGCGGTCAGGTTCAGGTGATGTGCTTGCTGGCGTCTGGGGCTTCGCTGGTGTCGCGGTGGACTTCCTCGCGGATCAGGCGGGTTGTGACTTCGTCGAGGTAGCGGGCGAGCTCGGCGTTCAGTTCGCGGAACTCGGGCAAGAGCACCTGATCGACAAACTTCTTCGGAACGCGCAGCATGACGGTCGTCGCCCGCTGCCTCGCGAGACGGTACGGCTTCAGGCCGTAGCGGCGGCACAGTGCCAGGAACAGTTTGCGCGACCAGACGTCTGGCAGGGAGAATTGCATCTCGATGGCAGGATCGCTCTGTTCAAACTCGGCGAGGCGGGCGCGGATGCGCTCCAGCCCGGCTTCGGCCGCCTGCTTTTCTCCCGGCGTACCGGCCCCGGCGAACAAGGCTTCAAGTTTGCGGAGCTTTTCGCGAAGCTGGGTCTGATCGTTCACGGCGATTTCCGGTTCCAGGGTAACAGTTCGCCCGGTTGGTGGACGGACAGATCGTTGATCCGCGCAAGGACATCGGCGAGCCAGGCCTGCGGATCGACATCGTTCAGTTTGGCGGCGCCTGCAACACACCCGCTGGCCACCAGTCGCCTTGTCCGCATCCGCTGACCTCGAACTGGCCCTTGAATCTCGCCGCGACAGCGTCCCGCATGCGCTGGAGCGCAATGCCGGTGATCTGGCCAGGTGCAGGTGCGCTGGCCGACGGGTCGTCTATGGCGCCAACAAGGTCTGGCACCAGATGAAGCGGGAAGGCTTTGACATGGCACGTTGCACCGTCAGGCGCCTGATGAAGGCCATGGGGCTGAAGGGCATTATCCGCGGCAAGCCGCATCGAACGACTTACAGCGACAAGGCAGCGCCGTGCCCGCTCGACCATGTGAACCGCAACTTCAAGGCCCCGGCACCGAACAGGCTCTGGGTCAGCGATTTCACCTACGTCTCGACCTGGGCC
>Ga0247843_1002493_pt1 | contig 33139 bp, 27 predicted proteins | sample LaCruzMarch2017__FD_192420 | JGI IMG/M metagenome (GOLD analysis project Ga0247843, IMG submission 192420) | Freshwater microbial communities from meromictic Lake La Cruz, Castile-La Mancha, Spain - LaCruzMarch2017_8m | ecosystem: Environmental > Aquatic > Freshwater > Lake | place: Spain... | reverse complement strand
GTACCGGTTTCATTGCCAAATTAACACTGCTATTCATCTCCTCTTCATCAAGCAATCCATCACAGTCGTCATCGATAAGATTCCACCACGATTCGACCCATTCTTTACATGATCCATTGGCATATGCCGTAAAGAGTAGTTGTATCTTTTTAGCTTTTACCGTGGTACGGATAGGTAATACTGCCGTTTTAGAGACGGCGGCTCGGTCAATGTCTCCACTCGTTACTGTCGTGAGAGTATCCCAATTATCTAGCAGGGTTCGTGCGGTCGCACGAAGGAGTAATATTCGATAGATTTGAGTAGATGAGTAAAATGCCCGTGTGACAATGCCATTCAGTTGTTGAATTTGTTCGTCAACTTCTCTCTCATCACATGAGGACAGGTGTTGTTGTTGATCAGTGTTGTTATTCTCCTTTGACTGTTCGACGAATTGACGTGTATAACAAAGTGGACTGCTAACATCTAACGAACCTGCATCAGTTTTCTTAAGATTTGATTCTGGTGGCAACCCCATGGATAATATCCGTATCGCTTCATTCATTGTTGATTCGAACTTTGCACGTTCTAATCCTTCGTCGTCTGACACCGATACACTCTCTAATAGTTTGAACAAATTATCAATCGCCTTCGTAGTCTCCTCTCCTCTCCCTAATAATACCACAGCAGCACTACTTTGGTCATTTGTCGTCGTCACAACATCATTGTCAATTAGTTGTACCCCACCATCATCGACAAACTTGGCAATTAATTTTAATCCATCTGCAAATTCCAAGTCTAACTTCTCTTGTGCACACGCTGCCACGTCGAGTGTTTCCATCCCCCGTGTGGCAGTATCTACACCAGTTGCATTCAATTCGGTTAATAGTTCGGCAAGCTTTTCTCTCTTGGAGGATGTCTGAGCCCAAACACCTCCACCGACCGAATTCGGATCGGTTCCAAAAGTTGGAATGGCACTTGAACTTGATGGTGGTGTAGGAGATGCAGCGGCGGCCTGCTGCGAGGTGGTGGGGACTGGTCGAGACTGGGACATGGGGCTGTACCCTAGTAAATTATCGGAGAAATGACATGGTGATGAATGGAATTGACGAGTGGTGACAAAGGTTGTTGGGATCACAATATTATAATTATGCCTCGTCGTTGATCGGTGTGATGATCGACGTTTCAATGACGACGAAGTTGGCCAAGGCGTCGATGAGTTCGACGACATCGGCGACGAAATAATTGAAAGAAGGGGTTGTCTTCGGCATAATAGGCCGCGTCTGCAGTGCTGCATGGTTGCCGACGGGTATTATTAAGAGCGTTGCGGAGGGGGAGGGGACGTTGTTTGAGCTCAGTCCCGTCCCAAGCAATTTTTGCTGGATTACATTTGAATTTGAAGGCAAGTAACTTTACAGCAAGTAGGCCATTAATCTACATATCAATTCCTCCACCTCCTCTTGGAATACCTGTGAATATACCTAAAAGAATCGTCTCTGCAACAGCTTCTGCTGATCTTCTCGCTCTGAGCTCCCTAAGTAAATCGGCTCTATCGTATTGCGGGAACATGTCAACTAATTGCTCAAGCGCGATTGCTTCTTCCTCAGGTGACATTGGCACAGCACCCATCAAGATGAGGAAACGTCTCCAGGAAGAAGGAGTATCCTGAGGCAGTACTTGATCATTGCCATCAACATTATTATTGTCTGTGCCTTGCATTTGTCCTCCTCTTCGAAAGAAACGCTGCCATCCAGCTTCGGGATTAGGATTTGGCTGCTCAATGACAACAGCTGCCTCTCGACGAACAACCTCAAATGCAAATGCAGGAATCGGTAACCAACGAGGCAAAAAGTTTTCCGTGGAAAAGCGGATCAAGGATTGTTCTCCAACATTCATTTGTTGCTGATTGATTGGTTGAGCAGCAGCAGCAGCAGCAGCAGCAGCAACTTCTTCACCACCGTCCACAGCTGCAGCAACTGGATGGACCACACGCGAATCAGGCCTGTTCGTTTCATGCTTGCCAGTAATCACTGACGCACGACACAATGGACATTTTGCAGAAGCAAATGTTCGTTCTCTCTCAATTACTTCACGAAGACAATTTGTATGAAACAAATGACTGCATCGAAGCTTCTTCACACCACCAACAAGCAGAGAGTTTAGACAAATGCAGCACACGTCCCCAACCGCAGAGGCTTTACGAATGTCCTTATCACTGGCATCTGGGAAACTGCTATTGATTTCTCGTGTTACACGGTGTATATTGCGTCGTTCAACAATCTTCTTCCCTATTACTGATATGGTAGAGTGTAAATGTAGAACTAGAATTCCATCAATAGCTGATAAGGTCGCATTCCCATGCATAGACCAGATATGAAAGTAATGAGCTATTGTCATGAACAAGGCGACCAATTCGGATGAAAATATAACACTCCCAATCAAGGCCATATGTCGTCCATGTACTGATTCGCTATTTTGAATCTCTTCATCTATTCGACGAAGTTCATTCTCGAACGATACGTCATCATCGACTTGTAATCCAGATTCTTGACTGTCATCTAAATGATCTCCAATGGAATCATTAGATCCCTCCACTTGCACTTGTCTATGTGCATGAAGTTCAAGCTGTCTCTCTTCCAGTGTTGATAATTTTATTCGATGTACCTCCTCTGACGTTGACACCACATGTTTTAATAGATGACAAATTACCTCCATCCCCAACAAAATACAATCAAATGTGAGCAAAATTAGCATGTTCCAATCGGTACGAACAATTGTTGCACATCCCATAGCTGCCACCATATTGCATACAAGAACTAGACACAGTAGACGTAGAACGCCAAGACGTGGTGGTTCACCACTCTGAGATGCATGAGCGGCAGTACTTCCAGCAAGGTGCGATAGACATTTTAATAATGATACGATTGTATACCATACAAATAAAATGAACAAATCGATACGATCTGGTTCAAGTACCACAGCAACGAGCGTGAGCTTAAATAGGAGTGAGCCTACAAGTCGTTCCCGTCCAGCACGTCGACGTCGATTGGATTCGCGTGGAAACATATGTCGCTGATTTGGTGCTGCAACTGGTAGTTGTGGAGGTGGTAAACCAATATAAGTATCAGTCCTACCTATGTTGCTCGATGATCCGTTGGCATGTCCAAGGAACAATTCGGCCATGGCAAATAGTAGCAAGTAGGTCAATACAAGTATAAGATTGGCAATAGCAATCAACCGTGGAGTGGATGTAAATATTTTATCCACAATTGACACGACAAGACTTTTTGTTGCTTGTGGAGAGGAAGAGGAATCGGTTGAGTTGTTGATAATTACAGTGTCTTCTTTGTCGTATTTGATTACAGTTGCCGACTCCTTCGATGTTGAAGGATTAATTGCATTCCATATTGGTAAAAGGATGGAACGAAATGTGACATTACCACCATTATTGTTCATCACCATACGATGTTGCTTCGAAGTCAAGGATGATGCATCATCACTCCCCTGCATAGTTTTCTGCTCCTGAGAATTACTCACTACTGAAGTATAATCATTAGTAGGCCGTTGTTGCTGCTTTAACCACTCCCAAGGAAATATCCTCTTCTGTGTTGTTGATGACGATAAGCTAGATTTATTATCTAATGAGGTTGGTGTTGCTGCTGCTGCTGCCGCTGATGTTGATGTCACGGTCATGTCGGTGGTGGATGGTATATCCGAAAGGAGCAAGTGTGCCAATGCGGTACGAAAATTTACCTCTTGTAACAGTATATAATGCTCTACCCAGCGAGCACTGATTAATGATGATGGTAGCACATTATATTGTTTGGTGGATTCGCTACTCTTCGTAGTATCTGTATTAATGGTCGATGATTCAGCTGTTGTTAATAATGAAGAAAGCTCGTTGATTTTTGAACCCACATCCCATGTAGGAGTAAATCGCTTTTTCGCCGTGTCATCTAATTTCTCATGACTATCTTTATTGCTTTTATCGTCATTCTTCGAAACAGCCACAGTATCAGCAGTTTCATCCTCGTGCTTATGTGCTGCCTTGATTTCATCTACAATTTGATGCAACTGTTGCTGCACGTCTCCCAATCCATTTAATGCTCGTGTGAATGACAATGACGGTACTGATGACCTGCTACTGCTACTGCCGCCTCTCACCCAAAATGATGATGGATATGCAAATAGAACATTGGTAGGAGTAGTAGCAAGTGCCAAAATTGCAATTAATGTACTCATGGTAAAATAAACACTTGCGAAGGAGCATGAATAGGAATTAGTACTGGCTACTGATGCTCCTCCTCTGCCTCCCTGTCGTCTTCCACCATTTGCATTGGCAGCAGCAGCAGCAGCACGATGTCGTACATGATGCGGATGAGTACCAGGTTGTTCCCGCATAATAATAATATCGTTATCTTCGTTCAAACCATTATTTCGTTGATCCGGCTGGTGTTGCCGCAAGTTGTTTAGCGCAGGTGGCGCCATCATCCTACCGCCTCCGACTCTCGCTTGACCTCGATTGATAGGACGGGTGTAATAATATTGAGCTTGTAACACTGTAGTCTGCCGTTGATTACTATTCTCCACTACTACGTCACCGTCCAAATTATTTTGCATTGCCATTTGCTGCTGTTGAGCTAATTCCATAATTCGAGCATGACGTTCGAGCTCCTCGTCATCATCAGTGGTGGCAGTATCAGTACGAGCAACATTAACAACGACGACGTCGTCCGCTGACATTCTTGTTGCCGAGATCTTGCTTGTATGTGTGAAGGAGCGGAGAAGAACGTTGGTTCGCTTTTTGTATTTTCATTCCCGATCAAACGAGTACAAACGCAGGGCCTGATCACGCCGCTTGCATCATGTTCGCGGCGACATCGCGATTAATGATGGCATGGGGGCGGACTGCTGCCGTAAAGAAACCAAAAACCCGATCATCATCCACGCCACGGAATAATTTAGGTTATCGAATGTGGATGCCAACGTATCCCATGGTATTATTGCACGCCGAAGATGCCACGGTGGAATCACCGGCCCTCGCAATCTTCCGCGTATTACCCAAAATGACCAAACATGAAGTGAAGGAATACCTTACCAAAATATACGAGCTGCCGGTTGTGCAAGTACGGACACAGAATTATTTAGGCAAGCGTATGCGTATGATTGGTAAACGACGGGTGGTGTATGCAAAACGTCCGGATTTTAAGAAAGCATTTGTTACTTTTGATCATACATTAGCAGATACAGGTATCGGATGCTTAGTCCCGGGGGCGAATACTGCTACTACTGCTACTAAGTAATAAAGAAGGGGACGTTGGATATAGAGGAGAGTGAGAACTATGAGGCTGCAATCCGACGATGACAGGGGCGAGAGGAATGCGTACATAAACTTATATCATCACAGGTCTACAATAATTTGTCAACCCCTAATGAGGCAAGCAACTGCACCATCTTCTTGTGCTGGATTGCGTCAGCATCATCCACCGACTTTTCTTCGTCTCCATCCTTCTTCTCTTCCAGAGGCGCATAAATCTTTCGCAGGTTGGGCGACAATTTCAATGAATGTACTGCTCCTCGATCATCCCCCACAATCAATATAAAATCCTTCACATTGAACGATGCATTCGTCAATCGTGCTCTCTTGACGACCTTTTGTGAACAGAATGGCTCACGTTTGTTCTGCGACAAATCAAAGACGTGTACTTTTCCATCCGTTGTAACGGCAGCAAATACTGTCGAGGAGAACGGGGACCAGCACACGTCTCCCACTGCATTCCCAAGATCGAAATGTAGGATACACTTGGACGATTTGTGGTCCCATATCTTTACTGTCCAATCTTCGGAGCATGAGATGAATATATCCTGATGGAAGGGATTCCACCGCACTCGATGAACTCGCATGTGATGTCCATCGTAGGACTTGATGTACTGGCCACGGTATGCCTTCGAGCATTCGTGGATGCTCCCCTCCTCTGTCCCGACCAAGAATAGGTCGTCTAACTTCCTATTGAAATCGAACGAGCACCCTCCTGCCAATCCAGTCAACGTTGGCTCGTCTGTTGACGACTCACCCTCCTTCGCTACTTGATTGATGAGTTTCAAATGCATAATTGGTTCCATCTTTATCATGTTCTTCGTCATTGTCCAGTTCGACACTCTGCCGTCTGTGGAAATGGAATAGAAATTTAGCTCTTTGGAGAGACTGCCGTTATCCTGCCAGTGTACCTGCCACACAGGATCGGAATGCTTCCCGGATCGGAGTGAAGCTTGATAAATAGGACTGCTCGTGCCATTACTAATATCATAAGCCGAGACTGTTCCATCATAGTGTCCCACGGCAAGTAACGACGGATGCCGTGGATTAAAGTCTAAACACATAACTCCACTTTCGGTCCCAATGACGTACTCTGGATGCGAGGTATTCTTCAGCGAGAAGCAGCAAAGCATACCAGTGCCCTGTCTCATGAAATCGTACGATCCATAGCCCACGGCGAACATGTCATTATACAGAGGATTCCAACAGAGAGATGTGACTTGCTTACGATTGGCTCTGTTCGATGAGAAACGCCACAACGGAAGCAACGTTCCCTCTCCATTCCTGAATTCGTCAGCTTTATCTTCAAAGTACTTGAAGTCGTGGAATATTTCGTCCTCGGCATTTTGATTCGCAAGCCGTTCCACCGTCCGAAGCGACTTCTCCATACATTTGCTATGGATGGTATCCATCTTGTGTTCGTCAGATTCCTTCTTCTTATCCACGACCGACGCCAACAAAGAAGTAGATTGGAATTCTTGTACAGCCTTCTCAATGGTTTGATTGACAAGGAATTCAGTCTTGTAGACATCATGAATCTGCCATTGACTTACCCCATCTTGATACTGGGTCATGGGCGGCGGTTCGGTGTTCACACCGCTACTTTTAAGAGGATTGTTGAAAGTCTGTGATGCACGTTCGGAGAAATTAAATTGATTCTTTGCGTGGTCCACGGAGGATGAAGTCGATGTGGATGATCCAGAGGCGGTGTCATCGGGTAATGGTGTATCGGCAGTGTCCGTCGTAGTCGCTTGATCATCAAAAGTAGTAGTGGTGACCTTGATGACGACGTCAATCGTCTCATCATGCTGCTCGCGTGGCTTTCCAACTCGTTCTACAAACTTTTTACATTCATCGCTTTCGACATGCATGCTACTGCCTTCCAAAGAAAAGTGAACGGACAAGTTGTCTTGCCCCGGTGGGTTGGGTTTGTAGCATCGATCCTTGAAGCTAAATTTGCAGATATTTTTGGGCTTGTTAGGATCATCACCCGTCAAAATGCGTGTAATCTTTTCGTCAAGCTCAATTTCGGTCAGCACTAGTTGGTTCTCCGGCTTGATTACCTTCCACAATGGTTCCAGAATTTGCGCCGACGATTGCGAGTCAGCGTCCTTGGGCTTTTTCTTCTTCCTTACAATTGCAACCGGAATTTGCTCCATGGACTTCAATTCGCTCGCATCAACAGCTTCTCGTCGTTTTGAATCTCCATCAGTCGACTCCGCTGTTCGTCGAGCTTTGTTCAACTTTTCCTTTCCCGCGACCACCATCTCGGCGATATTCCCTTGGAAGAGGATGATCGCGCAAGCAATAATAATTTCCACAAAATTATTTAGAAATGTGAAACAGACAAGGGGAGTGGAATGACGGCAGCAAAAAAGGGCGTCAAGGTGTTGAAGAAGAAGACTGCCGTAAAGGGAGGATCAGCCAAGATACATTTGCCCGGCAAAAGTGGGCTTGCTCCTATAAAGAATGACACTGCTGAACCCACAGACAAGGTAGCTATCGCAGTTCGTAGTGAGTTCGGAGCCCATGCAGCACACCGCAACAAAGGACAGCCAAGACCAAAATCTCCAGACAGGAACATGTCTCTGAGTCGGCGACTGAGTCGAAAAATCCTTAAAGGCTCACCGCTAAAGTCACCAATCGTTGCATCCAAGCTTGACTTCTCTGACACCACCCAAGCAAAATCAGCAGTAAATCCAAGTTCTTGACGGTCTATTTGCTTCTTTGCCTCTTTGTCAAATTATGCTCAGGGGGGGGTTCGATAATAAATGCAGGAGAAGATAAATTGTAAATGACTGCAGTCTCATTCCATACATGTGATGGGGTCGGCTCATAGATTCTCGATGTGTAGCAATCCTAACTTTAAAACTGTCTCTACCATCATTTATTACTCGTCTTTTTCGTTGTTGGCTCCCCACATGAAAGTTGTTTCCGCTTCCCCCTTCACCGGATATAGCGGCACTCTATCTCCATTCACTGTAGGGTTCAACCTCCAAGTATCCGTAATCAGTGCTGCCGCAATCACGAGCCAAAGGCATGTCCCACCTAACAATTTCCCCGCCATCATATTGATAGTTGAATATTGATGTGCAGCATTAATCGCGCTAAGGACTACACACAGTACGCCAATGACAGATGCACCATATCTCTTCTCGGTATTATTCACGGTATTCCATACATCCCCCACAGTCAAGTGCAAAATAAATGCCATGATCGGTATCGTTAAGAAGCTCCCAGTTGTCGTAACAACGACTGCTGAGGTATATGCACGGATTGGACCAATGATCAATAGCCACATGATTGGAAAAATCACACCCGGTGGGGTCCATGATGGCATGACTCGATCACGAAAGCCGGCAGACGACGCCTTGTCACCACCACCACCCTTGATAGCCTTGGATATGTCTGGACGTTGATTATTCAATGGGTTGAAGACTCGTGATTTAGGCGTAGAAGAGGAATGTTACGAGTGGGAAGGGTAGTCGGGTGTCGAATGATGCTTGTGCGACATCAAGGAGTTGCAGGGTTGCACCAAAGAGTGTCAGCTCGGTGATTGCGGCAAGGGAATATTTGGTGAGTGCATCGGTATCTAATTGCGGTGAAGCGAAGGGATTTTCATCTTTCCTAACTGATGATGATAAGAGGGCGGAGGAGGTGGCTCTCGGCATCGATGGTGGGTGATGATTACCTGTGAAAGATACCGACCAATTACAATTCAATTGCTTTGCAGGTCGTGAGAATGCTGGGACCGCCTGAAATGCGTTGATCATCGGCGGTGCCAGGAGAATGACAAGTACCGCCGCCACTAGGGAGAAGCCTAGTACTGCCATGTGGGAGAGAGGAGAAAGAGAGAGGGGGAATGAAAAAAGCGGGATGGTGGGGATTCCCTCGGAGTCGTTTTAAACTCAGCGTCTCGGCGGGAAGCCAAAAGAGGACAATCCACGAACCGGAAGGGAGAAATGAGTCGCGCTTCTCATAATGAGCAAAAAATAGTAAAAGAAATCTAAACGTCAATACTGTTAAGTATTTTTTGTCACTATTCGGACAAACACTGTCACTATTTGGACAAACAAACTGTCCGGGCCTTCGGACGCTGTGTCCAAAACGACTCCTCGGAGTTGTTTTAGACACACCGTCCGAAGGCCCGGACAGATTGTTTGTCCCAATAGTGACAGTGTTTGTCCGAATAGTGACAAAATATACTTAACGGTAGTGACATTTAGATTTCGTTTACTATTTTTTGCTTTTTACGAGAAGCGCGACCTCATTTCTCCCTTCCGGTTCGTGGATTGCCCTCTTTTGGCTTCCCGCCGAGACGCTGAGTCTACAACGACTCCGAGGCTGTGGTTGAGTGTGGTTGTAATGAATGCTTGCAATGCACCGAAGAACTTGAAGCTACCAACACGATGGAGAGATAATTATGTAAAAGCAGCGTAAATTGTACTATTAAAGTCTGCTTACCACTCACATCAAATCGCAAGTGGTTCTACCCTCGATGAACGAAGTTGTTTGTTGGTGCAGACGACAACGTTTCGAAAGCTGCATGGTTAAAATCAGAATGAATTATGTTCAACAGTTGCTCTGCCATCTTCATACCTCCTATAGCAGATGGCTCGACTCGAGCGACGTAGTCTTCCTTTCGAGTTCCATCGAGAGTGACAAAGAGTGGGAGGGGAATGACTTGTGTTCCTGTTACACAAATTGAGCTTTCGATTGTACGCGGTTCATTCAGTGTATTGCAACAAAATCATAGGATGAACCGAATACCATACATACCTTGTGGCCTCCTCAAATACTTTCCGTATAAGTAATTGCAATTTTGCCGGGTTTTGATTATAGCCCAGCGCACTGAGAGCGTCATTCGCCCACGAAGGAACATTGTCAACACCTGGATAATATATCGTGCAAACTAGAATTTTCTTCGGACGTGTCTTTGATGTTAATGCTTCAATATACATTTGTGTCCTAATAGAGAGTGATAGAACGCATCGTACACATGTCAACAATAAAATAGAATCAGTAATGGATGTTCTTGCATCATATTCATCGGCAATTCTTTATTTTCCAACATAATGACACCTCACCTCGTTCCAAAGAGATGTTTCAAATATCCTAAACAAGGCGGAGAGGAGCAAGCACACGAAGCTAGTGATGGTCCACATCCACAGCAATAATCATCGCACTGAATTATCATCAACACGAATGAAACGTATAGTTGAGAAGAGAAGCTGCGTGAAACAAAACGTGTCGGCACGACCAAGAAAACCTCACCGGCACGGCTCCGAATGAACGTCCATTTGCCAACCATGATGTTGGTAGGCACATGAGCCCCGCCATAGACAAGATGGTGCATGGTGTGGGACACATAGCAATGTCATTACCACCAATGGATACTATTAGCACATCCTCGGAAGAAATATTGTCACGAAGGAATATGTCTTGTGGGCGTAACTTATACGTCCGTTCGTTCAGCGTCGTGGCTTCGACGGCTGTATTAATTGCTGCATATTTTCGATTCTTCTTCTCCTTCCTGTTATTATCACTATTTGCTGCATTCTTATCATATCGAAATGCAGACACGTAATTCAACCAATACGTAACATCTGCTACACTCCTCGGTGGCCGAAGAACGTCACCATACACACCCACTGCGGGACGTGTATCTTTGACCCAGAACTTGTTATCGAGGGATGAATCACCCGCGGTCCAGATAAGATGATCACAGTCGGCACGTAGGAGTGGAAGGAGGATCTCAAGGTGTTCGATTTTGTGGCCGTGGAATTCGCAGTAGAAGCTATTGACATCGATGGATGACATTGTCTTAACCTCCAGCGTCTCGACCTGGGGAATCTGTGGGAAGAAAAATTGGTGCACGTGGCCTCTTAGACTCCAGCCTCCAGCGTCTCGAACATGGTGGAATTTAAGACAGGAAAAAGTTAGGAATCAATCTGAAAAATTATGCTCTCGCACTTTTACCAAAAGCAGTTCGTTCGTGGAGTTCGTTCGTGAAGCAGTTCTTCGCGGAGCAGTTATTCGTGGAGCAGTTCGTGGAGCAGTTCGTTCGTGGAGCAGCTCGTGGATGGAGGTATGTATGGGGAGGGAGGTCCGTCGTCCCGCCAACGGATTGTGAACGGTGAAGAAAGAGATGAAATCACCACCACCGCCACCATCAGCGTTCGTCGCGACGGCGCTATGGAACAGCAACTCTCTGACGACGATCGGCAGATCGTATAGTCATCATTCTGAACTTTATCAATTTACAGCATCATCGTCAGAGTTTAACAAAGACTACAGCAAGTATCAAGAAGGTGATGATTGCGATGCCAATGCACGGTCACAATTCGGTACGAAGTCATACTGGGATTCCATGTATGAAGGAATGGGAGAATTTCCAGCAGATGAATATTCATGGTATTACAACTGTTATAATATGATCAAGCCATTCCTCCAGGAATACATTCATGACGTAGCAGCACCAGATTTAACAATTCACAAGTCGGAATTATCCATTTTGATACCCGGTTGTGGAAATGACAGTCTGTTATTGGATCTATATAATGCTGGATATCGCTGTCTTTCGGCATTTGACTACAGTTCAGGTGCAATTGATCGTCAACGAGAGTTGTTGAACTATCTACCTGTGGGCAGTGAGCTAGAAAACGTCGCATTGAGAGTGGAAGATGCTCGATCGCTACCCATGGAATGGACAGAATCATTTGATGTTGTCATAGAAAAAGGAGCGATGGATGCAATATACTTGTCTGGAGAGGGGTCACTTGAAAAATCAGTGACAGAAATTGCACGAGTCGTCAAAAGGGGTGGGTTGTGTATTAGTTGTTCAGGTGTGATACCAGAGTTGTTAAGACGTGATTGTTTTTTAGAAGCTGAATGGGAATGGCTAAGAGATGGAAGCAATGATTTGAAGGCTGGCTGCTTTGTTTTGAGACGGCGATGATGAATGATGAGTCATGACCGATATAGAGATGCACCAGATTAAAAGACTAATTTCATCGTTCTAGTTTCGCTTACTGACACCATTCATAACTTCATCGGCACTCAGCCCTTCGCAGCTCAGCAAGTAAATCAAGATAATCGTCTTCATCGGGCGAGATGAAACCGTGGCGCATCAAAAAGTCGATGAATACGACTGCAACATTGGGTTTAAATTGGATTTTATCGGCATGTTGTTGAATTAGTCGCACAAGCTCGTTGATCGGCACGCATTCAAAGGATGCCACCTCTCCATCTATGCACTGTGGTACAAAGTCTACTGGACAACGCAGATCGAAAGTGAAGAGCACATCGCGTTTCAGAGCCCATCGCGTTTCGTCGAAGCCAGTGTAACATACTCCACCGGATGGACGTATACTCATAGCAAGAGTGGGAGAGATACCCGCCTCCTCGGCCGCCTCCTTTCGTGCCGCCTCGAGTGGCATTTGACCTGCTGCCATACCACCCGCCGCAAGACAATCGAGCAAGCCACCCCACGTAGGTTTCGTGGGTGATCGTTTGCCCACCCAAACATGCGATGGAATTCCCGTCGTCGAGTCGGGCACGTAGCCTACCACGAAAACTCCGTAAGCCGGACACCCAAAGAGACCAGCAGCAGCCCGTTCGACTGATAGTTCTGTCGGCGCATTGAAAGAAGATCGGATTGCAAATTGTTCATTCCGCCACCCCTCTAGCATGGGTATGCTTCCCTCGTTACGAAGCGAATCAAGGACTCGTGCTACCGCGTCTGATCGATCTTGTACACTATTACCCACCTCGACACGTAATGTTACAGTGTCATCGTCCACAGTGAATACATCAGGAAAACGCGACAGTGCGTTTGCTGACTGTTCCAGTACACGACCAACGACGGTACCACCAATTACAAATCGACGTGCAGATTCGGCCACTGATGCGGCATTGTTGTTGGCACGTACAACTTTCAGAAACGTTCTTGCTAGGGATGAAGTAGTAGATGATGCTGTCATGGACAATGCGTGCATTGATCTACAACAGAGGAGGAAGACGATTGTACCTACCACATCAAGGCGACGGGTTGGCATTGCATTCTCTGGAGGAGGAAGCAATTGCGGAGTGTTGCCCACTACTACCCCTACCATGTAAACAATTCCTACCAGGTCTTGGTGGCGGGAACGATGAAAAGTCACCCACGATGAAAATTAGTTTGTTCTGGTTCTTCAGTAGTAGTACCGCGGAGTGTATCGCTACCTTCGTTACTACTCCTACGCCTGTATGTATTGTCTCCCAACTATCGTCAGCATTGACAGCTCGTATGACGAGGTGGAGAGATGATGCGTATTCTCAGAGCAATTTCCTTAGGGATGAGAACTGGGTAAGTGAACGTCCGCAACAATTGAGACGAGATATCGATCGAAGGTTTGCTGACAACCTCAGGAATAGGCAGTTGCCTTGGCCACAAGAGGACTATGAGCCTATGCAATACAGAGAAGTTAGTGGACCAAGAAATGACGACTACTACGATTATTATGAAGCGATGGAAAATAATTATAACACTGATTCAGCAAGGGAATATCCTAAGCAGCAGCAGTATCGCCAACGTCCTCCTCGGTATCGTCCTTCACCACCTCGTCAATCGCGTGATAATTTTGAAAGTCAAAGTTCATATGATGATTTTGAGCAGCCGCAGCAGGGACGATACTCTCAGGGCAACATGGGAAGACGCAGTATTGATGATGAGCGCCAAGAAACCCGTGACGTTCCACAATATTCCTACAACGTGCAAGATAGATATGATGATTGTGGGCAGATTCAAGAATCGTACAGAGAAGACGATTTTCGTGGACAGACTCAAGGATCGTACAGAGACGATGCGACGAATGATTATTTTGGTGACAACCCACGGCAACGATATGAACCACCACAAAATACATATGATTCGCGATATACCAACTCACGAGAAAGATACGAAGAACAGTATCGGTCGTCGAGTGAAGTTGTCAAAGACGAATCGTTTGGCATGGAAAGGATGGCATTTGGTAGGATGCGTACACCATTTTCAGGAATAGATACAATGATGACCAGCATGATGGATCCATTTTTTGGAGCCGGTCTAATGAGAAGTCCATTTGCTGGGTTTGGTTCAGGATTCGGTAGGATGAAACAAATGATGAATCGGTTGAATTTTGAGTTGGAAGCAAGTATGAATCAAGATCAAATCTCCATTGATGGCATACTAAATGATGCTATTGATTGTCTTCGCGCAGATTCAACAGTTACTGACTTGTTAGGAGATCGACTCCAGCTAGGAAGAATGCCGTTTGCTCAATCATCATCATCCGTCATCATGAATGGGATGAGAAGATCTCGTGTCGAATTGGGTATTCAAATTACTGGCAGTCGGGACATTGGTCGAGTTAGGCTTATGGCAGAACAAGGTCGGCTTTCCTTCATTGAAGTGGACGTGCGAGGGCGTGTCATACGTGTTGACAATCGAAGGTTGTATAATTACAATTCGAGGAATGATGACGATGGTGAGGTAATTGATGCAGACGTTGTTGACAAGGAGATTTATTATTGACCTATTAAGTATTAACAATGTAAATAATGTCTTCTAGATTTAATAAATACTTCCGAAGAAATTAATCTACAGCAAATACTCGGGCCGACTGACATCTACACTCAATGGCAATGAGTCAGACACTTTTGTAAACGTTCCAACATTTTCCCAACCCATGCTTTGTCCTAACCATCCAGGTCCAAATATTGCATTTGCACTCAAAAAGAAAACTATTAATGCTGCGAGTATATATGTAAATATGTTCACTCCTAGTATCTTTCCATGTTGTGCAAACAGAAAAGTTCATATTAGATATCGACTTATCTATTTGCAAATGGAAAAAAAGCACCTAGATAACTCACATTTTTCATTACCATCCACTGACTTGGAGCACCACCCTCAATATCACCCCAAATTTCATCTGATATGTCATTTTCACTTCCACGTATTATCTCGAGGCCAATATCGTTCGGGATATTACTGTTCCAGTCTATTTTTTGTTCGGAATCAATTTTTTCGTCACTTTCATCCGCCTTTCTGTCTTTTAGTCTCGTCGATGACGATGATGGTGTTGATGCATGACAATGTATACTCAGTTTTCGTGATATACTACTATGCCGTAATGGTGAGAATGCAGCGACCGGACAACAACACGTTGTCATGGCGAGGAGCGATACTCCTAGCATCGCGACTCACTCCGGACTCACAGCCCTTCCTTTTCTCCTCCTCTTCCCGCCTCTGCTTGGCCGCGGCCATCATAATATCACCCATCTAATAATATCACTTCGTGGACTTCTTCACGACTGGCCTGGACTAGTTTCTCACAGCGCTCTAATGGAGGAAATAACAGTCACCGTAGGCGGTCGCCATCGCCGCAGAGTGAGCGTCGGCATACCAATCATAATTGCGTTTTGTATCGCTGAAAATTCTTCGTTAGTTTACCCAGCGATACCTGCCACGCGTTCAACATCATATTATAGTCATCGTCAAGATGATGCGCTGCCTTACAGGCGTATCTCTCCATTGTTTGTCTTGATGATGTCGTCACAAGATGACGACAGCGAAGCATCTCCTTCCTCCTTCGGCGTGACGACGACGGCAGTATCACAATCTGAACGATCGCAGCGCAAGGCAGCTCAGCGTGATAGGAAAGTACGTACATCACAAACTCGGGTCAATAGTAATAATAAGGCCACATCGCAGCACCCCGATGCCATTTTAAAAAGAAATCGTCAAAGGAAGGATCAACGGCAGCAACAGCAGAATAGGAGGAGGCATAACTGTGCCGAGAGGGCCAACTATTTGCAACAGAATGAAACCATGTTGAATGATGGAGAGAATCGAAGTATTATCATTGACGATTTTACTAGTGTTCGTCCATTACATTCCGTGGCAGTTACGAAATTAGATAAACTGTCAACGACGGAAGATGTTGTCAAGGCGATTAAACGAGCACAGAATTATCATGATATGCATGATATACGTGAGATTGCTACCTTTTTGTTAGAAGAAGTGGGTGAGTAGATACTTTCTTCATCAATATGAGAACACAAAATATTCATAAATCCCTTTTACATATATATATATATATCAAATGTATATATCAAATGTTATATTTACCTTGCTTACACTAAAAAACAAACCAAATTTTGTCCGAATACTGTCAGATACTTCATTCGCTTACGGATATCGTGGATCACTCCTATCTCGTCTTGCCGTTGCATCACTGCATGTTAATAATCATGACATCGCCGAACGTTGTATAACAGCACGACGGATACATCATCGATCATCCATGCTCCCATTAGAGTCGGCTGCCATCATTCGTGGATTGTTACGGTGTCATTACACCAAGGAGGCATGGGAGGTATTGGACGATGAACTTAGTTTGCCATTGGACGGATGGGTAAATTTTCAAAGTAGTAGCACAACAAATGGCAACAATTACAATACCAACACCAATAGTGATGAACTAGTTCATCTTGAAAAAGAATCAATACGTCGAGAATTAGAAGTTCGTGATAAACTCATCCAACGTGCACGTAGTATATCATCGATTGCATCACGACATTTCTACGAAGATGAACCCACAAATGCAATGAAGGCAATACAAAAGTTGAAGGATATGAGTGACATAGTGAAGGAGTCTGGACTTACATCGAATGACTTGGGTATACCATGGGAAAGACTTGTGAAGGGTGCCGCACAGTGTGAAAGTAAACGACGGGATGGCAAGTGGGACATTGTTGGTAGTAAGGAAAGTAGTGAAGATCCTAGTATTTGGCCATGCAATATTGTATACTTTGTCCTTGATGCAATGGTCGTATTCCCACCCGAAAACAAGGATGTGATCTTTGAATCATTATGCAATGCCTTAGTTAGACGTACGTGCTTTGTTACTGGTGCAGTGGGAATGGACGGTTGTCCTGAAGCAGATAGAGGGGAGGTGGCATTTATAGGGCGAAGTAATGTGGGAAAATCAAGCCTTGTGAATATGGTGAGTGTCTTGTCGTCGTGGTGTTGTAAAATGCATTCATTATTTTTCACTCATATCCTTGTCTTTCGATGATATGGCGAAATATCGAACTCTATTTAGTTGACAAATCGCAAATCATTAGCATTCATTAGCAAAACTCCAGGAAAGACCCAGCAATTCAATTACTTTGCAGTTAATGATAAACCCGACCTTGCTCGTCAAATTCGATACGGCGATGATGTTCTTGGTTCGAAGGATCCAGATTCTTTTTACATTGTGGATTTACCTGGTTTTGGCTTTGCAAAAGTACCCCAAAAACAACGACAGGAGTGGTCAGACTTTATGGATGAGTATTTGACTAAGAGAGAAAGTGAGCGTTTAGATTTTCTTTTGATACTGTACTATCCTGTAGCCAACTTATTATTTATGCTCTCCACGATACTTTCCAGCTTTGCGTGTTATATTTCATCTCGTGGATGCGAGGATTGGACCCACCGACGAAGACGCTAAGATTATGCAGAAAGTGGGGTCAATCATAGGAAGCAAGCAACAGCGAAATCATGCCAAATATGTGATCATTCTTACTAAGGCAGATAAGAACGTCAAAAGTGCCTCATCAGAAAAGAATCCCGGAAAGGTTAGCGAATCAGTTCGGAATAAATTGATAGAAACAATGAAGGCAAATCAGGTGGGATATGCTCCTATTGTTGTGACGTCGGCAGAAACTCGACTGGGAAGAGATGAGGTATGGAAATATTTAAGGCTGGCAGCAGAGCAATAGAATAATCTAGCTAGATGGAAACACGCAAAAGTAATCTATTTCTTCACAAAATCAGACAACACCGGGACTGAAAGTTACAATAGCCATTCCTCATCCCGTCAGGAGGAATAAATCATGCCTACTCTCAATCGACAGATTTTATCTTCTTATACCTGCTTTTGGTATCGCACAACAATGGTGTGCTCCTGACAAAGACAAATAAAAGATCATTAATCTCGCTGATGCCACATTCTCGACCCATCCAAGAAATTGCATTAGGAAGAACTTTCAATTCCATCGCAGTAAAGGGGGTTGTGTTGATGTTGCTCCCACTAAAGTGCGTCTTAATAATCTTGAGTCGGGCGGCTTGACTCACACTGTAGTCCCTATTGATTTGCAATACAGATGCAAGGTCAATGGGCAGCGGCCTTCTCGAATGGTTGTTGAGCTCACTAAGAATATGATTGGAATTGTAGGTGCTCATAATGCTTGAGCTGTTGCACACAATGCGAGTAAATAGAGCGTACATTTCTGTGCTGCAATCAATTTTCAATTCTCGCAATCGTTTGTTGTTCGTCAATGCATCTGCAAATGAATTTACAACATCGTCATAACTACTGTCTCCCCATCTCATACAAAGCTTCTCCAGCAAGAAGTTGGGATTACGTAGGACAGCGGAGAAAGAAGTCCACCCAGCAGTGGTGACGTTACGAAAAGTACCGAGTTGCAGGTCTTTTAGCCGACGATTATTCGTGAGAGATATTCTGAAAATATCCAGTGCTTCATCATTGATGTTGTCGTTGTAATCCAGAACGAGCGTCTCCAATTTAGCATTGCTTGGAAATGCCAAGAAATTCACCCATCCATCAGTGGTCACATCAAGATTACCGCTTAGCTGAAGTTCCCTGAGCCTGCTATTAATGGCAATAGCATCTCTGAGGCACATGATTGAATCATTGCCGAGTCCGACGGATTTAAGGTCGAGTATTTCCAACGCACATACAGGATTGTGCAACAATTGAAATAGAGCCCCCCTGTTGGAAACTGTATGACTTGGAGCGTATTCATGACCGCCGCGAACGATCAAAGACTTGAGGGTGCAATTGTCGAGTAAAGCATTCGAAAGAGATGATAGAACATCGTCTTCCATCCTCCTCATATATATTTTCAACGTCTCCAGCGTGCACGTTGACCTCTTAAGCGCCGCAAAAATCGTATCCCATCCATTCTTCGTCAATCCTTTAGGGTTGAAGTCAAATTCTTTGAGGCTGGCATTCACAAGTAGTCCCGCTGCCAAAATATACGCCACTTCATTATCCATCGGCATACCATCCAGTTCAAGGACCATAAGATTAGATTGAGATTTACGAAGCAAAGAAGCCAATGATTCCCAACCATTCCTCAGAATTTTGCGATATTGACGCCCCTCAACTACACTCTGCTCAATTGAGAGCTTGGTCAGACTAAAATGACTAGCCAATGCATCAAAAACCTCACCCACTGCCGCCGAAAAGTCTTCACTGTCATTGAATTCGTCATATAGTTCACCGTATTCATCGAAATCGTCATCATCATGCTCTTCGCAATCGTATAAAGTAAACTCTGTAAGTGTATCAAACTGCCGTAGCACTGATGCTAGCATTTGAAGACACGTCGGCTCCGCATACATAATATGGAGAGACTTAAAGGTTGGATTATTCACGAAAAATGGGAGCAATGCACTCAACGCATCCCCATTGTCAAGCTCTTCACAATAGATAGACAATGATTTAACGGATCGGTTCGAAGCGAAACCACGAGCGAATATTTCGAAGTCCCCTTGGCTTATTTTGATGTCTACTTCTTCGATGTAAGTGTTACGGCCAATGCTCGCGCCATACTCTCCCCAATCACCATCGCGCGGACTGTAGCTGCTATAGCCAAGCCCTCCACCAACACAAGCACAGAGCAGGCTTGGATCATTGCTATCAACTTGGCGCCTGAATTCTAATTGCCGGAGACGGTCCGTCTCAATATAATTCTCACCAAGCTCGTCGTCGACATCGTCATTATTATTATACTCCTATTAGAATGAATGAATAGGTGTCAAAGAATAAAACCAATCAAAAGACTGCACCGATAATAGAGAACCTCGCTGATGGGATGATGTTTGCCACGAGTGCCCCACCTAAAGCACGGACCTAAAGAACGTCTTTAGATATTCCATTTTGGCGGGGTCGATTGTCCACAAAAATTACAACACAAAAACAGACAAATGGCGTACCAATCTGGTCGAAGAGTGGACGAACAATATGACGATATGTCCGCTGGTATCAATACTGGTATTACCAACTCAGCCAGGGGAGAGGGTACGACCACGTCAGAGCTGGTAGTGAAGTTCCGGTTCTATAATTGCGCTGTCTGCCTTGTTATTATACTCCTACACACGATCCCCATGATTTTTAATCCATTCCGTTTGATGCATCTAATCACTTCTCCAATTCAATTCCTGCTGGAATTGTGTATGGCTATATTAACTCTGTCACTATTCTTCATCGAGGCACGGATGCCAATATTGGGTGAAAAAGTATTGCTTTTGTTTAGAGACTTGGCGGGGGGTAGAATTAATCAATATATGGATCTGAATGTAGCGAGAGGTAGAATGTTAGCATTAATAATCATGGGAACGACTTTTTCAATGCTCAACTACATGTCAATAAGTGGTGTCAAAAAAGTATCGTCATCAAAAATTATGAATGATGGACTTTTGATTCCAGACTGTGTTTATGCTGGTACATGTAACATAACCACGACCACCAATATGACAGCCAACATAACAAGTTTCTCTCCTGGAATCGGCCCTGTAATTATTTCAGGTGACGACGCTCATAGTAAATCCTTTTTGCTTGCGATACTTCAATCCACACTGTTTTCTCCGACGGTACTTGTCGTGTTTGGTTTAGCCGCGTACACTCTGCATATAATGCACATCTTTCCAGAGTTTGAAAAGGTGAAATCATATGAAATTGATGATGGAAACGTTAGGAACCCAATCCCTAATATAAGCATACCATCCCTTCGAGATTTTGCTCGTCCATCGTGGGTTGCTGATGCTCTTGGTTCGTCTGTACGAGGTAATAATGGTGGTGGATATCAGACCATTTTAACGGTTTAAAACAGATCCAACGTACGAAAAAAAACTTTGACATGAATGTACTTATAAGATAACAACCTAGATCTCCATGTAATATATTGTCAATTTTTAGATTTGGTTTTATTCAATTAATCACACTTGAAATCACTAAAGAACATTAGAACACTTTACAAATTGATTTCGACAAGTATATGGCCTTCCCCCCCTTCCTTCCGCAACCTTCTCCCCTCCCCCACCCCTTTCCACTTTTACTTCCACGACAAGAGATGCGACGGATAATCACCTCTTTATACTTCATAGTTTTTATGCCCCAACACGAGAGAATTATAACAGAAATTAACAACATCCCGCACCCTCCTTCGGTCTAGAATTTGTTGAATTATTCCCCAATCTAACATTACTCCCCCCTGCTCCTCCACCACTCCCACCCGCACTCATCCCCACCTTAATCCCATACCGTTCATTCGAAACATCAATCGCCCCACTTTCAATATTGCCATGAATTTCCTCGGCAGTATTAATAAAAGCACGTTCGACATTAAATGCCGTCTTGGCCGAGGTTTCCATAAACACTAATCCATGTTCATCGGCGAATGCCTTACCCTCCTCCGTCGACACCGCCCGTCGATGTTCCAAGTCACTTTTATTCCCAATGAGCATAATCACCATATTCGATTGACTGTGCTGCCGCGCCTCCTCGAGCCATCGGCCCAAATGCTTAAAGGTATCTCGTCGCGTAATGTCATACACGAGTAATGCCCCGGCCGCACCGCGATAGTACGACCGGGTAATGGATCGGAAGGACTCTTGGCCGGCGGTATCCCAAATTTGTAATTTAATCGACTTGTCAGAGACGGTGATCATGCGTGCACCGAACTCAACGCCAATTGTTAAATCGTGCACGGGTTGAAAACGCTTGTCGGTGAATTGCAGGAGTAGACAACTTTTGCCTACGCCGGTATCACCAATGATAATATATTTGAATAGGTAGGCGTACGACATTTCAACTTTAATGTTGATTGCGTCTAGCGGCAGTGTACCTAGTTTGTTCGGGCGTCCCCTCGCACGATTCTCTTGCTTCGCCGCGATCGAATAATTTCAGTATTTTCGTTTCATTGTCAAGCAAGCCCAAACATTTTCAAAGCGACTCATCACATGGCCGGCGTAGTGTCTGATACCACCGCCTCCTCCTCCGGCGGAGGTGCCATAGTCGACGAGAAGCTCTACTCTCGACAGCTATATGTCATGGGTCACGAGGCTCAACGTCGGATGATGTCAAGTCGTGCAGTCCTCATTGGCATGTCGGGACTTGGGGCCGAGATTGCCAAGAATATCATACTCGCGGGCATTAGTAGCGTGACATTGTGTGACCCCGAGTTGACCACTAGCTACGATTTGGGTGGGAATTTCTATTTAGGAGAGAATACTGTTGGTAGCGGAGGAGGAGGGAAGGGACGTGCCGAGTTATGTCGAGGCAAACTTTCGGGTTTGAATGAGTACGTCAAGGTTGATGTCGCGTCGGGTATCTCCTCTCTACGTGACGAAGCCGGACTACTCGGCCTCGTAGACGGGGCAAGTGTCGTCGTTATTACCATCCCCCTTCCGACACCTCTCCTATGTGCACTCGACGATAAGTGCCGTGCCAACAATGTTTGTTTCATCAATGCACTCGTTACTGGTGTATTCGGGACGGTATTCTGTGACTTTGGTAATGCATTCATTGTCAATGACAAGGATGGGGAGAACCCCGCCTCGTCTCAAATTGAAAATGTAGTCACCAGTAATCCGGCATTAGTCAAGGTCCTGGAGGATCATGGTCGGCATGGTCTAGAGACGGGTGATCGTGTGACCTTCTCCAAGGTCGTGGGTCTTGACGGTCTACTATCATCGGACGATGTCAATGTTAGTTATGAAGTACGTGTCACTGGACCATTCACATTCGAATTGCCCGACGTCGATGCCTCCAACTGTACCGAGCCAGCCACACAGGGTTACATTACCCAAATTAAAACTCCCACAACGATGAAGTTCAAATCCTACCGTGAGGCACTAGCCGATCCAGGCGAGTTAATGATGAGTGACTTTGCCAAGTTTGATCGTCCTCCACTATTACATTTAGCGTATCGTGGACTAGCATCGTATGCCGAGTCTCATAATATGGAGTATCCCGCACCCGGAGACGTTACGGCGATGAATGAAGTATGGGAACGTGCCAAGTCATTAGACACGGCAAAGGTATTGGGAGAGGAGAATGACAACGACAATTTTAAACGCATTATACATCACCTAGCGTCTGGGTCACGTGCCATCCTATCTCCCATGTGTGCAACATTGGGGGGGATTGTGGGACAGGAGGTCCTTAAGGCATGCAGTGGCAAGTTCACACCCATCAATGGCTTCTTCTACTTTGACGCGGATGAATGCCTCCCCGATGAACCGTTGACAGTATCAGACGTCATGCCCACTGGTACGTCTAGGTATGATAGCAACATTGCCGTGTTTGGTCGGGACGCTCAGCAACGGTTACTTGATTTGAACTACTTCCTCATCGGGGCCGGTGCTATTGGTTGTGAGATGTTGAAAAATTGGGCATTAATGGGTGTGGCATGTGGAGACAAGGGCAAGATTCATATTACCGATATGGACCGAATTGAAAAGTCAAACCTCAGTCGACAATTCCTCTTTAGGAATACGGACATTAATGAGTTCAAATCGGCCACTGCCGCACGTGCCGCGATGGAGATGAATTCAAACATTAACATCATTTCCTACCAGGAGAAGGTGGGGTCTGACACAGAGGGTATATTTGGTGATGATTTCTATGATAAGCTCAATGGGGTTTGTACGGCACTTGACAACGTCGAGGCACGTCTCTACGTCGATCAACGGTGTCTCTTCTACCGACTACCCATGCTTGAGAGTGGTACACTTGGGACCAAAGGCAATACTCAAGGTTGTAATCTTCTCTTGTCATTGTTCGCTGTCCTTCATTGTCCTCATCTTTGTCTCACATAACATGCATTCTCTTCATCACCCGCTGTCCTTGTCGCTTATCATCCCTCGTCATCTTCATTGTGTAATTGTTTGTCTTGTCACAGTCGTCATACCAGGCGTGACTGAGAACTACGGTGCCACACGTGATCCTCCCGAGAAGAGTATTCCGGTATGCACTCTTAAGAATTTTCCCAATCAAATCCAACACACACTGCAATGGGCACGTGACTACTTTGAGGGAGAGTTTAAGCAAAGTGGTGAAGATGTCAATTCCTACCTAAGTAATCCAAACTACGCCGATTCTCTCGCGGGACAGCAGAATTCCAAGGTCGAGACGGCACTCGCGATACGTAAAACTTTAGTCGACGAACGTCCAGTGAGCTTCGAGGATTGTGTCGTCTGGGCACGTCTTAGGTTCGAAACGATCTTCAACAATCAGATACGACAGTTATTGCACAACTTTCCAGAGGATCAGGTCACGTCGAGTGGGGCTAAATTCTGGTCGGGTAGCAAGCGTTGTCCGAAGGCGTTGGTATTTGACTTGAATGACATGTGTGCTGATGCAAAGATGCGCAATCACTTCGACTTCATTGTTGCCGCGGCTAATCTACGTGCTCATATGTTTGGCATCAAGGGACGGACCGATGAGGGATACTTTGTGGAGGTGTTGCAAAGTGTAATCGTGCCCGACTTTGCTCCCAAGGAGGGAGTTAAGATTGCAGTCACGGAAGGAGAGGCGAAGGAAGGGGAGACTGCGTCTGCAATCGTCGAGGATGACGTAGATACCATTCTGTCGACCGTACCCAAACCTAGCGAAATGGCAGGCTTCAAACTCAACCCCATCGAATTCGACAAAGATGTCGATGAACACATGCTCTTCGTTACTGCATGTTCTAACCTGCGTGCACTCAACTACTCCATCCCCACCGAGGACACTCACCGCTCACGTGCGATTGCCGGTCGGATCATCCCCGCCATTGCTACTACGACTGCGCTAGTTACGGGATTAATCTGTCTGGAGTTGTACAAGATTATCGGCACGTCGAGGAAGGAGTTGAAGATTGACGCATACAAGAATGGATTCGTCAATTTGGCCATCCCATTCATGACTCTCAGTGAGCCCACCCCTCCTGCTAAGACAACCGCCTTGGTTAAGGGGAAAGAATGGCATTGGACAGCATGGGACAGTCTGGATATGAACATTGGCGACATTACCCTCGAGCAATTCATCAAGCACTTTGAGGGTGAGTATAATCTCGACATATCCATGATAAGTCATGGTGTGTCTATTCTCTTTTCGTTCTTTGCAAACAAGGCGAAGATTAAGGAACGGATGGCAATGACCATGTCGGAAGTTGTAACGAGCATTACGAAGAAGGATCTACCCCCCAATCAATTGTTTCTTACGTTCGAAATCATTGCGAATGACCTGACGACAGACGAGGAGGTGGAATTGCCATATGTCAAGTTTCGTTTTCGTTGACCAAACAGCAAAGTGGGTGAAATTCCCCAGAATTTGTTTAGTTGGGAGCTAAAATCGTGGTGTTATAGCATTGTATGACATCAACCACTGAATAAATACTGCCTAGACGATTGCCAAATCTTATCATCCTTTTATCTCTTATTATTCGTCCCAGCTTCCTTCCCCCCGATTTTCATTTGCCTACATAAGTCAACGCGGATCCCCTATTCCAGTGGCTGCCGTCGTTCCGCATCATAATCCATTCTCATTCGACAATGTCGTGGATTTGTCCTCCCCATGCCCAGCACGCCTGGAGTCTCGATGAGATTAAGCTGGGCAATGTCGTTAGCACATACTCTTTGAATGAAATAATCAACAACAACGATGGCCACGGTGCGGTATTCGGGCGCATCGCTGACGATCCATCACTCGTCGACATTGTGACCGCCCACGAAAGCTGCTCACGTCGTCACGCTCGCATAGCCTTTGATCGTAATGGCACACCATGGCTACGTGATCTTGGAAGTGGGAACGGCACCTTCGTCAATGAAAGGCGGATACCACCAGAGGCATGTGGGAAAGAAGAAAGCATCGATAAGCAAAAGGGAAGTCGTGGAGTTGTGCTCTATCCTGGGGATGCATTACGATTTGGTGCCTCGACGAGAATTTTTGTCCTTGATGGGCCGGAGGAATATGAACGTGATGCCATTGGATTGAAACGAAGGATTAAATCGTCAACGGCTGCGGCAATTGCTACTCATTCGAATGTCACGACATCAATAACTGAAGAGAAAGAATTGATGGTAAATAATGATGCTGGATGTAGCTGGGGAATGGCAGATAATCCTTCCACTGTCGTTATTGATCAAGAGGAGCAATCAGTTCGTGTCGATGCCGCGTCACTACCATCAATGGACAGCTTCTTCTCGTCTCAAAAGTATAAGATTTCCGACCCTCTATACAAGCTCCATAGTCAATATAATACAAAGATACACAAACTCCAATCCATACAGTTGGAATCTCAACGAATATTGCAGAAGGAGAACATGGGGGTAGAGTTGACCGATGGGCAGCAGGGGCAACTTGCTAAGAATGGAGAACGAATCGCCACATTAGAGAAAGAGGTTACTAATCTTACAAATAGAATTGAGGATGGAATGTATAAGATCATCCATGGGAAAGATCGAGGTAGTATAACAGTGGCGAAGAAAGATCAATATCACGCTGCAAACGATGCTGATGTGGATGATGATTTCTTTGATCGCACTGCAAACAAACATCAGAGTGATGGTGACGAGGCTGAATCTGAAATGTCTTTGATTCAAAAGTGGAAATCACTTCTCGATAATCAGGCCAAGCAAGAACTTGTAGTAATTCGCGCTCAGGAACACTGTGACAGGATACAAAAGCAAATCAACGAAATTGCTGATGACGATGAAGATTTTTTCTTCTTGCAGAATGAGCTTGCTCTTGCGAATGATAATCTTTCCAAGGCTGCCAAATGCATCGATTCTACTGCGAAGGAACTTGACAATGTCGAATATTTGCTGAAGATTGTGAATGCGAAATTAGTGTGGGATCGTCGAGAAGGTCAGATTGGTACGAATATTATGAAGAAAGTAGATATCTCAATGGAAGGATTCGATGATCAAGAGACTCAACAGAATGACATTGATGATATGGAGGACGATTCACTAATAATGCCACCCCCTTCTCCTTGTCCCGTGGTACTATCTCCCGACAAGACAGATCTAGTCTATCAAGATAAAGTTGAGTCAATGATGCCACCGCCCGTCAAAGTAGACACCGAGCCGCTGCAGAAAAAGCTACGAGTCATTGGTCCAATGAAACTACCGCCACAGCCTGGCAATGATCAATCAATGTCAGACTGTGCAACTGAGCCACAAAGAAAGAAAATACAATTGAGACCTGTCACTGGCACACTCGCAGCTTTGCACCGAGCTTGCTCCCAACCTAAAACGGCAGAGGACTCTGGTTCCATAAAGTATACCTCTAATGGACACGACGCAAACACACCAAAATTGACATTATTAGACCCTTTTGAAACGAAAAAAGATGAATGGGTTTGCCCTGCTGGTCAAGACGGTAGTGGAAGAACGGCACTTCACGACAAATTCAAAGGACGGTATTAGATTTATATACTATAACGTAAATGACGGTACATTATTCGCCTTGGGGGAAACACCCCTCGCTCTCTTCAATTGTTCAGTAAGACCCTTCCTACCCCCAGCAGCTCTGATGACGGCAACTCGATTGAGATGCTTCCCTTCTTGTTGGGTGTCTGATTTACTAACAACCCCTCCTTGCTGCCCTATCTGTGAATTACAATGGATAGGCTTAGATACCCCAATAACTTGCAGTGCTCTCATTGCCTTACCAGCTGCAAGTCGTTCCTTCAACGAATCAATGGTCTCCTGTTTCTTCGTGGCTTCAGCTTTGTAATGACGAGTTTGTTTGACTACTGTCATATATGCCTCTAACGAGACTTTGTTTTTAGATTCTGATCCATACTTGTCTTCTAATTCACGGATTCTTTGGGAATATCCCCGTTCTAACTCAATCCATTCCATCTCTCGACGCTCAAAATCGATCTTCAAGTCTTCGGACGAAACCTCAATCTGTTGCAATTCGGCATAGAGCTTATCAATGTACGCATGACCACTTTGAAGCTCTGCACCCATTTCCTTTAACTTGGCTGATAGGAACGAAGCCTTATCCTCTAACCTCACAACGTGCTTTCGTAAAGCATCACATTCTCGTTCACTCTTCTCCCTTGCCGCATTCGCCTCCGCCAAATCTTTTTCACTTACTGCCAACGAATTTGCCAGAGCGGCGTTAGCTAATTTAGCAGATTCCGCAAACAATCGTAACTTATGTGTCTCTTTGCTCTCCAGAGTCGCAGTCTTCTTCTCGTGTAGCAACTTTTCATATCGTGAGCGAATTTCAATCAATTCCTTGTTTAGACTTTCCTTATCCGATGAGTGATTCGACCATTTGTTTTTCGCATCCTCTATCTCAGACTGCAATTGTAAAGCAGTATTTTCTGCATTATGATTGACTATATGGAGTTGCCGATACAAGTGTTCGATTTCCTCTCGAAGGCTGTGATTTATCCTATCCAGCTCTGCAATTTGTGCTCGTTGGGTGGTACTCTCAGAGGCAGCAATATTTTGTTGCCTCGACAACTGCTTTGTCATGTGTTCAAGTTTGGCAGACAGCTCAGCCTTGATTTCTTGTTGCTCATTGACGAGTGAGTCTACTTCCGATGTCAATATAACATTTGCCGATAGTGTCATGGCGAGTTTATCTTCTAACTCTACATAGCTCTCAAGAATACAATCTTGATCAAACGTTTGCGATTGCTTGTCAAAATGCTCTGCAGTCATTGCCTTCTCCTCGATAGAATGTACCGCCAATTCGACACCACCTTGATTTTGATTGGAATTCGAATCGACATTGTCCGTCGCCCCATCCTGCCTCCAGTAATGTGACTCATCGTCCAGCGCGAACATCATTGACTCTGACAAATTCATATCCAACGACGACCTTGACATTGAAAATGATCCAGGAGATCCATGTTGCTTGACTGAGCTCTCGTATAGTACACTGATGCACTGCATTGGTATCGGACTAGCACGATTAGGTTCGTTTATTACAGCGGTGGTGGTTTGATGTCCATCATCATGGATGAATGGTTGTCTGGGATTTACATTCTCCTTGTCAGATCCCCCATCACTGTCTTCTAGAGAATGGTCCAAGACTTTTCCTTGTGCGACTCTTGGCAATAATTGCACTGCACGAGTTACGGCTGAAATAGTGTGCTGTTGTTGTTGATATTGTTCTTTGTTAATTTCATCCTGTTGCAGCCTTTGTAATTGTCTCTCTACCAAACGCACCAAGCTTGGATAACGCAGTTGCTTTCCTCTCTTGCCATGATTATTTCGATGTATAGTTACATTATTTACATCCGTTAATAGGCTATGGATCGTATTTAAAGTTTCAAGACAAACACAGGACTTTATGTAGTCTATGGTTAGTGCATCCGGAGAAAGTGTTGATACGCGTGGAGAATGCAAATGAGACGAAGTACAGCTATGAAGAGCATCTTGAGGGTAGTCTTCATGAAACACTGTAAATGCTGCCGTCGTCGCCTCTGGTGGAGTCAGGTCATTAGCTTTGTTTGTCAGCAGTTGCGCTGAATTTCTTGACGAGGACAAGGTCATCCTTTTTGATGGTACGGTAGTGGCATAATTTGTAAAGTCAATCGCAGTTAATGTTGATACCAACGTGTTTATGGTATTGGAATTGAGATTGCTTGTATCATGCTTCTTAAACGAGGCAGTGTGAGCCGCTAGTGGGCTGAAGAACTCCTCCTCATCATCATCGTCATTGTTATCACTATCATTCTCGTCGTAGTGGTCCACTTTTCCATGCTGCTTCGGTGTACGAAAATCTTTCATATCCATACTACTACTGGTGGATGCATCCAATTGGCGACTATCGCGATTATTATATCCCTTCCCTTCTTCCGAAACGGGAGGTAATAGACCACCCAATATCCTGTTATCAAGGTCGGATTCTACAGCTAATGGTATCACCATCACCGGAGACGACTTACCAGGTTTGATTGACGATGAGGGAGTATGAAATTCATCATTGTTCATGGAAGATGGACGTTTTCCAGGAGTTTTTGTTGTATTATTTGTGTGATTGTTAGCATTCTCAGGACTTGTCATACGAATTGCCATTTCCAACATGACTTCCGTCGAATCATCGATGTCATTGTTACAATAACTCCTAACTTGTTGATGTTGATACTGCATGTTATCATTGTTACTACTGTCAACATTCTCAACCTTTGATTCTAATTCAACTTCGCCATGTGGATCACGTGGATACTCCTTATCGATTGTTGGAGAGCTCTCTGACATCACATCATCACTATCACTCCAACGGAGAGGATGACATGCCGCTTCCCAGCCAACAGTCTTTCTATAATCCTTGAGTGTATCACCACGTAGTATGGCATGTATAGTCGAGAATTCATCACTCATTTCACTTATTATGCTGGTATTATTGGTTTCATTATATTGTTGACCTCGTCCTGGTGTGGAGGTAGCGGACATTGGCGAGAATATCGAATGTTGTTGGTGCTGTTGATGATGGTGAGGATTCCGATGTACCTGCTGGCTTTGTTGTCGATAACCATCCTTTAACTCTGTATTTATCATCTTCTTCTTCTTCTTTTTCTTGGCACTTTGTGCATGAAACTTGGGTGAGAAGATATTATGCAATATACTGCTAGCGCTGCTCCCACCGTCAGACGTTAATGATTCATCTCCTCTTCCGTTTAGTAATTGAGTTGGTAAGAACTTTTTCCCAGCCCTACCATTTGAGTATCCTACGGGGAAGCGTTCATCAATGTTTTGTATTCCATGAAATTTGGGATTGTTGTTTTCGAAACTAAAGAATGTTTTTAATTTCGGTGATAATTTGTCAAGATTCTTGACATTACTGTCAATGTCAATATTACTACTGCTATTTGCAGCCACGTCGGCGGCGATAGAGGAATCGCACGAGAGACTGCGATCGAGTTGAAATCTAACCTTTTGATCGTTACTACTACTGTTCACGGGATGATGATTGGTCATAGTTGATGTCGTCGCTGGAGTTGTTGAGGAGTTGGCGGTGGCGTCGCACGTAGGAGCAGTTCTTTCCATAAGGCCAACGACGACTTTGAGAAATGGCGCGTGGTGAAGGTTTTACCTTGTTCTACGTAAGTATCTAGGAATGAATGAAAAAAATAAGATACCTACATTCATGGTAAGCTCAATGGCTCTGAAAAAAGCCGTTCCTTAGGGGTTGCTATGCAAAGTGCACCCGGATTTAGGGGCACCCCTATTGGGGCAATTGGTGGTTGTGTTATAAATGAGCAATTGTTAAAAGATTAATAGAAAAATAAATTGTACATTTTGAATTTGATTATATCCAAAATCTAACTTCAACTCCAGACTAACATTAGAAGTCTCGTCTGTCCGTCCGTCTGTAAAATAAATTGTACATTTTGAATTTGATTTGAATATTGAATACTGCAACAAAGATCCAAAATGAGAAACAACAAAGAACAACCGCAAACAACCCCCAACAAACAACAACAAAGTCTTTGTTTTTGAGTGCTAAAAAAATCAGGACATAGAACAAACAAGTCCTGCACCCGGCCTATTTCCTCTCCGACTGGCATAGCTATGACATATAATAAATGACAATCGCAAACACTGCACAAAGTACTTCTTGATATCACAAACCCTCCTTTCAGTCATAGACAGCTTTATAACGCTCTCAGCCGAGTTTGAAAGTGCAATAAACGATTGTATCTTAAATCTTAATCACCATCAATTGGAATTACAAACCAATAATGTATACATGCCAGTCATTGATAATACTGCATATCAAGAGGCACTACATTTGCATCTTAATACCATTTAGATTTAAGATTGTAGTATTAATTTATCCAACCATAAATCCTCAAATATATATCGATCAATGGCTTGCGGAGGGTTTGCTGCATATCTTACCAAGTTAGCTATCCCGGAGATTTTCATACATTTCACCCTCCACCTTACGTACAGCATGACAACCACAACGAAATATCATTACTAACCACTATCCTCTAAGTATACTACCTACATCCGACCTAACAAGACTTCTCATCCAAAACGGTGAAGCCCCTATCGGCTTGTACATTAATTGCTATTATTTGCTGACAGGAGGAAAATGTTTAGAGTCCCCAAAGAAGTATGTGTTGGTGCTGGGCTGTTGATGTAGACCTCCCTCTGGCCTTGCTGCCTCCTCAGCCCACCTATTAGTCTCATTAGTTGCTGAACCACCATCACCCTTGATATGCCTGAACTCGTCTTGTAAATCGTCAGCGGCGGAGTAAACAGGGACTCCCAAGTTTCAAGTTGAGCCATCACTGTCCGTCCAGTTAATTCCACCGCCGTATATTACACAAGACAGATGACGTTGTTCTTGTTGACTCAGATGGGGGAGGACAACAATGGACAATGATGAAGTTTGGTGAAGTTGAATAGGGCAGGATGACCTCAATTCCTTACTCCTCCTTTGATGACTGAATATTGTTTGCCCGAGGGGGGGGGGGCGGGTGTGAGGCAATTCTGACGAATCCGCAGTGCGATGTGCGGGGCAAAAAAAACAACACATTCTCTTGTGGGAACCCCAACCCTAACCGGAATATGGTGTGTACAGCTTAAGTTTCAACTATCTGGATCATCGTGAGAGTTACATATTTTAATATCAAAAACCTGCCTTCCTTCACAAAAAATAAACGGTGATTAGGTAAAATCTACTCACCAAATGAAATTCACTTTTACTTTGCCATCACGCAAGAGTCTGGAATTTTGTATGTCACATGGACGAAAATACCTGTTACTTTGTGCTCACCTGTGTT
>Ga0247843_1002490_pt1 | contig 33168 bp, 33 predicted proteins | sample LaCruzMarch2017__FD_192420 | JGI IMG/M metagenome (GOLD analysis project Ga0247843, IMG submission 192420) | Freshwater microbial communities from meromictic Lake La Cruz, Castile-La Mancha, Spain - LaCruzMarch2017_8m | ecosystem: Environmental > Aquatic > Freshwater > Lake | place: Spain... | reverse complement strand
GCCCTCGACTACCCTCGTCGCGCCGGTCTGTGCTATCAAGCGGGCCATGTTTATCGACGCCTCCACCAACGCCGCCCGTCCCTCCGCCCACATCAAGCTGCACGGTCCGGACGCCTTCGCCGGCATGCGCAAGGCCGGCCAGCTGGCCGCCGCCTGCCTGGACATGCTGGTCCCGGAGGTAAAGGCCGGCGTCACCACCGATCGGCTTGACACGCTGGCGCGTCAGTTCGTGTTCGACAACGGTGCCCTTCCGGCGTGCGTGTTCTACAAGGGCTACCGCCACACGCTCTGCATCTCGCTCAACCATGTGGTCTGTCACGGCATCCCCGGGTCACGCGTGCTGCGCGACGGCGACACCATGAACATCGATATCGGCGTCATCGTCGACGGCTGGCACGGCGACACGAGCCGCATGTACGCGGTCGGCAACACCAAGAAGCGCGACCGCCGCCTGATGGATGTGACCTACGAAGCCATGATGAAGGGCATTGAGACGGTGCGTCCCGGCGCGTCGCTCGGCGATCTCGGCGCCGCTATCCAGCGTCACGCGGAAGCGGAACGCATGTCCATCGTGCGCGACTTCTGCGGCCACGGCGTAGGCCAGGTGTTCCACGATCCGCCGAACATCCTGCATTACGGCCGCCCCGGCGACGGCATGAAGCTGCGCGCCGGCATGATCTTCACCATCGAGCCGATGGTGAATGTGGGCGGCACGGCGGTGAAGGTGTTGAGTGACGGCTGGACCGCCGTCACCAAGGACAAGCAGACGAGCGCGCAGTACGAACACTGCGTCGGCGTCACCGATGAGGGCTACGAAATCTTCTCGATTTCGCCCGCAGGTCTGCACCAGCCTCACCAGACGCCCGGCTGACGCGGTTGGCTTCGGGCGGGGACGAAAGCCGAAGCAGCACGTGGAAGATGCAGGCGCGCTGTTCGGTGCATTCGATCCCAAACCCGTGCGCGATCGCGCACCGCATTTGCACGCGCGCCGCGCGCGTCTGCGCAAGCGCTTAGAGGACACTGGCGCCGATGCGCTGGCGGACTACGAATTGCTGGAATTGCTGCTCTTCCGCGTGGCGCCGCGTCGCGACACCACGCCGCTCGCAAAAGCGCTCATCCAGAAGTTTGACGACTTCGCCGCCGTGCCCGCCGCCGTGCCCGCCGCCGTGCCCGCCGCCGATCGGCCCCGGCTTGTGAAAGTGAACAGCTGCGGCCCTGCAGTGTGGCGCCCGGCTCAATAATGGATGGGTGAAGCTGTCCAAGAGCGCACGGCGCATCACCAAGTTCTGTTCGATTTGGAAGTCCTGCACCCAAGGCGCGCTTGCGCGCCATACCGCGATGAAGCGCGCGGGATCACGTCTCTGCCTCCGCTTGGGCGCTGACGATCAGCTTCCAGTCGCGGTCGCGCGGGTAACTGGCCTCGCACGCGGCGGGCAAGAGCGCTGAAGACATCAGCGCGACCGCATCGCGCGCGTGCACGTATTGCTTTAGCGCCTGCGCGCGCGGCGCTTCGTCAATGCGCTTCAGCAAGTAGCCGAGCCGCTGCGTCCGCGGCAACGGAACCGTTGGCGCGACCACAGCGAGTTTTTCCGGCGCAAGCTTCTCGGCCAGTTCGACAAGGATCGTCGCGACAGCATCGAGGCCGCCGATCTGCGCCTCGTACCCGATCAGGTCGTAAGCCTTAGCTGCGGGCGTAGAGACACAGACCGCGCCGCGCGGCGTATTGATCCGCTGCATCGACCCGTTGAGACCGCCGGCAATAGATGCCGTTGGCGGGCGATTGGGGATGTTCGTCTTCAACTTCGATCCCGCCACGGGATCTTTTGCAGCGTCGTCACCTTCATTCTTCCGGAAATCAAGCGGGGCGTGATGGCCCGATGACCTACAATTCCCAGCCGGGGTCATTGTCTGGGACCCGCCTCAGTTTCTCGTTCGACCTGAACCCAAGTGATCCGTGGCGACCACACGCGCTGGCGGCCGAGGAACTTGTCGCCGAGATTGGCGCGTCGATCCTTGGCGCGCATCTCGGTTTGTCGCCAGATCACCTCAGCAATCACGCTGCTTATATCGGCCACAGGATGAAACTCTTGAAGGACGACAAGCGCGCGTTCCTATCAGCCGCAGCGCAGGCGCAAACTGCGGTGGATCGGCTTCTGGCGAAAGCCGAGCTGCGGCTCCGGCCAATCGTGACATCCGGCTTACCCACCGCCGCTAGGCAGCAGTTCGCATATTGTGATCACTAGGCCAGCCTCGCGGCCACTCCGAGCGCTTGCAATTGCCGGGGCATGAGTGCACGCGCGTCGTATGACCGACTCAATCACCTCAATCATCACCCAAATTCGTGCGCTGGAGCATGAACTCGAAGCAGAATTCGCCAAACAACGGGCCGGTCTCCGCTACGGCCTAGAGCATGGGAAGGTCCAGTTCGAGGAAGCGATAATCCGCCGTCATCGCCAACTGCGCACGGGCCTCGCTCGATACCTCCTGAACGCGCGCCCGCTGGTAGTGTTAAGTGCGCCGATCATCTACTCGCTTATCATCCCCTTCGCGGTCGTTGACGCATGGGTTTCGATCTACCAAGCGATTTGCTTTCGCGTTTACGGCATCGCGCAAGTGCGGCGTAGCCGTTACATGGTGTTTGATCGGGCCGGTCTTCCCTATTTGAATGCGCTGGAAAAACTCAACTGCGCATATTGCTCCTATGTGAATGGCGTTATCGCCTATGTGCGAGAGGTCGGTTCATGCACCGAGCAATACTGGTGCCCGATTAAGCACGCTAGGCGAGTCTTGGGAGCGCACCCACGCTACCTCGATTTTGAAGAGTATGGCGAAGGCGAGCAGTACCGTGAGAAGTTGGAGGCTCTGCGCGCGAAGCTCGCAAAGGAACCGGAGCCGCCGCCTAGCCCTTAAGGAGTTCAATTTGCCACGCTTCGCCGCTGGGCCCGAACGACAACAAGGGGTGGAGATCCGGCGCATACGCTCCTCCTTGGCAGCCTACCGTCGGGGCACATGGAACGAAGGCAAGCTTAGCAATATCGCCAGCGCGCTTCCTACCCGCCGCAGCTTCATGCTGAGCTGGCTACTGCCGGTCGGCTAAAGCCTTCACTTGCCTGCGCCCTTTGTCGCGATCGACAGCCTTGGATCGGCCCCGCCGATCAGCCCTGAATTGGATCAGGTTGGAATTCGCCGTGTGTGGACTGAGCATCTCCGACCGATCCCTTTCAAGCTGGGCGGAAATGACCGGCCGCCGCGAAAACGGTTTGGTGCGCCGTGCCGCCGCCGGTATGGTCATTGGGGCCCGCTAGAGGATCGCCGATGCGCTTTGCTGCCCTCGCCATTGCCGCTTTGACAACGCTGCTCACGCCTTACCCGCCAGCGTTTGCACAAACTGAGAGCAGCCGGCTTCCGGACGGCGCCTGGAGCGTCTCAGGGTACGGCACGGTTTTCTTGTCAGACCGACGTGAAGTGCGGACTTACTTCGTGAATACAGTGGGATGCATTCGGGGAGAAGCACAATCACATGGCGAATTCTTGGGGCAAGTGGGCGAGCTTTCTCCTCCTGCAGCCCCGGACCGCGTCGTTCTACGATCTGGGCCGTCACTCTATGTACTCACGCGCCTGAAGGGGTTGCCTCCATCGTGCCAGAGACCGCTGCGCACGAGAGATCCACTGGTCAACTTTGAGTCCTTTGTTTCGACATTCACCCAACTCTATCCGGGTTTCGAATCTCGCGGGGTTGATTGGAAAGCTGCACAGAGCGAGGCGCGTTCGCGAATAAGTAATGGCGACGACCTCTTTGAGGTCTTGTCCGACCTCGTTGCCCCATTGCGCGATGATCATATCAGAATTGACGCCGGTGAGCGCTCCTACGCGCATTTTGGCGCTATTGCACCTGGCGCCCAACCCGGCGGCGAACGCTGGACTTCTGCCGCCTTGGCGGCGAGCCTCCGAGACTACTTGATGAGCGATGCGTCTCCGCTCGTGTCTCCGCCCCGCGTTGTGGCCAACCGCAAAGCAATTCTCGGGCGATTGCCAGGCGACATCGGTTACCTTGCGATCGTTTCCTTGAACAACTGGGCGCCCTTAGAAGAAGATGCGTCGACCTCTGAACAGGCGCAAGCGGCGGCGCGCGAAATGCAGGCGCTTTTAGCGGAGCTTGTCGATGTTCGCGGCCTGGTTATCGACTTACGTATCAACGTGGGGGGGCACGATGCTGTTGCACTGGCGACTGCATCACGTTTCGCGGACGAGGAAACAGCGGTATTCAGCAAGGATGCGCCGGGTGATGAGACCGAGGCTTATGTGGTCCAAGTCACGCCAAGCGATGGAGCGCGCTTCACGGGTCCTATCGCGATTTTGGTCAGCCCCAACACCGTCAGTGCAGCAGAGGTATTGGCCTTGGCTTTGTCGGCGCTTCCCAACGGTTTCGTACTTGGCCAGCCCACTCGCGGCGCCTTTTCAGACGCAGTCCCGCGGCAACTTCCAAATGGCTGGACTTACACGCTTGCGGCGGAGACATATCGGACTCTCGACGGGGTGGAGCTTGAAGGCAAAGGGCTGCTTCCCGACCAGCCCACGCCAAGCCCCGAAAGCAGCGTGCCTGCTGTCCTATGGGGAAGAGACATCGGCGCCGCTGTGAACTGGATCAACACTGCTGAGCGCTAGGAGCCTGTCCGCGTAACGCAAATTTGGGGCGTTTTCGAGCGGTTCAGGTGTGGGGCGACGAAAACGACGCCGTCCATCACGCCATCGCCCTGTAGAGTTTGTTGAGGTTGTGGGCTGTGGCGATCATGGCCCACTCGCTTTTGACGTTTTCCAGACCTCTGAGGAGAAACTGGCGGAAGCCTCTGGCGCTTTTGATCTGCCCAAAGACCGGTTCGACGACCTGTTTGCGAAGCCGGTAGCGACTTCGAAAACGCGCGCGACGGATCTTGAGGGCCATGGCGGCGATCCGCGGCGTCCGTGACTTCTTGCTTGCAGGTCCTGATTGCGCATCCCGCGCGCGCCCGACGGCGATATAGCCGGCGATCTTGCGGCGCTCGAGATGGACGAGATTGGCCTCGGTGCAGTAGCCGGCGTCAGCCGACACTTCCCGGGGGTTGGTCTTGAGGGCGGCGCGCGTGGCCGCGAGCAGCGGCTTGAGCGCGCCTGCGTCGCTGGGGTTGGTCTGCACGTGCTGGGCGACGATGATCTGATGGGCCGCGTCGACCGCAATCTGGGCGTTGTAGCCGGCGATGTATCTGCCCTGAGCGCGTTGGATGCGGCTGTCGGGATCGGTGAAGTTGCGTTGCGCCCGATCAGGCGGGCCGCCGTCCTTGCCTCGCCCGGGCTTGCCCTTGCTCATCATGCCCGATGACGGTCCTGGCCCGTCTTCATCGTCAGGCGGCGGGTCCTTGGCTTCTGCCTCCAGCACCGCCTTGGCCGCACGAATGCGCTCCAGACGCTGGGTCTTGTCGGCCACCCAGTCGGGCATCTCGTCGCCGCGCCGATCAACCCCGTGCGCGCGGTCTTCCTGCACATCGGTTGATTCAGCCTTGGCAAACCAGGCCGCGATCTCGGCCGCCAGCTTCTTCTCCGTCTCACGCATCCGACCGTACGACATCGCCTTGCGCCCGCTGGCGTTGGCCTGGATCTTTGTCCCGTCGAGCGCGACATGACCCAGCTGCACCAGTCCCGCCGCCCGACACAGTTTCAGAACCTGCAGAAAGAGGTCGGCAAGCGCGCTCAGATGGCGGCGACGAAACGCGGCGATGGTGCGAAAATCCGGGCGGTTCATGGCCGTGACCGCCATGAAATCTACCCGCTCCTCACACGCCTGCGCCAGCTTGCGCGAGGAATAGACCCCGCGGCTGTAGCCGTAGAGCAACAGCGCCGTCATCATTGTTGGATGGTAAGGCGGAAACCCGCGTTCTTCCTGATAGGTCGCGAATATCGCGCTCAGATCCAGATCCGACCGCACCGTCTCACGGATGAAGTGCGCCATGTGGCCCGTGGGCACAAAGTCGTTGACCGACGGCGGGAAAACCCACTGCTGATCGACGTCCCATGCCCGAAATGTCTTGCTCATGGCCGAAGAGAATCATCATTCGCTTCTGTCGTCGAGAAAAAGCCTGTTACTCAGACAGGCTCCTAGGCGATCCTCGGCGGCGACTTCGGCGCGGGCACGCACTTCACGACGGCGCTTCTCGCGCGTCATGGCGATGGAAGCCTCCACGAGGTCTCGTATGATAGAGTCCACGTCGCGGCCAACATAGCCGACCTCGGTGAACTTGGTGGCCTCCACTTTCAGGAACGGCGCGCCCGCAAGTCGTGCAAGGCGTCGGGAAATCTCCGTCTTCCCCACTCCAGTCGGACCGATCATCAGGATATTCTTCGGCGTCACTTCCTCACGCAGCCCTTCGGCCACGCGACGTCGCCGCCAGCGATTGCGCAACGCAATGGCGACGGCGCGTTTCGCGTCCGCCTGGCCGACAATGTAGCGATCGAGTTCGGAAACGATTTCGCGGGGTGAGAAGTCGGTCATGCCGAAAGGGTCTCAACGGTGAGAGTGCTGTTCGTATAGACACAGATGTCTGCCGCAATACCCATGGCGTCGCGCGCGATCTTTTCGGCGTCGTCGAGGTGGTCGTAGAGCGCGCGCGCCGCCGCGAGGGCGTAGTTGCCGCCCGAACCGACCGCGACGACCGCATGCTCGGGATCGAGCACGTCGCCCGCACCGGTGATGACGAAGGTCACGTTTGCGTCGGCGACGATGATCATCGCCTCAAGCCGTCGCAGGAAGCGATCCGTCCGCCAGTCCTTGGCGAGATCGACGGCGGCGCGCGCGAGCTGGTCGGGAAACCGCTCCAGCTTCTGTTCCAGCCGCTCAAACAACGTCAGCGCGTCAGCGGTCGCGCCGGCAAAACCCGCGATCACCTTCCCGTCCGCAAGCGGGCGCACCTTACGGGCATTGCCCTTCATTATCGTCGGCCCGATGGACACCTGCCCATCGCCCGCGATCACCACCTTGCCGCCCTTGCGCACCGCAAGGATCGTCGTGCCGTGCCATGTTTCGGAAGAACTCATGCCCCTTGAGGTGGCGCCTCACGGTGGCAGGATCAAGCCACCTCGCGCCGGCCGCCTGCGACGGCGCCTGAACGCTCCGCATTTAAGCGCAGGAACTCCGTCGCCGGCATGGCCGCGCCCCAGAGGAAGCCCTGCCCGATTTGACAGCCGCGGCGGCGCAGAAAGTCGGCTTCCTGTTCGGTCTCGATGCCTTCGGCGACGACCGTGTAGTCGAGCGACGCAGCCATCGCGAGGATCATCTCGATAATGGCCGGCGCGTGGCGATCCTTCGCCAGCGCGCGCACGAACTGCTGGTCGATCTTTATGATGTCGAACGGCAACCGCGTCAGCGACGCCAGCGAAGAGTGGCCGCAACCGAAATCGTCGAGCGAGACCTTCACGCCGACTTCGCGCAACGGCTCCAGCAGTCGCAACGCCCGCTCCGGGTTTTCCAACGCCACCGACTCGGTGATCTCCAACTCGACCCGATCCGGCGAGAGGCCCGCTTCCGCCATCGCGCGCAGGATCTTGTCGGTGAAGCGCTCGTCGGCGAACTGCAGCGGCGAAATGTTTATGGCGACGGAGAGCGGAAAGCCTTCGCGCGCCCAGCTGGCCGCCTTCCAGCACGCATCGCGCAGAATGACTTCGGAAATCGAGCCTATCAGGCCGTTCTCCTCCGCCGCCGGTATGAAGCGGCCTGGGCTGACCATCGTGCGATCGGATTTCACCCAGCGCGCCAAAGCTTCCGCGCCGATCACGCGACCCGACAGCAGATCAACCTTTGGCTGGAAGAACGCCTTGAACTCATTGCGCTCAAGCGCAGCGCGCATTTCACGCTCGAAGGCAAGCTGCGCGTTCGCTTCTCGATCCAGCGCCTTGGTGAAGAACTTCATCCGACCCTTGTCGACGCGCGCCGACGCCAGGGCGAGCATCGCATGTCGGATGGCGGTGTCTGCATCTGCACCGTCCTGAGGCAGGATCGCCGCACCAATCGCGGCGCCAAGGACAATCTTGTGTTCGTGCCAGTCAAACGGCTGGTTGAGCGCTGACGCGAGCAATTGTGCGAAGCGTGCGGCGTCCTCGGGCGCTCGAAAGCGCGGCGCGAGCACGCCAAAGTCCCCGCCGCGCAGACGCGCAATCTGGCTCGGGTGGGCCGTGCAATCCTCAGTGCGCACCATGCGATCAATCGCGCGGATTGCAGACGTCAATCGCCCCACAATCCGCATCAGCAGTTTATCGCTCGCGTCCTGTCCGATCGCGTCGACGATGCGGTCCAGGCGATCCAGCCGGATCACGAAGAGTGCGCCGAGCTCGCCCTGGCGCAACGATAGAAACTCTGCAGCATCACGGGTAAAGCGCTCGTGGTTCGGCAGCCCCGTCGCGGTGTCGCTATAGGCCATGCGTTGCAGGCGGCGCGTGCTCGCCTGGACGCGCTCGGACATGGCGTTAAAGGCGCGCGCGAGCGTTTCGAGTTCATCGCCAGTCTTCAGCGCAAGCGGCGGGGCGGTGTTTTTTGCCCCCAGTTCCTCGGCGAGCGCCGCTAGCGTCAGCAGGGGGCCGGAGATTGAGCGCGCCATAAACCACGAAATAATCGCCGCGAGCGCGCCGAACCCGAAGAAGATGCTCGCGATGAGCGCGGCCGTGCCCTGGTAGCCACGCACGAGATCACCGCGTGCGGCGGCGACGTACACGCGACCAGACTTCATCGGCGCGGATCGAACCACTATGTCGGCGCTCGACGAGCCTGCTTGTATAGCCCTGCGGAATGCGGGTGCGCCGTGATCAGCGAGAATCCTCCCGTCCGATACAATGCGCAAACCGGTGGGATACTCGTCCCTGCTTGCGGCTTGTTCCAAGTCCGACGCCACATCGATTTGCCGAGCGGCCTCCTCGGCGACATCCATTTGGGCGGCTATCTGATGCGCTTGCCTGTCCAGCAACTTGTTGGCGCGCTCATCTGCTTCACGCCGGTCGCCGTCCCAGACCGTGAAGACGACGCCGGAGCCGAACACGAGGAAGAGACCGCAAAATGCGAGGACGAACCGAGCGGTTAGCCCGGGTCCTGGTCGCATGCTTGCGCTCGCCCCTATCTCGTCCGACATAACAACGGCGTTCCCGAATGCACGATGACGTTCTCCCGCCCCCTGCATCCGAGGGACGGCGCCTTGCGTTTCGTTCTGGTATGCAAAGATTTAGGATGACCTAAATATTGCTGTTACCATCGCGAACGAGTATGTTTTACTTTGGTTGCTCCATTCAGCTCTTGTTAGTCCGAGTGAAGAAGATGCGAACGGCAAAGATAGCGCGGTCCACCAAGGAGACCGAGATTGCGGTCTCCCTCAACCTGGACGGCGAGGGCGCATCGCAGATCGCGACAGGCATCGGCTTCTTCGACCATATGCTTGAAAGCTTCGCCAAACATGGCGCGTTCGACCTTACGGTCGCAGCAAAGGGCGACCTGCACATAGACATGCACCACACCGTCGAGGACGTGGGCATCGTCTTGGGTCAAACGTTTAAGGAAGCGCTCGGCGATCACAGGGGCATCCGCCGGTTCGGCGCCGCCTACATCCCGATGGACGAGACGCTTTCCCGCGCCGCCGTGGACTTTGCCAACCGCCCGTACCTCATCTGGCGGGTCGAGCTGGCGCGTCCGAAGCTCGGCGACATGGACACCGAGCTCTTCAAGGAGTGGTTCCAGGCTTTCGCCATGCACTCCGGGGCCTGCGTGCACATCGAAAATCTCTACGGCGAAAACACGCACCACATCGTGGAGTCCTGCTACAAGGCGCTGGCGCGCGCAGCTCGGACGGCGACGGAAATCGATCCGCGCCTCGCCAGCCTGACGCCGTCGACGAAAGGCGTGCTCTGATCCGGTGAAACGCGTTGCGTTGATCGACTATGGCTCCGGCAATGTGCGGTCGGTGGAGCGCGCGCTTGCGGCGGCGGGCGGCGACGACGTGGACGTGCGCCTCACCAAAGATCCGCAATTCGTCACGCAAGCCGATGCGATCGTGCTTCCCGGGCAAGGCGCCTTTGCGTCATGCATGAGTGCGCTCACGGCGGACACGCCCCTTCTCTCCGCGATGACCGAAGCGGTGCGCGTGAAGCGCACGCCGTTCCTTGGCGTTTGCGTGGGCATGCAGCTTCTGATGACAAAGGGGCTCGAACACGGCGAGCACGCCGGCCTCGGCTGGATCGACGGCGTCTGCCGCTCGCTGGAAACCACCGAGCGCCTCCCGCACATGGGTTGGAACGCCGTGACGCCCTCGCGCGCACATCCGGTCCTCGACGGGCTCGCCCCGCATCGCCATATGGTGTTCATGCACTCCTATGTCGTTGAACCAAACTCCGCAGAAGCCGTCGTCGCGACCGCCGATTATGGCGCAACGTTTGCGTGCGCCATCGCCCGCGACAACATGATCGGCGTCCAGTTTCATCCGGAAAAAAGCCAGACAGCGGGCCTCGATCTGCTCGCGCGCTTCCTCGCCTGGGGGCCCACATGATCTTGTACCCCGCCATCGATCTGAAGGACGGCCAGTGCGTACGCTTGCGCGAAGGCCGCATGGATCGCGCGACGATCTTCAACCGCGATCCGGGCGCGCAGGCGATGGCGTTTCAGGATCAGGGCTTCCAGTGGATTCACGTTGTCGATCTCGACGGGGCGTTCGCCGGCAAGACCGCGAACGCCGGCGCAGTGGCGCGCATCCTGTCGTCGGTCAGCATTCCCGTGCAGGTAGGCGGCGGCGTGCGCACTCTGGAATCCATCGCCTACTGGCTCGACGCCGGCGCGACGCGCGTGATCCTCGGCACAGCCGCCGTGAAAGATCCCGCCTTCGTACGAGAGGCTGCGCGGCTCTATCCCGAACGCGTGGCGGTAGGCATCGACGCGCGCGAAGGCCGGGTGGCCGTTGCTGGCTGGGCGGACCAGACCGATCTCGATGCAATAGAGCTCGCAAAAAAGTTTGAAGGCGCAGGCATCGCCGCGCTGATCGTCACCGACATCGGTCGCGACGGCCTGAAGAAAGGCGTCAATGTCGACTTCACCGGCGCGATGGCCGACGCCGTCACGATTCCCGTCATCGCCTCCGGCGGCGTGCGCGACGTGAACGACATCCACGCCCTGCGTGAGCGGCGCGGCCGCGCCGTCGCCGGCGCTATTGTCGGTCGCGCGTTGTATGACGGGGACATCGACCCGGCGGCTGCGCTGGAAGCCGCCGCCGGATGACGCTCGCGGCGCGGATCATCCCGTGTCTTGATGTCAAGGACGGTAGAGTCGTCAAAGGCGTGAAGTTCGTTGGTCTGCGCGATGCGGGCGATCCGGCGGAACTCGCCGCGATCTACGACGCACAGGGCGCCGATGAGATCTGCTTTCTCGATATTTCGGCTTCCGTGGAGGGCCGTGGCGCCCTGCTTGATGCGGTGCGGCGCACGGCGGAGCGCTGCTTTACGCCGCTGACCGTCGGCGGCGGCGTGCGCACGCCGGATGATGTGAAGGCGCTGTTGGGGGCGGGCGCGGACAAGGTTTCCATCAACACGGCGGCAGTCGTGACGCCCAGTGTCATCGACGCGGCGTCAAACGCCTTCGGCGCGCAGTGCATCGTCGTCGCCATCGACGCCAAGCAGACGGCCTGCGATCGCTGGGAAGTCTTCACCCACGGCGGCCGCACGCCGACCGGTAAGGACGCCGTTGCGTTCGCACGCGAGGCCGCCGAGCGCGGCGCGGGTGAACTCCTCGTCACCAGCATGGACCGCGACGGCGTGAAGAATGGCTACGATCTCGACTTGCTGTCACAAATCGCTGATACGGTCCGTGTACCGATCATAGCGTCCGGCGGCGCGGGATCACTGCAGCATCTGGTCGAGGCGATCACCATCGGACGCGCGAGCGCCGCGCTAGCCGCCTCGATCTTCCATTTCGGAACGCACACCCTGGGCGCAGCGCGCGCGGCGCTCGCTATGGCAGGCGTTCCCGTGAGGACCGTATGATCGAGAACCTGAAGTCGCTGGATGAACGCACATTGGGTGCGGTGATCGACGATCTCGTCGGCATCATCGCCTCGCGCGTCGGCGGCGATCCTCTCACCTCCTACACCGCCTCCCTCCTCGCGGCGGGACCCGGCAAGTGCGCGAAGAAGCTGGGCGAAGAAGGCGTCGAGGCGGCGCTTGCGGCTGTATCCGGCGACAAAGCCGCGCTGGCGTCCGAAGCGGCGGATGTTCTTTTCCACCTGCTCGTCACCCTGCAAGTGTGCGGCGTCACCGCCGAGGAAGCTGCGGCCGCGTTACACGCCCGCAAGGGCGTCTCTGGGCACGATGAAAAGAAGCAGCGTAGCGTCGTTACGTCCGTCGCCACGGACGGATGACGGCTGCGGCCAAATGCGCGTGCGGGGCTCGTCGCGGTTGAAATGATTGCGACACAAATCGCGTGTTAGAGCGCGATATGTATCAACGTTCTCTCGTCACGCTGCTGGCGACTCTCGCCATCGCCCCCAGCACTTTCGCGCCCGATGCCTTTGGCCAGGCCCCGTCCCGCACCGAAGACGAGATCGTCGTCACTGTGGAGCGCCCGCGCGGCAGCGTGCCAGGGGATGTGACCCCGGAGGCGACATTCTCGGCGCAGGACGTGCGCTCCTACGGCGCCTCCAGCATCTTCCAGATCCTCGGCGCCATCTCCCCGCAGACAGGCTCCGCGTCCATCCGCGGCGGCGGCTTTCCGATCGTTCTTGTCAACGGCCGTCGCATCAGCGGCTTCCAGGAAATCCGCGATCTGCCGCCGGATGTCATTGCGCGCGTGGAAGTGTTCGATGAGCAGTTGTCGCTGCAATACGGCTATTCGCCCGATCAGCGGGTAGTGAACCTCATTCTGGAAGAGACCTTTGCCGCCGCCGCGCTTGAGGCCGGCGGCGGTGTCGCCGACACCGACGCGCGCGCCAGCACCCGCGCGGAGGGCAGCTACACCAACGTGAATGACGGCGACCGTTTCGCCGGCGGCCTGAGCGTCAGCAACGCCTCATCCGTCACAGAACGCGAGCGCGACATCGCCGCGCCGACCGTCGGCCTTGATGCGCGCGATGTCCGCACGCTGGCGCCCGACACGCAGTCCTGGCGGGGCAACGCCTCGTTCTCTCGCGCGCTTACTGAGCGGGTTACTGGCAACGCCTCGATCCGCGTCGAGGGGTTCGACCAGCGCGATCTTATCGGCCTGAATTCGGCGAACGCGGTGCGCATCCGAGAGTCCGAAAGTCAGACTGTACGCGGCGCGGCGGGCCTCGACGGCGCTTACGCCGGGTGGCAATGGACGGCGACCGCGACCGCGGACTCCACGCAATCCGAAAGCGAAACGAAAGATACGCTCGCCCCTTCCCGCACAGAGTCCGACCAGACGTTCTACGACGTCACCGGCAACATCAACGGCAGTCTCCTGAGTGTGCCGGCGGGGCGCATGCGCGCAGCGCTGCGCTTCGGCGTCGAGCACCGCACCATCGACAGTCTGTCGGAAAGTCTCGCCAGCGGCCTGCAACGCGCGAAGCTGGAACGCACGACGCCGTCGGGGCGCTTCACGCTCGCGGCGCCGCTGACGAGCCGTCGCTCCGAGTTCGGCCAGGCGCTGGGCGACATCTCCATGAACGCCACTGCATCGTGGGCCGACCCCAGTGACTTCGCGGCGCTTTCCAGCATCGGGTTCGGCGGCAGCTGGTCGCCGATCCGCACCGTGCGCCTGTCGCTGCAGGCGGAATCGAGCGAGGCGGCGCCTTCACTGGAACAACTGGGCAATCCCCTGCTCGTGACCCCGGATGTTTCGTTCTTCGATACAGCGACGGGACAGGACGTCCGAATCACGCGCACCACCGGCGGCAATCCGGCGCTCGACAGCGAGAGCCGCGAGGACCTCACGTTCAACGCCAACTGGTCGCCGCAACACGTCCAGGGCCTGCAGCTCACGTTCAGCTGGGCGCGCAACAACTCGCAGGATATCGCCACCGCGCTGCCGACATCGCTCGCGGAAACAGAGGCGGCGTTCCCGGGCCGCTTCTCCCGTGACGGCCTTGGCGTGCTCACCGCCGTCGATGCGCGCCCGATCAGCATCGCTGAGCGCGACATCGAGAGCCTGCGCATCGGCTTCAACTTTTCGCGCCCCATCGGCGGCGCTCGTCCAGCAACCGGGCAAGCCGCGGCGCCGCGTCAGCGTCCACCGGGAGCCGAAGGTGGCCAAGCCCGCCCGGCCGCCGTCTCGCAACGCATGGGCCTCGGCGGCGGCCAGCAGGCCGGCGGTCGCTGGAACATTTCGGTCGCCTACAAGACGCGGCTCACCGACGACGTGACGCTCGCTCCCGGCCAGGCGCCGATTGATCTTCTGGATCGCGGCGGTCTCAGCGGCGGCGGCGAAACCGCGAGCGGGATCGAATTCGAAGGCGGTCTGTTCAACAAGGGCGTCGGCCTGCGCTTCAGCGGCGGTTGGACGGACGGCTACGAACTGCCGGTTGAATCAGGCGGCGTGCTCGACTTCTCCGATCAGCTGACGCTCAACGCGCGGCTCTTCATGAACCTCGACAACCGCCAGGGCCTCATCCGCGCGGCGCCGATCCTGAAAGGCTCACGCCTCGCCTTGGCCATCGACAACCTCACCGACAGCGTCGTTCAGGTGCGCGATGCAAATGGTCTGACTCCGACCGCGTATCAGGAAGGCTATCTCAATCCGCTCGGCCGCGTGGTGCAGGTGAGTTTCCGCAAACAGTTCTGAGCGCTCAATCGCCGGCTTTCAGGAACACATAATACGCCCCGCCGCCGCCGTGTCGCTGGTGCGCTTCGGCGTAGCCAGACACCAGCGGTCGCAACTCGCCGCCCGCGAGCCATTCCGGCAGACGCTGCTTCAGCACGCCTGGCGCCGTTTCGCCCGAGCGAAGACGCCCGCCCTTTCCCGTCACCACGAGCGCCACGCGCACTTTGTCCGCCCGCGCATGCAGCAGAAAACGCATCAGCGCCGCGCGCGCTTCTTCCTGTGTGAATCCATGCAGATCGAGCTTCGCGCCGACGTCGAGCTTGCCGCGCCGCACGCGTTTTTCGGGCGAGCGATCAGCTAGCGCGCCCAGCGATCTGTTCGCCGCTGCGGAAGTGGGATTCGGCGTAGGTAAAGGCGCGCGGGAGACGATCGCCCCTGCAGGGGTCCCCGCCGCAAAAGACGGCGTTCGCGCGACCACCGCGTTGCGATGCGCAAGCGGTCGCACGGTGCGGGTCACCTTGCGCCACAGATCCTCTTCATCAGGGGAGAGACCGCCCTTCTTTGGCGGGCGGCTCATCGGTCACACTCAGGCTTGAGCGACGCCGGCAAGCAGCCAGTTCGGATCGCGCGAGCGAATGTCGCGTTCGAACGTCCAGCGCTCCTTGGTCTCACGCAAGCCATAGGCGCCTTCGGCGAGTTCCGCCTCGAAACGAACCGCGACGCGAGCGATGTTGTCTTCAACCCGCGCATCGGCGATTTCCACCGTTTTCAGACGCACGAGCTCAGGGCCCTTGCCGCCGCTCGCTTCACGTTCATCAATCGCCTTCGCGTACGACTCAAATACGCGCGGGCTGAGCAGCGGGCCAAGAGCAGCGCGGTCGCCAGATGCGAACGCGGTTACGATCATCTCGTAGGCCCCGCGCGCGCCGGTGACGAAGGAGGCCGGCTCGAAGGATGGATCGACCGCGAGGATGGAGGCGACGCCAACCGACGCGGCAGGCGCTGTCGGGGTCGGGGTCGCCGGGGCGTAAGGCTGCGGCGACGCGCCAGCCTCCACGGTTGCGGGGCGCGGCTCAGGCGGCGCAGCAGGGCGGTCCGAGCCGCGGCGCTGGCCGAGCACGCTGAAAAAGCGGCCGATCACAACCACGGCTACGGCCGCGAGGATCAGGACTTCGATCAGCTCCCTGGACACCACTCTGCTCCAATTGCTTCCTGTGACGCTCTCAGATAGTGCGCGCTGACGTTCGGCGCCAGTGCGTATGCGGCAATGAGGGAACGGCCCGCCATGCGCGCCATGAGGCCCCCCAGCCGCAGCCAGCCGGTGTTGCGACCCTCTCAAACGCATGTTAGCCCGCAGGCCCTCCACTCTTTCCAGAATTCGAGAGCAAGCCATGTCGACTCCGGGCGCTCCAGACGGCGGTCAGACCGCGCAGGATACCCCGCATCTCCGCGTCCTGGCGCAATATGTGAAGGACTTGTCCTTCGAGAACCCGACGGCCGCCGCCGGCGTGCGTCAAGGCGAGGCCGCGCCCGCCATCGACATGGGAATCGACGTGAACGCCCGCCCCCTCCAGGATGGCGAAGCTTACGAGGTCGACCTGCGCATCGGCGCCAAGGCCATGCGCGGCGAGGATGTGATGTTCATCACGGAGCTCGTTTATTCTGGAGTGTTCCAGTTCGTGAACGTCCCGGCGGAGGACGTGGAGCCGTTGCTGTTGATCGAGTGCCCGCGCCTGCTGTTCCCGTTCAGCCGCCGCCTGCTGGCGGAAGTGACGCGCGAAGGCGGCTACCCGCCCCTGCTGATCGACCCGATCGACTTCGCTGCTCTCTACCGCGCACAATTGCGTGACCGGCAGGCCAAGAACGGCGCGCCGCCTCCGTCGTAGCCGGGACGTCCTGACTATCCTGTCTTCGCCCAGAGCGCCTTGTCGCCCATTTCGGCGATGAAGGCGTCGTGGGCGGCCCGTTCGTCGGCGTGGACCACTCGAATGAGCGGCGTCGGGCGTGGCGGGCGGCGCTCAAACCGCGGCAGAGTCGCGCAGCTTGCGTCTATGGGCGGGTTGTGGGCTTCGAAAGACAGCTTGCGCTCGCGCCCGCCGCGCAGCTGGAGATAGACCTCCGCCAGCATCTTGGTATCGATCAGCGCGCCGTGGCCGCCGGGGCCTTTGCGCTTGGCGAGATCGAAACCGAGCTTGTCAAGTTGGAATCGACGGCTCAACGCATCGAGCGAATTGGCGGCGCCGGGGAACAGCGCGCGCGCGATCTTCAGACTGTCGATGTAGCGATCCATCTCCAGGATCGGGCGGTCGAGACGGATGAGCTCCGCGTTCAGGAACTTGCGATCGAACTCGGCATTGTGCGCGATGATCGGGCTGTCCTCGAAGAACTCGAACAGCGCATCGACGATGTCGGGATCGCCGAACACCTTCTTGTCGCTGAGAAAGCGCGTGGTGAGGCCGTGCACCTTCACCACCTCCTCCGGCACATCGCGCTGCGGGTTGACGTAGCGGTGAAAGGTCTTGCCCGTGGGCAGGTAGTTGATCAGCTCCACGCAAGCGACTTCGACGATGCGATCGCCCGTATGTGGGTCACGACCAGTGGTTTCGGTGTCGAAGACGACTTCGCGCATCCCCGCCGGATATTAAGATTTGCGCAACGCGTCCAGCACGGATCTGACCTGCGCGCGGGCGTGGTCGAAGCCTTGCCCCGTGTCGATTACATGATGCGCGCGTTTGCGCTTTTCGGTGTCGGGCGTCTGCTTCGCGAGGATCGCCTCGAACTTCTCCGGCGACATGCCCGGTCGCGCCAGTACCCGCTCGCGCTGCACATCGGCGGGGGCGGAGACGACGATGATCGAGTCCACCCGCTTGTCCCCGCCCTTCTCGAAGAGGAGCGGAATGTCGAGCACAACGAGATCGGCGCCGGCGGCGCGCGCCTCGGAGAGAAAGGTCAGTTGCAGCCTCGCGACGAGCGGATGCACGATCCCTTCGAGCCGCCGCAGCGCATCGGCGTCGTCGAGCACGGCTTTGGACAAGAGCGTGCGATCGATTGCCCCATCGACGACGACGCCCGGAAACGCAGCCTCCACCGGCTCGACGGCTGCACCGCCTTTTTCGTAGATGGCGTGAACAGCGGCGTCGGCGTCGTACACCCGTACGCCTTCCTCCCGGAACATCTGCGCCGTCGTGCTTTTGCCCATGCCGATGGAGCCCGTGAGGCCGATCAGTTTCATGCGCGCTCCGAGTATCGCCAGGAGCCGTTCACGCGCCTTCTTCGTATCCGGCGCGATCTCGAACCAACGCTGGAAAGACAGCGCGCCCTGGTGGATCAACATCGCGAGGCCGTCCACGACGTCTAGACCGCGCGCACGCGCTTGCCGCAACAGATCAGTTTCCAGCGGCGCATAGACGGCGTCGGCGACGATCGCGCCGTCTTTCGCCCGGTCCATCGGCCATTCCGTTCGGTCTTTACCGACCATGCCGAGCGTCGTTGCATTGACGATGAGGTCTGCTTCGGCAAACGCAGCGGCAATGTCGCTCCATGGTCGCGCCGCTATGGCGAATGCAGACGGCGCGACCGCCGTGGCCGTTTCCGCGCCCCGCGCCGTCGAACGGTTGACGATGTCGATGTGCGCGATGCCCGCCTTGGCGAGCCCGTAGGCGATCGCCTTCGCCGCCCCTCCCGCGCCGACGACGAGCGCGCGTTGCACCCGTCCCTTCCAGTCCGGCGCATGCTCGTCGAGCGCCGCGATAAAGCCCGGCGCATCGGTGTTAGCGGCGAACAGATCGCCATCATGCCATTGCAGTGTGTTCGCGGCGCCCAGATCGAGCGCGGCTTCGTCCTGCCAGTCAGCGGCGGCGGCGGCGGCATCCTTGAAGGGCGCGGTGACATTGGCGCCGTAAAAACCCACGCCGCGCAGCGCCTTCATCGTTGCGTCGGCCGTATGCGCTTCCAGCGGCAGCGCCACATACACCGCATCGAGCTTGTGATCGGCGATCCAGCCCGCGTGCATCTGCGGCGACAGCGAATGCGCTACTGGATTGCCGAAAAGCGCGAGGACTTTTGTGCGGCCGGTGATGGTCATGACGCCCACCCAGACAATTTGCGCGCATTCTCCCGGCCCCCTCGCGGCGCGGGGCCGGGGGTGGGGCGGTGGTTCGATTGGTGAATGACTTTCGACGGTTCAGCCCAGCGGCTCGTCTGCCCCCCCGCCCCCTGCTCCGCGAGGGGGCGGTCGTTCTTGTGAGGTTGGTGCGCTCTCATCGCGGCATCGCCCCCTGCTCACGCAGATAGGCCAGCAACGGCAGCAGCGGCAGGCCGAGCACGGCGAAGAAGTCCCCGTCCACGCTTTCGAACAGCTGCGCACCGAGACCCTCGAGCTGATAGGCGCCGACGCTGTGTGTCGCGGCCTCGCCGACCTGCGCCAGATAGTCGTCGATGAAGCCGTCGCTCAGCACGCGCATCTTCAGTCGCGGCGCCATGATGTGACGCCAGACGGGCGTGCCGTCGCGTGCGACGACGGCGGCGGAAATCAGCGTGTGCGTCCTGCCGCTCATCGCGCGCAGATGGTCCTTCGCGGCGGCGAGCGTCGGCGGCTTGTCGAGCACCTGATCGCCCAGCGCGACCATGGAGTCCGCGCCGATCACCAGCCCGCCGCGCCGGTTCGACACCGACACCGCCTTCACCTGCGCCAGTGCATCGGCCTGATCTCTGGGCTTGAGCTTTTCCGCGCGCAGCGAGAGTTTGACGGCCTCCTCGTCCACACGCGGCTTGTCCACCACGAAGCGAACGCCGGCGTCAGCGAGCATCTTCGCGCGGATGACGCTGCCGGAGGCTAGTACAATGTCAGGTGTCACGGCGACGCTCGGCAATGAGATTGAGCACGGCTGCAGCCGTTTCTTCGACGGACCGCCGCGTTACGTCGATAACCGGCCACCCTTCCCGCTCGAACACTTTCTGCGCGTGGAGAATCTCAGCACGCACCGCTGCTTCATCTACATAGGACGTCTCGCGCGTCTCTTTCATCGTCGCGAGGCGGTTGCGCCGCACGTTGATAAGCCTGTCCGCCGACACCATCAGACCGACGATGAGCGGGGCATCCGGCTCGAACAACGACTGCGGCAACGGAATGTGTGGTACGATCGGCACGTTCGCCGCTTTAACGCCGCGATTGGCCAGATAGACGCAGGTCGGGGTCTTGGAGGTGCGGCTCACGCCCACGAGCACCACGTCGCTGTCCGCGAACTCCCGCTGGAGCTGGCCGTCATCGTGCGCCATGGCGTAGTTTAGCGCGTCGATGCGGCGGAAGTAATCGGCGTCGAGAACCCGCCCCGCCCCGATGCGGTGATTGAGTTCCTGGCCGAGATAACGGCTGAGCGAGTCGAGCACGGGGTCCAGTACGGCGACACAAGGCATGCCGAGTTCTTTGCAGCGAAGCTCCAGCCGTTCTCGCATATCGTCTTTGGACAGGGTGAACATGACCACGCCCGGAGCGTTCTCGATCTCACGGAGCACTCGTTCGAGCTGACGGGTCGAGCGGACGAGGTAATAGGAGTGTTCAATCGGCAGGATATTGTCGAACTGGGCGCACGACGCCCGCATGACCCCCGCCAGCGTTTCGCCGGTGGAGTCCGAGACGAGGTGAACGTTGAAATAGGTGCCGATCTTGGGTGTCATTTCGCACGTACTTACACCAAGCCGCGCCAAATCATCCATTGGCGCGGCCGGCCGACATGCTCACAGGGCCTGTGGAAAGGATGTCGAAATCCCAGGAGGCGACTCGAAGAAGGATATTCGACAGGGGTCAATTCCCTGCCGCGAACACGAACCCCACACCTTTGCTCAACGCCCCCTGTGTGAATGCCCCGGACCTGATGAAATCCCGAAAAATCCACGGCGCCCTTGCCGACCATGCCGCATTGCGCCATCGGGCTCTGAGCGGTCCATTGGAAATCTTGTGGAGGAGCCGGTTCACGTGGTTACCGACTTCCTAACAACTATCATCTCTCTTTAAGAGGATTCATGACGATTGATTCTTCCTTGGCGACCAAGCCGCTCCTGCGCGTTCTCGCGGGGGAACGGCAGGCAACGCCGCCGATCTGGATCATGCGTCAGGCGGGCCGCTATCTGCCCGAGTACCGCGAAATCCGAACGCAGGCGAAGACCTTCCTCGATTTCTGCTATGCGCCGGCGTTGGCCACCGAGGCCGTCCTCCAGCCTTTGCGACGGTTCGATCTCGATGCGGCGATCCTTTTCTCCGACATTCTGGTCGTTCCCCACGCCCTTGGCCGGCGGGTCGAGTTCCTTGAGGGCGAAGGACCGCGCCTGCCGCCCCTGCTGGACGAGGAAGACTGGCGCTTTGAGGATGTCGAGCGCGCCATCCAGCGCCTCGCCCCAGTTTATGAGACCGTGGACCGGCTAACCAAGGCCCTGCCCACGAACGTGACCCTGATCGGCTTTGCCGGCTCTCCGTGGACGGTGGCGACCTACATGCTCCAGGGTCAGGGCGGCGAGAAGGATCGCTGCCGGCGCGGCGCCTACCAGCGCCCACAGGAAGTAGACGCGCTTCTGGAAGTTCTCGTTGAAGCCACCGCCCGTCACCTTGAAGCGCAGGTTAAGGCCGGCGCGGAAGTTCTGCAGATCTTCGAAAGCTGGGCGGAAGGTCTGTCGGAGTCGCTGTTCGAACGCGTCGTCCTGAAGCCGACAACGGCCCTGGTGAAGCGAATCCGCGCGCTCGGCGTGACTCAGCCGATCATCGGTTTTCCCCGCGGGGCGGGCCTTCACTACCCCCGCTACGCCGCCGACACGGGTGTGACGGCGCTTGGCCTCGACACGAGCGTCCCGGTCTCGCGGCTGCGCGCCGTCGTGCCGAAGGAGATGGCGCTGCAGGGAAATCTCGATCCGCAACTGCTTGTGCTCGGCGGTGCGCCGTTGCGTGAAGGGGTCGCCAAGGTAATCGCCGCGTTCGAGGATCGCCCACACATTTTCAATCTCGGCCATGGCATTACGCCGGAGGCCAAGCCCGAGCACGTAGCCGAACTGGTCGCCGTAGTGAAGGCCAGCGCTGGATGAGCCTGCGTAAGGTCGCCGTCATTCTATTCAACCTCGGCGGGCCGGACGGACCGGACGCCGTGCGACCGTTCTTGTTCAATCTGTTCTCTGACAAACGCATCATCACTGCGCCTGCACCGGTGCGCCTTGCGATCGCTACCTTGATATCGCTCACACGCACGCCCGGCGCGCGCAAAAACTATGCAATGATGGGCGGCGGCTCGCCCATCGTGCCGGAAACTCAGGCGCAGCTCGACGCACTCCAGGGCCGACTTACGCCCACCGCAACGCACGAGTTCCGGGTATTCATGGCGATGCGCTATTGGAAGCCGTTCGCAAAGGACGCTGCCGCCGCCGCCCGTGCTTGGGGCGCAGAGGAGGCCATTCTTCTGCCGCTTTACCCGCAGTTTTCCACCACCACTACCGCCTCTGCCCGCGACGCCTGGGACAAAGCGTTTCACGGCCCGACACGCGTCGCCTGCTGCTATCCAATCGAAGCCGGCGTCGCGCATTCGCATGCCGACGCCATCGTGGATGCCTGGAAGCAAGGCGGATCGCCGCCCAGGCCGCGCGTGCTGTTTTCCGCGCACGGCCTGCCGCAAAGGGTGGTCGACGCCGGCGATCCCTATCAATGGCAGGTGGAGCAGACAGTCGCCGCGGTATCCGCGCTGCTCCCAGCCGAATGGGCGTTTCGCACCTGTTACCAATCCCGCGTGGGTCCGCTGAAGTGGATCGGCCCCTCTACGGAAGAAGCCATTGAGGAAGCGGGGCGAGAAGGCGCGGGCATCATCGTCTCGCCGATCGCCTTCGTGTCCGAGCACATCGAAACCCTAGTTGAACTCGATGTCGAGTATGCCGAGAAAGCGCACGAGCTCGGCCTGCCCTTTTATCTCCGCGCGAAGACGCCAGGCGTCGCCGACGCCTTTATCGACGGGCTGGCTCAGGTCGCGCGCCGAGCCCTAGATGACCCGCAAGCAATCGCGAGCGCGACCGGCGCACGCCTGTGTCCCGGCGCGTTCGGCGCCTGTCCGATGCACGCACGAAAGGACGCGGCATGAGCGACATCACGGCCCTCCTCGACTATGACTGGATGCGCGCCGTCCACATCATCGCGGTGCTCGCGCTGATGGCTGGCCTGCTGATGCTGCCGCGCTTCTATGCCTACCAGACCGGCTCTGAACCCGACGGCGAACTTGAGCGCAAGATGATCGAGGCGGCGAAGAAGCTGAACGCGATCATCCTGATGCCGGCGCTGGTTCTGACTTGGGTCTTCGGCCTTGCGACATCGGCATCCTCGAACTGGATCCAGTTCCAGATGGGCTGGATGCACGCCAAGCTCGCGCTCGTCGTGATCCTCACCGGCCTGCATGGCTACTACGTCGTCGAGGGCAAGCGCCTAGCCAGGGGTGAACGCCGCCGCAGTGAGAAGTTCTGGCGGATGATGAACGAGGTCCCGTTCCTCATAGCCATCGCAGTCGTGATCCTGGCGGTCGTCGAGCCGTTCTGATTGTGGTATAGATTGGCTGATGACGGATATCGAAGAAGTCGTCAAAGCTCTTGAGGCCTTACCCGAAGATAGATGTGAAGAGATCACGGAACGCGTGATTGTGCTCATCACCAACGCAGCTTTGCCAGACGGCGAGTCCTGCCTGATGGAAGAGCGGCAAGCTGTCGTAGATGAGCGGATAGCTCGTGGATTTCGTTCAGCGGACCCGGCTCGCCTCGAAGCGCTTTTCTCCCGATACACATAATGCGCCTCAAATGAGATGACGGCGCGGCTCACGATCTCGATGCCATCAGCCCTTACATCGCCCAAGACAGCCCTCGCGCCGCCAAGCGTGTTCTTGACTACATCAGATGTGCCGCCTCGTTGCTGGAGACGTCGCCGAAGCTCAGTCGCCGTACCCGATAAACGGTCCCAAAAGAGCTGGTGCTTGGTCGTTATCCCTACCTTCTCGTGTATCAAATCGAAGGCGGTGAGGTCGCGATCTTATCGGTGATGCAGCAGCGACGGAACCGGCGATAGCGCGGGTGAGCCCCTGACCCCCCCGCCCCCTGCCGCCCCTTGCGACTTGACGGCCCCGCGCCAATATGGTGTCCATCCGGGGTCGCGCTTTTGGCGCGCATGGCGTCTGGCGGCGCCCGCACTTCTTTCCCGCCGGAAATCAAACCCTCTTTCACAGCGACGCCTGCCGAGCCCTGGCTCAAGGTCCGCGTCGCGCGCCAGACTTTTTTGGGCGGTACATCCATGACAAACGAACAGCTCCTTGAGGGGCTCACCCAACTCACGCTTCAGGACCTGAAGAAGAAGCCGCCGGCGGAACTGCTGGCCTTCGCCGAAGCGCTCGAGATCGAGAACGCCAACTCCCTGCGCTCGCAGGAGATCATGTTCGCGATCCTGAAGCAGCTTGCGGAGCGCGGCGTCGAGATCGGCGGCGGCGGCGTCGTCGAGGTCCTGCCCGACGGCTTTGGCTTCCTGCGCAGCCCGCAGTCGAACTATCTCGCGGGTCCCGACGACATCTACATCTCGCCGCAGCAGATCCGCAAAGCGGGCCTTCGCACCGGCGACACCGTCGACGGGCAGATCCGCGCGCCGAAGGAAGGCGAGCGCTATTTCGCCCTCGTCAAACTCAACAGCGTCAATTTCGAAGACCCAGACCGGGTGCGCCACAAGGTGCACTTCGACAACCTTACCCCGCTTTATCCGGACAAGCGCCTGACGATGGAGCTGCCTGATCCGACGGTGAAGGATCGTTCCGGCCGCATCATCGACATCGTCGCGCCAATCGGCAAAGGCCAGCGCGCGCTGATCGTCGCGCCGCCGCGCACGGGTAAAACCGTGCTGCTGCAGAACATCGCGAAGTCCATCGAAGCCAACCACCCGGAAGTCTTCCTGATCGTGCTGCTCATCGACGAGCGCCCCGAGGAAGTCACCGACATGCAGCGCACGGTGAAGGGCGAGGTCGTCTCCTCCACCTTCGACGAACCGGCGACGCGCCACGTCGCGGTGGCGGAAATGGTGATCGAGAAGTCCAAGCGCCTCGCCGAACACGGCAAGGACGTGGTCATTCTGCTCGACTCCGTTACGCGACTCGGCCGCGCCTACAACACCGTCGTCCCCTCCTCGGGCAAGGTGCTGACGGGCGGCGTCGATGCCAATGCACTGCAACGCCCGAAGCGCTTCTTCGGCGCAGCGCGCAACCTCGAGGAAGGCGGCTCGCTCACCATCATCGCGACCGCGCTGATCGACACCGGCTCGCGGATGGACGAGGTCATCTTCGAAGAGTTCAAGGGCACGGGTAACTCGGAAATCATCCTCGACCGGAAAGTCGCCGACAAGCGCATCTTCCCGTCGATGGACATTCTGAAGTCCGGCACGCGGAAAGAAGAGCTCATCACGCCGAAGGAGCATCTGCAGAAGATGTATGTGCTTCGCCGCATCCTGAACCCGATGGGCACGCAGGACGCGATCGAGTTCCTGATTGGCAAGCTCAAGGATTCCAAGACGAACGACGACTTCTTCCAGTCGATGAACACCTAAGGCGGCTGCGTCCCTTCTCCCCCTGCGGAGGAGAAGGTGGTCGAGCGCAGCGAGACCGGATGAGGGGCCTATAGCTGTGCGCAGGAATGGCGCTTCAGCCTTGCCGAACAATGACGCCAGTCTCGCTTCCATAAACTCCGTCATTCCTGGGCGCGCGGAGCGTGAGCCCGGAACTTAGTCGTTCAAGCGAACCGTCTCATCCAGTCCCCCGGGTTCCGGCTCTCCGCAGAGCGTTTTTTGCTCCGGCCGGAATGACGGAGTCTGGTTGTCGCCGGGAGCAGACTTACCGCTACATCTGGGACACCACCCCGCTTTTCCACCGCTGCAGAAAAAACACCAAGACAATTCGACCGGGTCGCAAGCGCCCTGACAGTCCCCCCACGTCGCGCCGGGATAGTCCCGCCGGCACGTGGGAGGAGAGCAAGAAGCAGATCGCGAGACCGCTTTGTCATCGCCGCGCCGTTTACGCCGCCGCCGCGCGCGAGCTGCACTTGTGGCTGTTGCAGGTGACGGCGTGGGTCGTGGCCCGCCCGCGCCCGCCGCGCATCCTGCGTCTCGATTCCCAGGACGAAATCTGCAAGGCGCGCCGCGACATCCGCATGCTGATCTTCCTCGGCATGTGCGCGCGCATGACCTTCCGGCGCGACCGACCGAAACTCACGCGCAGGCCAAACGGCATTGCGGGTTATCAGCGGAGACCCGGAGGTCTCCTGCGCATCTACACGCGCGGGATCCCGCTGCGCACGCGCTTGCGCACCGGGAAGTGTGCGGTCCGGCATGGATACCGGCGCTATCACCTTCATTACCTCCGCCCCGGCCACGCTCCGGAGTCAAGGCGTGAGCACGAGCGACCCTGTAGTCTTCCGCGCCTCAAGATCGCGATGCGCCTGCGCAGCATCTTCGAGTTTGTAGCGCGTCGGTGGCGCGATTTTCACGATCCCCTTCGCGATCACGTCGAAGAGATCGTCGGCCGTTTCCTGTAGAAGTTCCGGCGTGCGCGTGTAGGTGAAGAGCGTCGGCCGTGTGAAGAAGAGCGAGCCCTTCTGCGCAAGGATGCCGGGATCAAATGGCGGCGCGGCGCCCGATGCATTGCCGAAGCTCACGAACATGGCGAGCGGACGCAACGAATCGAGCGAGGCCTGGAACGTGGCCTTGCCGACGCTGTCGTAGGAAACGTGCGCGCCCTCGCCGTTCGTGACCTCGCGCACGCGCTTGACGATATCGTCCCTGGACGTGTCGATCACATGCGCCGCGCCCAGCGCCTTCGCAATCTCGCCCTTCGCCGCCGAACCGACGACCGCTATCACCACCGCGCCGATGTGCGTGGCCCACTGCACCGCGATCTGCCCGACGCCGCCGGCCGCCGCGTGAACGATCGCGAATTCGCCCGCTTTCAAAGGATAAGTGCGCTTCAGCAAATAGCGCGCCGTCATCCCCTTGAGCATGGAAGCCGCCGCGATGTCGTCGCTGACGACCTCGGGAATCTTCACCGCCCGCGCGGCCGGCACCGCTTGCAGCTCCGCATACGCGCCGATCGGGCCCGAGCAAAAGCCCGCGCGATCGCCGACCTTAAAGCGCGTCACATCCGCGCCGACTTCGACGACTTCGCCAGCGCCCTCGAGACCAAGTCCGCTCGGCAACGGGATCGGGTAAAGTCCCGTGCGGTGATAGGTGTCGATGAAGTTCACACCGACAGCGCGCTGGCGGATCACGATCTCGCCTGGCCCTGCCTGCGGCGCGGCGACGTCGGCGAAGCGGATCACATCGGCGCCGCCCGTTTCGGAAATGCGTATGGCCTTCATGACGCCGGAACCTGCATCGGGCGCGCGGTGAGACACGCATTAGCCGGCACGCCCGGACCATCCGCATCGTCGAGCGCACGCATCGCCTCAAGCGGCCGTCCCGAAGAAATCATCTGGATGCCCGTGTCGGCGAACGCCGCATATCCTTGGTCGCCCTCGCGCGCGAAGCGGTTGTCCCAGCTCGTCGCCGCGCTGCCGATCGTGCCGAAGATCACTTCGATCTTCTTCTGCGCAAGCTCGACGTTGAGCGCGGAATTTGGCTGGCTCGCGCCGGTCCACGCCAGCACGCGGCTCATGTCGAAGCGCATGCTCGAAAGGCCCTCCAGCGAAGCGATCGACTCCGCAGGCACGGAGAGCATGAGATCCGGTGCCAGACGGTGTGCAGCAATCGCCGCTTCGGTCGTGTAGACGATGATGATCACGCGCTGCTCCGCACCGGCCGCACGTACGACGGCGATAACCTCGGCAATCGGCGTGTTGCGCTTCACATCGAGCTGCAGGATCGCGCGGCCCTTCGCCCAGTCGAGCGCTTGGCGCAATGTGGGCGGCCGCGTCGCCGTCGGTTTGCCGGCGTCATCCTTCAGACGCAGCGCCGCGAATTGCGCCGCCGTGACATTGGCGACCGGACCGGTTCCGGTCGTCGTACGATCGAGCGCTTCGTCATGCATCAGCACGAGCACGCCGTCTCTCGTTCGCCGCACATCGGTTTCGATCGCCACCGGCGACGGCGCGCCGCTGGCCGTGCGCTCGAATGCGGGGATGGCGTTCTCGAAAGGCGCGTCTCCGCCCCGGTGCGCTGCGATGATGGTGAGCGAGCGTTCGCGCAGACAATCGTAGAAGGCGCCGATGTCCTTCGGCGTGCGGTCGCGCACATCGCTGGGCGTCGTCACCGTTTCGCAGGCCGCGAGCGAAAGCGCCGCGGCGGCGAAAAGAATCTGCTTCAGCATCGACGCCTCAGGCCAGATGCTGCTGGAAGAACGCCACGGTCCGCGCGTCGGCGAGCTCGGCCGCATGCGCATCGTAGTGCGCGCCGCCCACGCGGGTGAATGCGTGATCCTGCTCGGCGTAGGTGTGCATCGTGACGAGCGGGTTGTCCTTCAGGCCGGTGTTGATTGCGTCCTGCGCGTCCTTCGGCACGAACTGATCCTTGCCCGCGATATGCAGCATCAGCGGCTTCTTCAGCGCCTTCGCGTCATCGAGTTTGGTCTCGATCGACACGCCGTAGTAGCCGACCGAAGCATCGGCACTGGTTTGGCAGGCGGCAAGATAGGCGAGCAGGCCGCCAAGGCAGTAGCCGACCGCGCCGACCTTCGTCGCGCCTTCCTTGCTCCGCGCGTGATCGATGGTGCGAGTGATGTCCTCAACGCCCTTGGCCGCGTCGAAGCGTTTCATGTAGTCGAAGGCCTTGGCCCACTCGCCCTCGGTCTTGTCGGTGAGCTGGATGCCAGGCTCAAGCCGCCAGAAGAGGTCCGGGGCCATGGCGAGGAAGCCTTCGCGCGCCAACCAGTCGGCCTTGCCTCGCACGCCCTCGTTCACGCCGAAGATTTCCTGGATCACGACTACGGTCCCTTTTGGGGTCCCAGCGGGTTCCGAAACATAGGCTTTGAACGACCCCGCCTCGGCGGGGATCTCGATCCAGCGTGACGTCATGTGATGGGGTTCTCCGAAACGGCGGCGGAGACTTACGGGAAAGCGCTCGAAGGGTCTATGTTGACCTCAGACTGATTTGGACCCTTCCACGAGGCCTGCCGATGAAGATGACGATGAATGTAGAGTGCACGCCGGAAGAGGCCAGACGGTTCGTCGGTTTGCCGGACGTGACGCCGCTCAACGAGATGCTCGTCCGCGAGATGACCAGCCGCGCCGAGGAGAACATGAAGCTCATGTCCCCCGAAGTGATGATGAAGTCATGGATGAGCTTTGGCGGCCAGGCGCAGGACTCCTTCATGAAGCTGATGACCGCTGCCGCGAGCGGCTCCGCCCGCAGCGAATGACATCCGCTGCGGCGACGATCTTCGCCCTGGCCTCAGGGCCCGGGCGCGCGGGCGTCGCCGTTCTCCGGATCTCTGGACCTCACGCGGGTCGCGCCATCAAAAGCCTCACCGCCAGGGCCCTGCCTGAACCGCGCCGCGCCGCGCGCCGCCGCTTTCTCGACAGGGCCGGCGACATCATCGACGACGGCCTCCTGCTCTGGTTCCCGGCGCCGGCAAGCTTTACCGGCGAAGACGTCGCCGAGCTGCAGGTGCACGGCGGAACGGCCATTGTCGCGGCGCTCTGCCAAGCCCTCTCCGGGCTCGGTCTGCGACACGCCGGCCCCGGCGATTTCACGCGGCGCGCGTTCGAGAACGGCAAACTCGATCTCACCGCCGCCGAAGCCATCGCCGACCTCGTTGACGCCGAGACCGAGGGCCAGCGCCGCCAGGCGCTGCGTCAGATGCAGGGTGAACTCGCCGCGCTCTACGACGGCTGGCGCGCACGCCTGCTGAGCGTTCTCGCGCTGATCGAGGCGGAGATCGATTTTCCGGATGAGGATCTGCCGGACGCTCTCGCGTCCCGCGCCGCGCCGGAAATTGATAGCCTCGTCGGGGCGATGGAGGCGCACCTCGCCGACCACGGCCGCGGCGAGCGCACTCGGGACGGCTACCGCATCGCCATCCTCGGCGCGCCGAACGCCGGAAAGTCGAGCCTGCTGAACGCACTGGCGCGGCGCGAAGCGGCGATCGTCTCCGAGACTCCGGGCACGACGCGGGACGTCGTCGAGGTGCGGCTGGTGCTCGCGGGCTTTCCCGTCTGGATCGCCGACACGGCGGGCTTGCGGGAAGCGGCGGATGCGATCGAAAGCGAAGGCGTGCGACGCGCGCTGGCCCGCGCCGATGAGGCGGACTTGCGCATCGCTGTCGTCGAAGGCGCCGCGCAATCGTTGCCGGAAGGCCTCTGCGAACGCCTTTCGCGCCAGGACTTCTTGATCGTCTCAAAGGGCGACCTCGACACACGGCCCGCGCTTGCTGCCGTCAGTTCGCTGGGCCTCGCGCCGCTGCATGTCTCGACGAGGACCGGCGCGGGCGTCGACGAACTGCTGACGCGCATTTCAGCGCGCGTGAGCGCCGACCTCACCCAGTCTGAGGCGCCGGTGCTTACGCGTTTGCGCCACCGCGAAACCGTCACCGATGCGCGCGCTCACCTGCAACGTGCGCGCGATGCGTTCGACATCGGCGGCGCCGAACTGGTCGCCGAGGACGTCCGCCTCGCGGCGCGCGCACTCGGGCGTCTCACGGGACGCATCGATGTCGAGGACGTACTCGGCGAAATCTTCTCGAGCTTCTGCATCGGCAAGTAGGCCTCGCCGTCTGTTCCACGCGAAACAGATTGAGAGCCGTTAAGCCCGGTAATCGCGAAGGATTTCAGCAACCTGTTTCGCGTGGAACTACGCCGCGCGCGCGGCCTCGTATTCCAGCAGCCTTTTGCGATCCTTGTCGAACCGCATCGCCGCAATCCAGAAGCACGGGATAGCCAGAGCGGACGCGATGTTCATCACGATCATCATGTCCGTGATAGGACGCGCGCTGCCGCCGGCCGCGAACCATTCGACCATGTAACCGCCGAGCGTGATCGACACGCCGAGGCCGACGACGTTCAGCAGCATGATGAACATCGCCACTGCCGTCGCGCGGATGCGATCGGGCACCAGTTCCTGGATCGTCGAGAAGGCCGGGCCGTACATGGCGCCGAGCTGGAATATCCCGGCGGCGATGCCGATCCAGAAGAGCGGGCCGTCGTCGGTGCTGAAGCGATACCAGATGCCTGTCGGCAGCAGCACCAGCAGCATCCACACCAGCAGCATCGGACGACCCTGCCCGGTCTTTTTCAGCCACCAGTCGCCGAGCGCACCGCCGAGAATGTTTCCGGCCACGCCTACGGTCGCGAACAGGAACGCGACCTTCAGGAAGAGCGGCCCTGTGTCGAGGTTCAACTCTTCCTTCCACCACAACGTATCGAACTGCGCCGCGCCCACGGCGAAGTGGATCGCCACGCCGCCCAGCATTGTCAGCAGCAGCGCCGGCGAACGCAGCACGCAGCGCCAGAGGTCTGGCAGGATGTGGATCATGGCCTTGATCGAGGCTGCCGACTGTGCGGCATCGCGCTTTGGTCGCGTCTCTTTCACGAGGACGAGGACCAGCGCGAGCGCGATGCCGATGCCGCCGAGCAGATAGAAGCAATTGCGCCAGCCGATCACCGGACCGAGCGTGCTCGCAACGACATACGCCAGACCGGCTCCGAGCGGCACGCCCGCGTAATAGATGCCCGAGGCGAGTCCGAGCTTCGATGCGGGAAAGCGATCGGCGATCATCGACAGCGCTGTTGGCGACAGCGTCGATTCTCCGACGCCGATGAAGATGCGTGGAATCGCCAGACCTACGAAGCCTTTCGCCGCGCCGGACGCCGCCGTCAGCGCGCTCCACAGCGCAAGACCGAGTGCGGCGAACCTGGGTCGGTGCGTTGTGTCGGCGATCATGCCCATGAACGGACTGAGGAGGCCGTAGAGCAGCACGAACAGTATGCCGCTGAGCAGACCGAACTCGCTTTTGCTAAGCGAGAGATCGGCGACGATCTCGTTGGCGAATGTCGGCAGCAGTTGGCGGTCAAGAATGTTCAGGATGTTCAGCACGACCATGAAGCCGAGGAAGCCGTAGGCTCCGGACTTCACTGTCTGAGGCGCTGACGATGACGTCAGCGGCGCGTTCGCACCGGCCATGTTCGCTCCCTCGCACGCGGTCTGACGCCGCTGTGCGAAAACCGTTGCACGGCCACCGGGAATGTCCAAGGCCGGTGAAAGGATTGCGAAACGTGTTTCGTGTGGAACGCCGAAGTTGACGGGATATCGCGTTGCTTCCTCATCCCGTGAGGCGCTTCAGGGCGGGCTCCAGCGAGGATCAGGCGATGCGATCGATCATCAAGGCATTCGGCGCCCTGGCGACGCTCTTCGACTTCGCGGCGCCTGCATGGACCGGTCCTGATCTCACGGCCTAGATATCCGGCCCCTCCGACCACATCGGCGGCGACACCTGTTTTCCGGCTGCCTCCGTGATGATCGGGTTTCGGGTGAAGAACACAGGCGACGCGCCGGCTCCCGGCGCCGTGGTCGTCAAGAAGCGCGGCCATAGGGTGGACGTGGCGTTGTCGTGCGACCCGTTCGTCCGCACAGGGCTCGTCCGATACCGCGCGACCCTCACCGATGATGCGTCGCCGCGCGACGGACACTTCAGCGATACCCGCAATCTGGCGGCGGGCGCGGAGCAAATCTGGACTGGGCCGTCGCGGGCGATGGGATCGCCGCCGACGCCCTATTCCTATTTCAGCTTTCCGCTGCCGACGGGCCTGTCTCCGGGCACGGACTATATCTACGTCGACCCGAACGATCGCGTCGTCGAGAGTAACGCGCGCAACAACGCGCCGCGCCTGCCGATCCAGGCGCGCTCCTACGAATTCCCTAGGACGCGGACAGCGCCGCAAAAGCGCCTGTAGGAGTTCGACAATCTGTTTCGCGCGGAACGCCGCCCCGAGGGCGGCAGCCGCCGCGTATCGACGGCAATGGTATTCTCGGGTATAAGGGTCCGTCTCCCGAAACTGGAACGGATTACCTCGTGGCCCACGGCCCGACATTCGACGTCATTGTCATCGGCGGCGGCCACGCTGGCTGTGACGCGGCTGCGGCCGCCGCGCGCCTGGGGACGCGCACGCTTCTGCTGACGCACCGCTTCGAGACGATCGGCGAAATGTCGTGCAACCCTGCCATCGGCGGGCTTGGAAAGGGGCACCTGGTCCGCGAGATCGACGCGCTGGACGGGGTCATGGCGCGCGTGGCGGATTCCGCCGGGATCCAGTTCCGGATGCTGAATCGCTCGAAGGGACCGGCGGTGCGCGGCCCCCGGGCGCAGTCGGACCGGAAGCTCTATCGTCAGGCCATGCAGGCCGCGCTGGCCGCAATCCCGAGCCTGACGATCCTGGAGGAT
>Ga0247843_1002489_pt1 | contig 33172 bp, 33 predicted proteins | sample LaCruzMarch2017__FD_192420 | JGI IMG/M metagenome (GOLD analysis project Ga0247843, IMG submission 192420) | Freshwater microbial communities from meromictic Lake La Cruz, Castile-La Mancha, Spain - LaCruzMarch2017_8m | ecosystem: Environmental > Aquatic > Freshwater > Lake | place: Spain... | reverse complement strand
TCAAGAAATCGGCCGCCTAAGCCCGCCCGGCGGCCGAGCCCATGCGGGCCATCGGCAAGAGGCGGACATTTGGAGTGCTACGAAAACCGGACATCTTGGCGTGCTATCGACAGTCGAGCATCACAGTCGATCATCACAGGCTTTACTCGCCGCCTCTGCATCGCCATCCTGCCAGCATGTTCCAGCGCTTCTTCACCGAACTCCGCCAGGCCAAGGTGCCCGTTTCCCTTAAGGAATATCTCGTCCTACTGGAAGCGCTTGAGAAGGACGTGATCCCCCCTCTGGTGGACGACTTCTACTATCTTTCGCGCGCGACGCTGGTGAAGGACGAGCGCCACATCGACCGCTTCGACCAGGTGTTCGGCCATGTCTTCAAAGGCGCGGAGTTCACCGCCGACGTCATCGACGCGATGATCCCCGCAGAGTGGCTGCAGGCGCTGACCGAAAAGTATCTCACCGACGAAGAAAAGCAGCAGATCGAGGCGCTCGGCGGCTGGGACAAACTCATGGAGACGCTGCAGGAGCGCCTCAAGGAACAGAAGGAACGCCACGAGGGCGGCGACAAGTGGATCGGTTCGGGCGGCACGTCTCCGTTCGGCAATAACGGCTACAACCCCGAAGGCGTGCGCATCGGTCAGGACAAGGGCCGCCACGGCAAGGCGGTGAAGGTCTGGGACAAACGCGAATATAAAAACCTCGACGACCAGGTCGAACTCGGCACGCGCAACATCAAGGTCGCCCTGCGCCGCTTGCGGAAGTTCGCGCGCCAGGGCGCTCCCGACGAACTCGATCTCGACGGCACCATCAAGGAAACAGCGCGCCAGGGCTATCTCGATATCGTCATGCGCCCCGAGCGGCGCAACACCATCAAGGTGCTCATCTTCTTCGACATCGGCGGGTCGATGGATCCGCATATCAAGATGTGCGAGGAGCTGTTCAGCGCGGCGCGCACCGAGTTCAAGCACCTCGAATACTTCTACTTCCACAACTGCCTCTACGAGCAGGTCTGGAAGGACAATCGCCGCCGAAACAACGAAAAGCTCAATACGTGGGATGTGCTGCACAAGTACCCGCACGACTACAAAGTTCTTTTTGTGGGCGACGCGACGATGAGCCCCTACGAGATCACCTATCCAGGGGGTTCGGTAGAGCACTGGAACGAGGAGCCGGGCGCGGTGTGGCTGCACCGCGTGAAGGAAATCTACGAGCATCTCGTTTGGCTCAACCCCACGCCGCAGCAGCACTGGGCGCACACGCCGAGCGTGGGCGTCGTGCAGGAGATCATCGGCCCCGGCCGCATGTTCCCGCTGACTCTGACAGGGCTGGATCGCGCGATGCGGGAGCTGAGCCGGTAAGGCGGGCCGGTAAGACGGGCCGGTAAGACGGAATTGGCGCGCAACCCGGTTTGTGAGACGATCGCGTCATGGGTGTGAAAGTCGGGCGACGCTGGAGCGGCGTCATCGCCGAGGCGATTAAGTCCGGGCGCTACGCGACCGTCGAGGACGTCGTCGCGGAGGGATTGCGTCACGTCGCCGAAGAAGAAGCGAGATTTCGCTGGCTGAAAGATGAGCGCGACCGAGCCATTGCTCGAGGCGGCTCAAACACCGCCGATGAGGCGGCGGTCGCGATCGATGACGCGCTGGCGGACACGCACTGACGCTTGCGCGCGCTCGTCTGCCTGGACGAGGCCCCTTGACCGGGCGCAAAACCGGCACGGAAGATCACCATGGCCCAAGTGGCATTTCATGCCATTGGACCTGAAGGAAAACCAATATCGAAGTAGCGGTACATGTAGAGCCTCAGCGGCTTGTTCTAGACCTGCGACGCGGGAACGGCGCCGACGCCAACCCATTCATGAGGGGCGCAAAGGAGACGCCGCATTAAGGCGTTAAACCTCGCAACTCTCCTGCTCATCATCATTGGCGCCATCAACTGGGGTCTGGTGGCCTTCGACTTAAATCTCGAGGCGACGTTGTTCAGCGCCGATCGGCGTTGACCAACATCGTTTACGCTCTCGTGGGCCTCTCGGCTCTCTGGCGGATCGCACCGTTTAACTGCGCCACGCGGGTGAACGAAGGGAACGCAGAGGCGAACGTCCGTCCCGTCGCATGACACGACGCCCGGCAAGAATTGAGCACTACAAGAGCGCCTCGGCGGCCCACACGCGGGCGCTTTCGCGTGCCGCCAGCCGCCCCTTGTTCCTTTTTTGTTTTTGACGGTTCGCCCGCATCGATGCAGAAGCAGCGCTGCGTATCGGGAGGATCACAATGATCGGCTACGTCACCATCGGCCACAACGGCATCGACCAGTCCGCCGCCTTCTACGACGCAGCATTCGCGCCACTCGGCTATGCGCAGACTTTCAAGGACGCGGACTCTGGCTGGGTCGGGTACGGGCCGAAAGAAAAGGCCGAGGGCCTGCCCGACATCATGCTCGCCAAACCGCATGACGGCGCCGCCGCGACCTTCGGCAACGGTTCCATGCTCGCTTTCAGGGCAGGCAGCCGCGCGAACGTAGATGCGTTCTACGCCGCTGCGCTCGGCGCCGGCGGCAAGGACGAGGGCGCCCCTGGCGTGCGCGGATCGTTCGACCCGCCGTTTTACGGCGCTTATGTCCGTGATCCTGCGGGCAACAAGCTCTGCGCCTATTTCAGAGGTTGAGCGAAGGCAGCCGCAAGGTCCGCGGGCACGCGGGCCGGACGACGCCTCACCGCGTCGAGCAGCGCCCAGGTCGTTTTGGCGCGCGCCTTCTCCAGCCCGCCGGCGCCGAGAATCCGCACATGACGATCGAAGCGCGCGCCGCGCAGCGCGCCGAGCCAGGTCTGCACGCGGATCGCTTCGCCCAGCTTGGTCTCGCGCAAGAAATCCATTTCGAGCCTAGACGCGACCCACACATACTGCGTCTGCATCTCAGCGCTCGCGAACGCCCGCCAGTGGCGCACGCCGGCCTCTTCGGCCCAGGCGACGTAGACCTTGTGATTGACGTGGCCGAGTTCGTCGATGTGTTCGGGGGCGGCGAGTGTATCGAACGAAAACTGCGCCACAGGCTCAGACATAGGAACTAGACCGGCTCGCCTTCGAGATAGCGCCGGGCGTCCGCGCCGCCGCCGCTCGCCAGCGCACGGGCCTGCTCCACCCAGTGCTCACGCGCGATCCGGCCCTTGAAGGCGAGGTACCGCTCGATCCACTCGATATTGGCCGGCGACCACTGCGCGATCTGGTCGAAGTGATAGACGCCCAGCGAATTCAGCGTCGATTCTATCCTTGGCGTGACCCCCGCGATCATCCGCAGATCGTCCGGCGCACCGCCGCGCGCGGCCGCCAGGCCCTGCGGTTTCACTTCAGCCCCGCCCTGCTCCATCGGCGCAAACGTGTCATCGCGCGGCGCCAGGGGGCGTTGTTCGGCAGCGGCCCTCGGCGCGAGCGCGATGGACTGCTCCAGATAACGCACGCGGCTATCGAGATACCGCGAACGCCATTTGAGGCGCGCAGCCTCTGGATCCTCCGCCGGCGCAGGCGTTTCAACCGTAACGGTTTCAGGCTCCGGCGCCGCTTCGAGTTCCGCGACCCGCGCGAGCAATGTCGTGCGCTCCGCTTCGAGATCGGCGAGCCGCCGGGTCACAGCGCTCGTCTCGGACTGGGCGCCCGCAAGCGCGCCTTCCTTCTCCGCGAGGATGCCCGCGATCCGCGCCCGTTCGCCGACGGCCTGCGTCGCCCGCGATTCAGCGGCGCCAAGGCGATCACGGAGCGCAACGAGGTCGACGCGGAGCTTGTCGAGTTCGCCGGTATCGACGAAGGCCTGCGGCGCGGGCGCTTCCGCGGCGCGGCCGCCTGCGTCGCGCAAACGCCCTTCGAGCCACGCCACGCGCGCTTCGAGATAGCGCTGACGCCAGCGACGGCGATTGTCGGCTTCAGTATCCACGGGCGCAGCCGGCGCGGCGAGCGCAATGGGCTTTGCGGCTTTCGCTTCGCCCTCCAGATACCGCACGCGCGCCTCTGCATAACGCGTGCGCCAGCGTTGCCGGTTGAGTTCGTCGCCCTGCGCGGGCGTCGCTTGCAGTTCGGCGATGCGTGCATGCGCCAGCGCGAGATCGCCGCTGAGATCGACCACCGGCGGGGCCACGCCCGCGAGGTGGTCCTGGGCCTCGAGGAAGCCGACGCGGCTTTCCAGATAGCGGGACTTCCAGCGCATCGCGCGGACTTCAGCGGTCTCCTCGTCGGCCTTCGGAACTGTGGCGGAATCGAGATCGGCTTCCAGCAGTGCGGCGCGGCGTTCAAGGTTGGCGCCTTTGGTTTCAGCCTCCCGGAGCGCGTGTTCCAGCAGCGCAAGTCGCTCAACCGCGCCCGTGTCGGGGGTCGCGGCAAGCAGCTGGGCTTCGAGATCGCGGATGCGGCGATCGTGTTCCGCGCACGCAGTCTCGCGTTGGTTGAGTTCGCGACGCAGCGCGTCGGCGTCTTCGCTGGCCTGTTCGTAGCGGATCTGCAGCGCATCGAGTTCGGCGTTGCCGAGAGAGCGGCCGCGATCACTGGCGGGCGTGTAGCCGACGAGACCGAGCAACTCGTTGCGAAGCCGGTTGCGCTCGCCGTCGCGCTCGATCCAGAGGGCGCGATTGCGCAGGCAGTGCCAGCTCCAGCCCGCAAGGCCGCCGCCGAACACGGCAGCCAGCGCCAAGGGCACCGCGAGCTGTTGAAGGAGGTAGAGCATGGGGCCAGGCCTCAGGTCACGGTGAATTCAATACGGCGGTTACGGGCGCGGTTTTCCGCTGTGTTGTTGGGCGCTTTGGGCGCCGTGTGTCCAAAGCCCTTCGCGCTCAGCCGTGCGCCGTCGACGCCGCGATCAGCGAGATAGTCGCGCACCGCCTGTGCGCGCGTCTGCGAAAGGGACATGTTGAGCGCGGGATCGCCGACATTGTCGGTGTGACCCGCGACCGCGATCGAATAGCCGTCGCAGCGGCGCGCGACGGTGGCGAGGTTGTCCAGAAGTTGGCGGCTCGACGGATCGATGGTCGCCGAGCCGGTCTCGAACTCGATGACGTTGCTGCGCATGAGCAAGCGGAACGCGTTCTGGCAGGTCTCGGCGCTGGCTTCGGAAAGATTGAGGCCCTCGATCTCACGGATGCCGAGGCTCTGGCCTTCCACCGTCAGGTCTTTGACGTACAGCACATACGGCGCCGCCAGCGGCTTGTCGTAATAGGCGCCGACATCGGCGACCGACGCCTGCTCCCCTTCGCCGATAATGGCGAGGCGATTGTCCACGAGACGGGCCTTGCCGCGCTTGAGCTTCCCGAGCTGACGCAGAGCATCGAGCGCGATGTCGTCCCAGATCGGCGACGGCGCGCCGAGGGCGACCGTCATGCGGTCGGTGATGGTCAACCCGGAGAATGGCGCGCGGGCAGCTTCAAGCAGACGATTGCGCGAGCGCTCGCTTGGGACGTGACCGGAAAGCGTGACGCCCGCGGCGGTCTTCTCTGCGCTCCACGAGAAAGGCGAGACGCGCGTGCCGACGATGGTCTGGTTGTCGACGCCGGTGACCCCGCCCAAGTACGGGCCGCCCGGTCCAGCCGCCGTCAGCGCGATCTCTTCGAGGCGGACCTGTTCGCCGGAAGAGGCGACGCCGCCTGACACAACCACTGTCTGGCCATCCATCTCGACCGCGATCTCGGCGACGCCGTTCTTCACCAGCGCGCGCTCGACCTTGGTCTTCAGCTGCGCCTCGATGCCCGTTAGCGAAAGCGCGTGGGGACCGAACATGGCGGCGACCAGGACGAATGCGGCGATGCCGCAGCCCAGCCAGAAGCCCGTCCAACACGATCCCGAGGTGTTCATTCCGCGCGGCCCTCGGCCACGAGCGGTTCAGCGCCGAGCGCGGCGCGCGAACGGGCCATCTGCACGGCGTCGTCGAGTCGGTCGATGTCGTCTTCCACGTCGCGGCGCACGCCGTGCATGACGATGGCGCGCAGCAGCCAGCCGCCGGCGAAGCCGACCGCGATCGCTCCCGCGAAGAGCGCGATGTAGGACAAGACGAGGTTCGTCATGGCACGCTCACTTCCGTTCGCCTGGCAGGAGAGCCCGTTGAACCTGTATTCAACCGGGCGCGAGGCAGGCTACATTTTGTCAGCCATAATAAAACAGGAAAACCCTGAAACGAGCGTTCCTTTTCCATGTAGAGAAGATTAACGCTCATCTTGCGAATAGTATCGCGCGGCAGGCGATTGCCGCTCTCTGCGCCCCTCCGAAAACATGTCCGCACCCTTACGCATCACCAGCGCCGCCAATCCGGTCGTGAAGAGCCTGAAGGCTCTGCACCTGAAGAAGACCCGCGCCGAGACGGGACTTTTTCTCGCAGAAGGCGCACGCCTCGCGTCGGAGGCGGCCGACTTGGGCGTCTGGCCGGAGATCATGGCGGTGTCGCAAGCTGCGCTCGAACGGCCGCAGGTTAAGAGATTGGCAAGCGCTGCGGCGAAAGCCGGCGCCCGCGTCATCGAGACGAGCGAGGCGATCCTTGGCCAGATCGGCAAACGCGACAACCCACAGACCGTGATCGGCGCCTATCGCCAGCGCCTCAAGTCGCTTGACGATCTGCCGACGGAAAAGCCCGCCTTCTTCGTCGCTCTCGAGGGCGTTCGTGATCCCGGCAATCTGGGCACCATCATGCGGACCGCAGACAGCGTCGGCGCACAAGGCGTGCTCCTTGTCGGGCAGACCTGCGATCCCTTCTCGGTAGAAGCGGTTCGCGCGACCATGGGCTCGATCTTCGCCATGCCGCTCGCACGCACGGACTTCACGACTTTCGAAGCCTGGCGACGCGGACGCGATCTGCTGCTGGTCGGCGCATCCCTGAAAGGCGTCGATCCGCACGACGCATTCCCGGCCGAGCGCGGCGTCGTGGTGTTCATGGGCAATGAGCAGTCGGGTCTGCCCGAGCAGATGGAAGCGGCGTGCGACGCGCTCGTGAAAATTCCGATGAAGGGGCGCGCGGACTCCCTCAACCTCGCCATTGCGACGGGTGTCATGCTCTATGACGTGTGGCGCAGGAGGGGCTATGCCGGGGCCCGTGACTGAACCGCATCCGAAAATCCTCGTCGCCGACGGGTGGAAGGACTACGCGCTGCTCGACTCCGGCGACGGCTGGAAACTCGAACGCGTCGGCCCCTATCGCTTTGCGCGACCTGAACCGCAGGCGCTTTGGCGCGCGCAATCGGCCCCCGACAAGTGGCAGGTGGATGCGCGCTTCTCCCCCGCCGCCGACGAGGCGGAGGAAATGGGCCGCTGGCGCACCACGCGCGACATTCCCGAAAGCTGGCCTGTCAAATATCGCGACATCGCCTTTCACGCGCGCTGCACGCCGTTCCGTCATCTCGGGTTCTTCCCGGAACAGGCCGTACACTGGATGTGGGCGAACGAGCACATTAAGCCGGGTGCCCAGATACTGAACCTGTTCGGCTACACCGGCGTCGCGAGCCTTATGGCCGCGGCGGCGGGCGCGCACGTCACGCATGTGGACGCTTCGAAGAAAGCCATCGGCTTCGCGCGCCAGAACCAGGACCTCGCGAAGATGGCTGATGCGCCGATCCGCTGGATCGCCGACGACGCGCTCGCCTTCGTGAAGCGCGAGGCGCGGCGCGGCAAGAAGTACGACGGCGTCATCCTCGACCCGCCCAAGCACGGTCGCGGGCCCAACGGCGAGACCTGGCGGCTGGACGAACAGCTCTTCGATCTCCTCTCTTCCCTGCGCCCGATCCTTGACGACAGCCGAGCACGCCCGACCTTCGTCATCGCCACGCTCTACGCGCTGCGGCTTTCGCACCTCGCCCTCAGCCGCACGCTAGCCGATGCGCTACAAGGGCTGGGGGGCGAAATCGAGGCCGGTGAGATGGCGCTGCGGGAGGAAGAATCGGACCGATTGTTGCCGACGGCGCTCTTCGCGCGCTGGATTCACGCGCCGGTCATTCCCACATAGGTCGTCGGGACGAGCGCATCCATCCGGGAGGGATGGTAAAGTGGCGCTCCATTGCGGAGGTTCCATCAGTGTCCGACACGCCGGCCCAACCCCAGCCGACTGCCGCCCCCACCCCCACATCCACCCCGCCGCTCGCCGTTGACCCATCTTCTGTGGATCGCGGCGCGCTGGACCGCATCCGGGCTGAAATCCAGATCGGCGACCGGGCGAAGATCTCCACCTACGGCGACCGCGCGCAGCGCTCCGTCACCAGCTACGCCGACAAGGTGCTGGCGCAGACGCGCAACCGCGAGCTGGGCGACACCGGCAAGCTGCTCACTGACATCATCATGAAGGCCAAGAAGCTCGACCCTGCCGCGCTGCAGGACGAGGGCTTCTTCGGCAAGCTGTTCGGCAATGCAAAAGCACAAGTCGAGAAGTTCAAGGCCCGCTACGACGACGTGGCCGGGCAGATCGACGGGGTGGGCATCGAACTCGACAAACGGCGCGAGGCGCTGCGCCGCGACATCGCCATGCTCGATGATCTGCACGAAGAGACACGCGTCTCCATCCTCGATCTGGAATCCTACATCGCCGCCGGCAAGCAGTTCGCGGAGGACTTCCGCGCCAACGAACTCCCGCGCCTGAAAGCGGCGTCGGAAACCGCATCCGCCACCACAGACGGCGGCGGCCTGATGGAGGCGCAGGCCTACAACGACGCCGCGCAGGCGCTCGACCGTCTGGAAAAGCGCGTCTTCTATCTCCAGCAGGCCCGCCAAATCGGCATCCAGCAACTGCCGCAAATCCGCATCGTGCAGGCGAGCGATGAAACGCTGATGGAGCAGCTGCAGGCGTCCACGCGCCTCACCATCCCGCTTTGGAAGCAGAAGATGGTGCTCATCCTCGGCCTCAACCGCCAGAAGGAAGCGCTCGACCTGCAGAAGACTGTGACGGAAGCCACCAACGCCATGCTGCGCCAGACGTCGGACATGATGAAGGATCAGGCGATCGACATCGAGGAACAGTCACAACGCGGCATCGTCGATCTCGAGACGCTGGAGAAGACCAATCTCGATCTCATCGAGACGCTTTCGGGCGTGATCCGCGTGCAGGAAGAAGGCCGCGCCAAGCGCATCGAGGTGGAGAACCGGATGGAGCAGCTCAGCGGCGAGCTGCGCAAGGCGCTGACCGACCAGACTGCGCGCTGAGTTCATGAGCGAGACGCGTGCGCTGACAGCCGGCGGCATCGCCGCCGCGCTCGTCCTTCCGCTTGTGGTGCTGGTGTTTAAGGCGCCGATCCTTCTGGGCATCGGCGCAGCTGCGTTCGCCTATGCCGGCGCGTTCGCGGCGTTCGGCGGTCTGGCGGGGGTCAAGGCGCAGCACTTTGCGCCCTCGCCCGTTGCGACGCCAGTGATGGCGCTGATGTCGGCGCAGAACGACGCACACAAGCTTGCCGCCGCCGCAGGCGCCGTGCGCGATCCCGTGGTGCGTTTCGACGCTGGTCGCATGGCGCGGACCGCCTCGCTCATCTTGAGCGCGGTGCAGGAAGACCCCTCGACGCTGATGACCGTGCAGCGCTTTCTCACCTACTACCTGCCCCGCAGCGCGACGCTCGTGGAAAGTTACCAGATCCTCGAGAGCGAACCGCTCCGCAACGCAGAGCGCCTCGCCGACATCGGCGCCCTCATCGGCAAGCTCGACAATGCGTTTACGCAGTACGCCGATCGTCTTGCAGACGACACGCTGAAACTTCTCGATGTGGAAATGCGCCTCGTAGAGACCGCATTGCAGGAAGACGATCTCGGCGATCCGCCGAAGGTCTAGGTTTCCGGCTTCCCTAGCGCAAACTGGCGCGCCTCGCCGTTTCGGCGCACACTGGCGCAAACGACACGGAGCCAGAGATGGCGGAATACGATCTCGTCGTACGCGCCGGCACGGTCGCCGACGGAACCGGCGGCGCGCTGGTCGATGCCGATGTGGCGATCACGGACGGCCGCATCGTCGCCGTCGGCAAGGGCCTCAAGTCCGGCGCCGAAGAGATCGAAGCCAAAGGCATGGTCGTTACCCCGGGCTTCGTCGACGTGCACACCCACTACGACGGCCAGGCCGTCTGGGACGATCGCCTGCAACCATCGACGCAGCACGGCGCCACCACCGTCGTCATGGGCAATTGCGGCGTGGGCTTTGCGCCGTGTCGTCCCGCCGACCACCACGCCCTGATCAGCCTTATGGAAGGCGTCGAGGATATTCCGGGCGCCGTGATGGCCGAGGGGCTCGACTGGTCGTGGGAGACCTTCCCGCAATATCTCGACGCCATTGCACGCCGCCCGCGCGACGCCGACTTCGCCGCCTTCGTACCGCACGGGCCGGTGCGCGTGTACGCCATGGGCGAACGCGCCATTGCGCGCGAAGCGGCCACTGAGGACGACATCGCGGTGATGCGTCGCCTCGTCGAGGACGGCCTGCGCGCGGGCGCCGTGGGCTTTTCCACATCGCGCACGCTCGCGCACCGCACGGCGGCGGGCGACTTCACGCCCACGTATCGCGCGGCGCACGCGGAGCTCCGCGGCGTCGGCGCAGCGCTGAAGGCGTCGCCGGGCGCAGCCTTCCAGATGATCACCGACTGGGATGACCTTGATGCGGAGTTTGCCGCGCTTATCGACATCGTCCGCGACGGCGGCGGCAAGGGCACCTTCACGTTGCTGCAGAATGACGCGCGACCGCAGATGTGGCGCGATGTGGTCGCACACCTCGCAGCCGCCAATGCGCAAGGCGCCGACATCACCGCACAGGCCATCGCACGCCCCATCGGGGTGCTCATGGGCCTCGACGCCTCCATGCACACCTTTCGTTTCCGCCCGACTTACAAGGCCATCGCGCACCTGCCGCTGAAAGAAAAAGTCGCGCGCATGCGTGATCGTGAAGTGAGGCGGGCCATCCTCTCGGAAGACGACGAACACCCGCACATCTTCATCCAGTTCCTAGGCAAGAAACTCGACCGCTTCTTTTCGCTCGGCCTCGCCGAACCGCAATACATGCCATCGCTCGACGACTGCATCAGCGCCCGCGCGCTACGCGCCGGCCGCGATCCGTTCGACTTTCTCTACGACGTGCTGCTGGAAGACGAAGGCCGCGCGTTTGTCTACGTCCCGCTGACGAACTTCACCGATCCCACCGGCGGCGTCATCAAGGAGATGCTCCTGCACCCGCAGACCGTCCCCGCCCTCGGCGACGGCGGCGCGCACGTGGGCACGATCTGCGATGCGAGCGTCTCGACCTTCCTGCTCACCGAATGGGTGCGTAAACGCAAGGAAATGACGCTCGAACACGCCGTGCATCGCCTCACGCAGAAACCCGCGCGCATGTTCCGGATGCTTGATCGCGGCGTGATCGCGCGCGGCATGAAAGCCGACCTCAATGTGATTGACCTCGACGGTCTCGGCATCGCGCCGCCGCGCATGAGCTACGACCTGCCGGCGGGCGGAAAGCGACTGTTGCAGGGCTCGCGTGGCTATCGCGCCACCATCGTGTCCGGCCAGACCACCTATCGCAACGGCGTCGCGACAAGCGCGTTGCCGGGCAAGCTTGTCCGCGGCGCGCAGGCGGCGTGAACATATCCGATGCTGCTCCCCCAAGCGCCGCGGGCGATCTGAGGAGCCGACGCGCCTGTGGTCTCGCGCGGCTCTCGCGCTCTGCGGGGCAACCGCTATGATCCTTTAGATGCTGCACCGGAGGGGGAGCATGAACCAAGGCCGCCTTGAGCGCGACGACGCCGCACACGGGTTGCGAGCCACTCGCATATCAGCGCGCGCGCCGCGCGCCGCGCCGACGCCCTGCATTCGCCACGCTCGACGCAGATAGACGCGCGCTTGAACAGACGCACTCTTCTTGTCCGCCTTTCGCGGACGTTGGCGCTCGCTGGCGCAATCGCCGTCCTGCCGGGCTGTTTCGCTTCGCGCGAGCCGCTGGTTACGGCGCGCGAGAGCGTGCGGGTGTTCGGAAACGAGGGCTACGCCAAGCACGTCGCCTTTGACCGCATGGGCGGCGGCCCGCTGGCTAAGGCGGTGCTGTTCCGCTGGACGGGCGACGCCTACGAGATCGTCTCACTCGCCAATCCCCGCGAGCGCATCACTTACCGCGTGGCGCCTCTGGATCGCGTGTGGCTTGTGGCTCAGGTCATCGAAGGCGGGCGCGCGACCTACGGCATCGCAAAGATCGACGGCCCGCGCGTATGGACCTACGCCCCCGAATGCCGGGGCCTGACCGACGCCGATCGCAGCGAACTCGACATCGACTATCTCGACAGCCAAACATGCCTGGTGGCTGACCGCATGCAACTGCGCGCTGCTTTGCAGCGTTCGTTGCAACGTGGACTGCGACCGCAAGGCTATTATGAAGTCGTGGCGGCGCCCGCCCCGCCCACCCCGCCCGCGCGGCCCCCGCAGGGACCGCCGCGGTAGCTACACATCCCCGATCATTTCAAGCCACGCATCCTCGTTGATCACCTTCACGCCGTTCGCTTCGGCGTCCTTCAGCTTCGATCCTGCGCCTGGTCCTGCAACCACGAGATCGGTCTTCTTCGACACGCTGGCGGAGACTTTCGCGCCCAGCATGGTCGCGCGCGCCTTCGCCTCGTCGCGGCTCATCTTTTCAAGCGTACCGGTAAAGACCACCGTCATGCCCGCCACCGGGCTCGATATGGCGACGCGCGCTTGCGCCTGCGGCGTCACCTCTTTCAGCAAGCGCGCCATCGCCGCGCGATTGTGTTCTTCGCCGAAGAAATCGCAGAGCCGTTCCGCAGCGACCGGACCGACGCCGTCGATGTTCACGAGCGACTTGAACGTGTCGTGAGGTTGTTGCGCGGCGGCTGTTTTCACGGCGGCGATCACAGACGCCATATCGCCAAACTCTTGCGTCAGCCCCTGCCACGCCCGCGTGTTGACGCCCTTCACCGATGGCGGTGCGCCGTCGAAGAGATCACCCGCGGCTTCGAGCGCGGGCGCAGCTTTCAACAAGGCGTCGCGCGCGCCGGGGCCAATGCCCTCGATCAGCGTCAGCCGCACATACGCCTCCCCCGGCCGCCCCTGCTCCGCACACAGACACGCCGCCTCAAACGCGTCCCACGTCTCGAAATAGCGCGCGAGCACGCCCGCCGTCGTCTCGCCGATGTCGCGTATGCCGAGGGCGAAGAGGAAGCGCGACAGATCGGGCGACCGCCGCACATCAATCGCGGCGAAGAGATTGGTCAGGCTTTTTTCACCGTAGCCTTCACGTTGCATGATCGCGTCGCGATGCTGCGCGAGTTGGAAGATGTCGGCCGGCTCCTTCAACAGGCCGATCTCGAAGAACTCCTCGATCTGCTTGTCACCGAGACCTTCGATGTCCATCGCGCGACGCGAGGCGAAATGCTTGAGGCGTTCCACGGTCTGCGCCGGGCAGTTGAGCCCCCCGGTACAGCGCGCGACGACGCCCGTTTCCCCCTCCACCTCGCGCGCGACGTGCGCGCCGCAGCGCGGGCATTCGGAAGGGAACATGAACCTCTTTGCGCAACTGGGCCGCTTTTCCAGCAGCACATCGACGATCTGCGGGATCACATCGCCCGCGCGTTGGATCACGACCGTATCGCCGACGCGCAGATCTTTGCCATCACGGATGGGCGAGCCGTCCGCGCCTTTGCCCGCGATATAGTCGCCGTTGTGGAGCGTCGCGTTCGTCACCGTAACGCCGCCGACGAAAACTGGCTCCAGCCGCGCCACGGGCGTCAGCGCACCGGTGCGCCCCACCTGGATGTCGATGCCAGCGAGCACGGTCTGGCCCTGCTCAGCCGCGAATTTGTGCGCGATCGCCCAGCGCGGACTGCGCGAAACGAAGCCGAGGCGCTGCTGCAGATCGAGGCGGTCCACCTTGTAAACGACGCCGTCGATTTCATAGGCGAGATGGCTGCGTCCCTCGCCTATCTTGCCGTAGGCCGCGAGCAATTCGTCTGTACTCGTGCACACCCGCATCCCCGGATTGACCGGCACGCCCATCGCCTCAAGCACCTCCATCGCGCCGGATTGGGTGTCGGCGAGCGGCGCGGAGATTTCGCCCCAACCATGCGCATAGAACCGTAGCGGCCGCGTCGCGGTGATGGCGGGATCGAGTTGGCGCAGCGCGCCGGCGGCGAAATTGCGCGGGTTCACATAGGTCTGCCCGCCCGCCTCGCGCGCACGTTCGTTCATCGCCTTGAACGCCGCCTTCTCCATGAACACTTCGCCGCGCACTTCGATAAGATCGGGCGCCTCGCCTTTCAGCTTCGCGGGAATGTCTGCGATCGTGCGCAGGTTCGCCGTGACGTCCTCGCCCTCGCGACCGTCGCCGCGCGTGGCGCCGAGCGTAAAGACGCCCCTCTCGTAGCGCAGGTTCGCAGATAGCCCGTCGATCTTCGGCTCTGCAGTGATGGAAAGCGCGGCCTCTTCCGGGAGCGAGAGAAACCGCCGCAGCTTCTGCACGAAGGCGCTCACGTCTTCGTCCGCGAACGCATTGTCCAGCGACAGCATCGCTTCGCCGTGGCGGATCTTGCCGAACTTCTCGACGGCTAAGGCGCCGACACGCTCCGTCGGGCTGTCGGCGCGTTTCAGTTCCGGGAAACGGGCTTCAAGTGCAGCGTTGCGCTGGCGCAGCGCATCATATTCGGCGTCCGAAACGCTCGGCGCATCTTTCTGATAGTAGCGCGCGTCATGCGCGGCGATCTCCTCCGCAAGCGCTGCGAGTTCCGCCTCGGCCTGCTTCTTCGTGAGCTTTTCGGCGGCGATGGCGCGAAGGTCGGACATGGCGCGAGTTTAGCTGAAGGCGGGTCGCGCCACCAAGGTCGCTCCTGTCAGGTCGCTCCTGTCAGGTCGCTCCTGTCAGGTCGCTCCTGTCAGGTCGCTCCTGTCAGGTCGCTCCTGTCAGGCGCGCGCCAGCCCGTGCCCGCCCACGGGCCGCGTCGCCTGGCCTGCGTCCATGCCGGCGATCATTGGCCGCCCCTTGGCGATCGCGTCGCGCACCGACGGCGACGCGAGTGAGGCTTTATGGCTTTCTTCGCTGTCCCATACCTCGGTGATCCAGATGGCGTCGAGGTCTCCCGGATCCTGCGCGACGATGTAGCTGAAGCAGCCCGGCATGCCCGCGACGCCGTCGAGAAGCACCGCGATCAGCGCGTCGCGCTGGCCTGGCTTGGCGGTCATCTTGCCGATCAATCCGTACATCGCCTCGCCCCCCTCACGCGTGTGCATGCAACCTGTCGCGGCGAAAACCCCGCCGGCAACCATCTGACGCCGGTCGATCGCCATGCGTTTTTCTAGAACAGACGCGAGAGCCAGCCGCGACGGCGCGCTTCGGGCTCGCCAACCTGCGCCACGCCGCTATCGCCCATGAGGGCGTAAGTGCGCTGGTACCACTTGTCGCCCGGGAAATTGTAACCGAGGACCGCCGCCGACTGTTGCGCTTCCTCGATGAGGCCCACGGAGAGATAGGCTTCCACCAAGCGATGCAGCGCCTCCGGCACGTGGCTGGTGCGCTGGAAGTTCGGATCGCCCACGACTTTCTTGAAGCGGTTGATCGCCGAGAGGTGCTGTTCGCGATTCAGATAGAATCGACCCACCTCCATCTCCTTGCCCGCGAGTTGGTCATAGACCATGTCGAGCTTCAACCGCGCGTCCCGGGCGTAGTCGCTTTGGGGAAACCGCCGCACGACATCGGTCAGTGCATCTAGCGTGAGTTCAGTGGTCTTCTGGTCGCGGCCCACGTCCATGATCTGCTCGAAATTGCAGATGCCGATCAGGTAGTAGGCGTAGGGCGCGCCCTCGTTGCCGGGGTGCAGCTGGATGAAGCGCCGCGCGGCCGCGATGCTCTCGTCGTACTGGTTGGACTGGTACTTCGCGTAGGACGTCATCAGCATCGAGCGACGCGCCCACGACGAGTAGGGATGCTGGCGCTCGACCTCCTCGAAGGCGAGCGCGGCCTCGGTCCAGCGCCGCTCGTCCATGAGATCTGCGGCGCGGTTGTACAGCTGCTCGACGGGCTGTTCTTGATACTGGAGCCGCTGTTCGCGCGCCTGACCCGCGCAGGCGCCGAGGGAGCCGGCGAGCGCAAGCGTCAGGAAAACCTGCGTCAGGCGCTTGGAGCGATGCATCATGCGGACGGACCCTCGTGGGCCGCCGGGACCTGGCCCGGTCGGCAATTGTCTCGACCGACGCCGGTGACACGGCGACGGCTCCCAATGGAAGCGGCTGGAATACATGAGCCGCGCGCCGCCGCAAAGCTGCGGCGCTGCAGAGGTTCATGATGGTGAAAAATGGCGCCCGCGAGGCGATCAACCACGAAGCAAAATCAGAACATAAAAGGAACGCCGACGCGAGGCCGAACGCGAACCTTCAAGGAGCAATAATCTCGGCATGTTGGCAGCGCGCATCGCTATATCCACTGACCGGTGGGCGTCGTGCTACCAGCGTTGCTGAGGTGAGCACATGAAAGAGCGTGAGGCAGCACCGGGAGTGGAGTTTACCGTCGTTCGCGAGATCATCGCCGTCGATCGGGAAACCGGGGAGAAACATCGGGTCAGAAATGAAATCTCCGCTCCCTTTGATGAAGACGAGGGGCCTGCGTGCGCGTGGCGAATTACCGGGCCAGTGGAAAAGGCTTACATGCAACCCGGCGCCGACAAGCTTCAGGCCTTGAACCTCGCGATCTATTCCATGCGAATTATCACCGAGACCTGCTTCACTGAATACGATCTGCTCGAAAAAGACGCAACGCCCCACCGACCGGCATGGCGCTGAAGCAGGCAAAAAATCGGCTTCAACCCACCGCAGCCAACGCCGGCGTCCGGCGCTCCGCCATCGCCGCCACGACGTCCGGCGGCGCCCAGCGCCAGGCGCGGGGCGTGTCCAGCAGCGCCTGCACCAGCTTTACGTTGAGCGCATGGCCCGGCTGGTCGGCGGTGTAGCGGCCGAGAATCGGCGCGCCCGCAAGCGCCAGATCGCCGATGGCGTCGAGTATCTTGTGCCGGACGAATTCGTCTTCGAACCGCAGGCCGTCCTCGTTGACCACGCGACCCTCGTCGATAACGACGGTATTCTCGTAAGAAGCGCCGAGGCCACGGCCGATGGCGTGGAGCTTCTCCACATCCGAGAGGAAGCCGTAGGTGCGCGCATCCGCAATCTCGGTCAAAAAGGCGTCCCGGCCAGGAAAGTAGCGGCGGCGCTGCACGCCGATGGGAGCGTCCTTGTAGCGGATGGTGACATCGAACTCGGCGCGATCGGAGGGCTCCAGCGAGGCGGACTTGTCGCCCGCGGCGATGGCGATGCGCTCGACGATCTCGATGCTGCGGCGCACGCCCGACTGTTCCTTGCGGCCCGCACTCGCGAGCAACTGGACAAATTGAGCCGAGGACCCGTCAAGGATCGGCAGCTCCGGCCCGTCGGCCTCGACGACAAGATTGTCAATCTCAAGCCCCGCACACGCTGCGAGGAAGTGCTCGACAGTAGCGATCTCCACGCCGGCGGCGTTGCGCAGCGTGGTGCCCAGAGTCGTGGAGGCCACGTAATCTGCAGTCGCCGGAATACAGGAATCGCGGGCTTTCTCGTCGCTCCTGACGAAAACAATGCCGGAGTCGACCGGCGCGGGGCGGATGTACAGGCGCACGCGCGCGCCCGTGTGGACGCCTATGCCCGCACAAACCGCCGGGCTCGAGATGGTGTGCTGCAGTTCCACGCAGATGTACCTTTGGGCCTAACCCGACTTCCCCACCGCCTCCGCTACGGAACACGCGCGCTTGCCTCAACTCAAAGACGATTACGGTTTGTGACCGTTAACCGTCACGGAAGCTCCCCCCGGAACGGTCCCCGGAATCGTCCCCGGAATCTTCCCCGGAATCTTCCCGGAAGCTTCCCCTCCCCCTCCCCCTGGCCTCCCCCTGGCCTCCCCCTGGCCCGCCCGACCGGTGACGATTGGTTCACGACGGGCCTTGGCTTCCCCTGAAACGTGTATCAAACCCAGTCGCTATGTCCTCGACGCCCTCCACCTCCATCGACGAAGCCCGTCGAACCTACGAAAACCTCATGGCGCGCGCGCAGTCGGGCGAAGGGCCAGAGGCAGCGGAGGCGGCGCGACGCGCTGGAGCGATTGCGCGCAGCTTTGACCACCATCGGGCGGTTGCCGCCTTCGAACGCGCCATAGCGCTCGACCCGGAGCACTTCGCCGCTCATCTCGGCCTGGCGAGAACGTTGTCCTCTTCGGGCGAGAACGCCGCCGCGTGGGACTGCGCCCTGCGCGGGTTCAAGTTCGCTCGCGATCCCCGCGAACGCGCGGTGGCCGCCCATGACCTCGGCGACCTCGCCCTGCGGGCGGGCCGTCTGGAAGAGGCGCGCGAAGCGTTCAACGCTTTCAGGACCGTCCATGAGGAACTCCACCGGCAAAACCGCGACGACCGCGAGATCAGCCGCAACCTCGCCCTCGCCTGGGGGCGGCTGGCTGACATCGCCGCGATGAAGGGGGAAACGGCGGAGGCCCGCAAAGGCTACGAGCAGAGCCTGCAATTGAGCGCCTCGCTCGCAGAGTCCGAGCCTCACAACGGGCAGTTGCTGGCGGACGTCGGCGTGGGTCATGAGCGTCTTGGCGACCTGGCCATGGCCATCGGCGATCTCGCCCGCGCCCGCGTGCACTTCGAAGAAAAGCGTCGCCTCATGGAGCGGCTGATCACCCGTGACACCAACAATCCCGAGTGGGCGCGCGATCTGGGGACAAGCTGGACCAAGCTGGGCGACCTGGCCCGTGCCGAGGGCGATCACGCGGCCGCGCGCGCCGCGCATGAACGCGGGCTCGCCGTGCGCACCCAGTTGGCGGTGCGCGATTCCGGCAACACCGACTGGGCGCGCGATCTGGCGCTGTCGTGGCGCAAACTCGGGGACGCCGCCCGCGCCTCCAACGATCACGCCGTGGCGCGCGCAAGCTACTGGCAAGGCGTCGGCGTCGTCGACCGGCTGGTCAAGCGCCGCCCCGACGATCCGGAGTGCGCGCGCGAACTGGCGGGCCTGTGGGCGCGAGTCGGCGAAACCGGACTGGCGGAGAACAATCTCGATTCCGCCCGCGACGGCTTCACCGAAAGCCTCGCGATCATCTCGACGTGGGCGCTACGTGACCCAGCAAGCGCCTTCTGGGCGCGTGAAAGCGCTGTCGCGCACGATCGCTGCGGCGATGTCGCCATGCGATCGAACGACGTGCAGGCCGCCCTTACGCACTTCAGCGCCGCGCGTGATCTGCGCGCGCGCTTCGCAGCACTGGAACCCGCACCCGGCATGTGGGCGCGCGATCTTGCGGTGAGCGATACAAAACTCGGCGACGTCGCGCTCGCGGCGGGCGACACGCAACAGGCGCGCAAGCACTTTGAGTCGAGCCTCGCGACACGCATGGCGTTCGCCCGCAAAGCGCCTCAGGATCCATCGACCAAACGCGATCTCGCGATCTGCCTCGAACGTCTCGGTATGGCCGCTTCCGCCGCCGGCGACACCCGCGGCGCGCGCAGTGCTTGGGAACAAGAACTGAAGCTCGCCGATGGCCTGCGCGCGCTCGATCCCACCGATACGCGCACGCGCCGTTTCCAGGCCGTCGTCCACGCCCTCCTCGCCACCCTCGGCGAAAACGACCATCACGATCACCGCGCCCGCGCGGTGGCGATGCTTGAAGACCTAAAGAACGAGGGCAAGCTCACGCCGAACGATGCGCCGTTGCTGGAAAGGCTGAAGAGCGAGGGGTGACGATTGAATCCGCTACCGTGGGTTCATCTGCCTGCGGAGAAACGCCGGGATTTCGAGATCTTCGTCGTTCGGGGGCCTGTCGTCGTGGACGAGCTGTTCGTGTTCGACGACGGGCGGCGTGGGCGGCTGGTGCTGTTCGGCTTCGCCGCCGTTCATCCAGCCAAACAGGTTGAACCCCGCCTTCTTTGGCTCATCCGGACGCCGTGCGAACGTCGGGCGCGGTTCGTCGTAGGCGCCGACCGCAGGCGCGGTGGGCGTGAGCTGCTGCAGCGGCTCGGCGCCCGGAGTCGGGCGACGCTGCGGCGCGGAACCGTACACGTCGGCGGCCTTGCGCGCGGGCGGCACGACTGTGTTCATCGAGACGATGGCGTCATCGTCGATGCCGGTGGCGACGATGGAGACGCGCATAGAGCCATGCATGTGCTCGTCAAACGTGGAACCCAGAATAATGTTGGCGTTCGGATCGACTTCGGCGCGGATTTCGTTGGCGGCGCTGTCGACCTCGTAGAGCGTCATGTCGAAGCCGCCGGTGATGTTGATGAGAACGCCCTTGGCGCCTTTCATCGACACGATGTCAAGCAGCGGATTGGTGATCGCGCCATGGGCGGCGTCGATGGAGCGGTTGGGGCCGGAGGCCTCGCCGGTGCCCATCATCGCCGTGCCCATCTCGGCCATTACGGTGCGCACGTCGGCGAAGTCGAGGTTGATGAGGCCAGGCATGACCATGAGGTCCGTCACGCCGCGCACGCCGGAATAGAGGATCTGGTCGGCCATCTGGAACGCTTCTGCGAACGTCGTGCGGTCGTTGGCGATCCGGAACAGATTCTGGTTCGGAATGACAATCAGCGTGTCGACGTGCTTGCGCAGTTCCTGTACGCCCGCCTCGGCGAGCTGCATCCGGCGTTGGCCTTCGAAGTGGAACGGTTTGGTGACCACCGCCACCGTGAGGATGCCGCGTTCCCGCGCCGCCCGCGCGATGACCGGCGCTGCACCTGTACCCGTGCCGCCGCCCATGCCGGCCGCGACGAACACCATGTGCGCGCCGTCGAGGAACTCCATAATCTCGGGCGTCGACTCCTGCGCCGCCGCCTGACCCACTTCCGGGCGCGCTCCGGCGCCGAGGCCCTCGGTGATTGCAGCGCCCAGTTGGATGCGATTGTCTGTCTTGGCGCGCAGAAGCGCCTGCGAGTCCGTGTTCGCCACAACGAATTCAACGCCCTGCAGGCGGGCGTCGATCATGTTGTTCACGGCGTTGCCGCCCGCGCCGCCGACGCCGAAAACCACGATGCGCGGCTTCAGTTCGCTCACGGAAGGCGCGTTCACATGAATCATAATTCACAGACCTTGGGGAAGTCGCAGACGCGCATATGGCCCCGGAATTCGTATTTTCACAGACTCGGAGGCGCCGCGCCAGCGGTCGAACGCAGCTTCAGAAATTTTCTTTGATCCATGCGACGGCCTGCGCGACCACCGCGCCGCCGCCGACGCCCGCCCCCTCGCGCACAACGGCGGGACCGGCGGCCTTGCGCGCGCGCGCCATTTGCGGCGCAGCGGCGGCGAGGCGTGAAAATCCGCAGCGCAGGACGCCCGTCGCAAGCGCGTGCGTGGCGCACGCCGAACCATGCTCGAAGCCTGCGAAATTCAGCGGCTGCGCCAGGCGGACGGGGCGCTTCAGGATGCGATGCGCGATCTGACGGATGCCGGGTGTAAGCGAGACGCCGCCGGTCAGCGCCACGCCATGGCCCACGGGCGCAGCGCCATAGCCCGCCAGCGCGAGGCGCTGGCCCACGCGCTCGAAGATTTCTTCCAGCCGCGGCAAGAGGGCCTCTGCGATCGCCCCGCGGAGCGCGCGGCCTGGCTCCAAACGCCCGTCATCGCCCAGCGTCGGCACTTCCAGCGCCTCGCCGAGGTCATAGTCGCCCGACAGGGCCCCATGCGCGAGCTTGGCGCGCTCGGCGACGGCGAAGGTGGTGTTGAGGCGCGCCGCGAGATCGAGCGTCAACCGCGCGCCGGCGCCGGTCATGGTTTCGGCGTGGCGCAGGACGCCGTCCTCGAATACCGCAACGCCGACCTGCGATTCGCCGAAATCGATCACGACCGCGCCCGCCTCACGCTCTTCTTCGCTCAGCACTGCATGCGCAGCCGCGAAGGGACCGGCGACGACAAACACAGGCTCGGGAAACCCCGCGCGCACGATCGTCTCCTCGACCGCCGCGACGGCTTCGGCGGGCGCGTGGACGAGGCAGACCTCCACAGCGAGTTCCTGGCCGACGAGGCCCCGGGGATCGGCGATGGGTTCGTTGTCATCGATGCTGTAGCCGAGCGGCTGGCAATGAAGCAGGCGACGATTCTCGAGATCGGCGGCGACCCGCGCGGCGGCGATGGCGGCGGAAACCTCCTTGGCGGTGATGATCCCCTTTTTCACCCGCACGACGCCCGTTGCGCGCGTGGTGACCAGATCGCCGCCCGCATAGGCGGTAGCGAACGCCGGCATTGCATCTCCCGCCATGCGCAGCGCTTGGTCGGCGGCCACGCGCAGCATGCGCACCTGGGTGTCCGGATCGGTGAGGCACGTTCCGCCGTGACGGAGCGCCCGCGCGCCGACGCCGAGAATATCGATGGCGCGTTCAGAGGGGCCGTCCGCCGGCGCGGCCGCGATCAGGCAGGCGATCTTGCCCGCGCCGATGTCCACGGCGGCGAGCGGCGGGTGTCCGCCGGTGCGGTCGCGCAGTCCGAGACGGGCCTCGAACGCGCCCATGTCAGGCGCCCTGCTGCAGGCGACGCGGCGACGGCGGCGGCGCGGAGGTGGTGGACACAAAGGGTGGGCGCGGCGTCACCACCAGACGGCGCGGATCGCGCAGATCGAGACGCACATAGGCGCCGTCCATCACGCCGTGGCGGGCGTGAAGGTTCTCAAGCCGCGCCATCGCACCGACAGGGTCTTCTTCCGGCAGCATGACCACGAGGCCGTTCTTCAGATTGAGGTTCCAGCGCCGCTCGCCCACACGCACGAACGCCGCCAGGCGCGCGCGTGTTAGCGGCAATTCTTCCAGCGCATGCAACACGGGCTCGGCCGCAGGGCCAGCGCCGGCGCCGACGATGCGCGGCAGATTTTTGTAAACCGACGGCGGCGCCCCGTGGACGCGCTCGCCTGCCGCATCAACGACCGTCAGCGCGCCGTTTTCCTGCCAGACCGCGAACGCATCGCGGCGCTGCACGCTGACCTTGATGGTCGACGGCCACCGCCGCTGCACGGTGGCTCTCTCGACCCAGTCGAGGCTTTCCACATTGTCCTTCATCGTGCGCGGGCTCGTGCCGACGATGGATTTCCGCCCGTCCGGCAGCACGACTTCCGCCACTTCCTTGCGCCGCTGGCCTTCAACGCCTTCGACGTCGATAGCCGCGGTGAAACCGATGGCCGTCGCCATGCTGTCGGCGCTGGCGGCCACCGCTTCGCGGAGAGAAAAAAGGCTGCCGCCGATCCACGACGCGCCGGCGATCGCCGCGCCGCCGATGATCAGCGCGCCCGCCAGCGTCACGCCGGGTTTGCGGCTCTTGCGCGTCTGCGCGGCGTGCTCTGCGTAGGCGGCCCCTTCCAGCTTGATTTTCGCCAGACGCGGCATCGCCTTCGGCGGCGGCGGGGGCGCGGCGCGGTTACGATATTTGCGGGGTTTCACCGGGGCCATGAAGCGTCCTCCAGTATCCACGCGACGAGTTCGTCGTAGCTCATGCCCAGATGCGCGGCCTGCTCCGGCGCGAGCGAGGTCGGCGTCATGCCGGGCTGGGTGTTCACTTCGATCAGGCAGACCTTGCCGGTCTTCTCATCCCATTTGAAATCGGAGCGCGTGAGACCGCGACAGCCGAGCGCGTCGTGCGCGATCTCGGCCCATCGCATCATGCTCGTCGTCATGTGTTCGGCGATCTTGGCTGGCAGTTCGTGGCGCGAGCCGCCGTCGGCGTATTTCGCGTTGAAGTCGTACCACTCGCCGGCGGGAATGATTTCGGTGACGGCGAGTGCGCGCGATCGCGTCTTCTCCCCGAGTACGGCGACGGTATATTCGCGTCCGCCGATGAATTCCTCGACGAGGACCTCTTCGCCGTAGCGCCAGTCGGGATCGAGCAGTTCCTCGGGCGGGCGGTTGGCGCCTTCTCGCACAATGAACACGCCGACCGACGAGCCCTGCGCGTTCGGCTTCACCACGTAGGGCGCCGGAAGCGGATGCGCCTTCGCGGCCTCGTGACGGTCCATCAGCTTGCCGGCGGCCAGCGGAATGCCGTGGAGCCCGAGCACCGCCTTGGCCTTGGCCTTGTCCATCGCCAGCGCCGAGGCGAGCACGCCCGAGTGCGAGTACGGCAGGCGCAGATATTCCAGCACGCCCTGCACGCGCCCGTCTTCGCCCCACTCGCCGTGCAGCACATTGATGACCTTGTCGGCCCTGAAGGCCTTCAGCTGGTCGATCCAGTCGGCGTCCTGCGGGTCGATCTCGCCGACCTCGTGGCCCAGCCGTTTCAGGGCCGCGACGCAGCCTGCGCCGGTGCTCAGGCTCACCGACCGTTCGGGACTCAAGCCCCCCAGCAATACTGCGACGCGCGCCATCCAAGGCTCCCAGATCAAAAACCAGCTAAAGCGCGTTGAGGTTAAGGTTTTCTCCGCAACGACGCCTGTTCGCGGCGCAGTTTGCAGGTATTTTTCGGCGCCGCCTTTTTCAGCGCCCGAGGGGGGTTGGGCGCCGCCTTTCGGGGCGCCCTTAACGATCTGTTGCCGCCGCGTGCGATTTCCCTCACCGCCGGTCCCGCGAGGGCCTAGCGAGGGGGCGGAGGAAAACGATGGGAAGGGTGCTGATCGCCTGCGCGAGCGCGGATGCGGGTATGGCTGCGCGCGTGGTGCGGTCCCTGGCTGACGCCGGCCATGTGGTCGAGACGCGCCAAAAGGCGCCGCACCTCAAATCCGACAAGAACGCCTTCGACGCCGCCGAGACGCTGGTCCTGCTCTGGTCGCGCCGTATGGCCGGCGAGACCGCCATGCTGCGCGAAGCCGCCGCCGCGGAGAAACGCCTTGTGATCGTGCGCCTCGACGCGACCCGTCCGCCCCTGCCTCTGCGCGCCGTGCGCGCCGTCACCCTTTCGGCCGCCCGTCCCCAGCCAGGCCTCAAGGCGCTTTCCCAGTCCGTAAGCGGCATGGCCGCCGCACCCGCTTCGAAGAACAGGGCCCGCGCCGGCCCGCCGAACGCACCGCAAGCCCCGCACCCCCCGACCGGTCGCGACGAGCGTTCCACCTGGCGCGGCACGTTGCTGCTGACGCTGATCATCGGCGCGATTGCGTGGTCGGCGTACTACGTCGTCGTCGGCAAGCCGGTGGACCTTAACGCCGTCATGGCGGCGTCGCCATTTTGAGTCCGATGATCCCCGCCAGGATCAGCCCCGCGCTCGCCACCCGCATCAGATTGGCGCTCTCGCCGAGGAAGACGATGCCGACGATGAAGGCGCCTACCGCCCCGATGCCGGTCCAGACCGCATAGGACGTGCCGAGCGGCAGCGCTTTCATGGCCAGCGCCAGCAGCGTGAAACTCGCGATCATGGCGACGATAGTGACCGCGCTCTCGACAGGTTTCGTGAACCCGGCCGACTGCTTCATGAAATAGGCCCAGATGACCTCAAGCACGCCGGCGATGGCGAGATAGATCCACGGCATGCGTCGTCTCCCGTTGCGCCGTTGCGCCGTTGCGCCGTTGCGGCAGCGACGGGCGGTGGTTGTCTCTAGTCGGTGCGGCCGGATGGGAAAAGCGCCGCAGCCGGCTGGGCGGGGTTCAGCGCCCGTGCTAAGCGGCGCCGCCTTGGAGATCGCCATGAACCTGCGCCGCATCCTCACCGCGTCCGCCGTCGCCCTTCTGTTTCTGGGCGGCGCGCCATCGTTTGCCCAGGAGACGCCCCCCGTGGCGGCGACCCAGGAGCAGGAGATCGTCGTCACCGGACAGCGCACGGAGGAGGTCATTCGCGCCTTCGTCGGCGAGATCGCAGTTGCAGCGCGCGGCGAAAACCAGATCGCCCGTTGGGATCGCAAGATCTGTCCCGGGATCTCAGGCATGCGGAGCCGCTACGCGCGGGCGGTCATCGATCGCATGGCCAAGCGCGCCTTTGAGGTCGGCCTCGATGTCGGAGAGCCCGGCTGCCAGGCCAATATTCTCGTTCTCGTGACGCCCAAGCCGACCGAAGTGACGCGCCAGATGCTGGAAGAAAACAAGGACGCCTTCGGCTGGCACGCGCAACGCGGACAACGCACGCAGGGGCGCGACGCGCTTCGCGCGTTCGTCGATTCTAAAGCAGCTGTGCGCTGGTGGCACGTGAGCAAGACGGTGATGGCCGATGGCGCAACGATCGGCGAGGGCGCGACGGCGGACGCCGCCAGCGTCCGAGTGGGCAGCGTGTCGCGCCTGAGCCGCAGCACACGGCTCGACTTCGGATCGGTGTTCATCGTGGTCGACGCCAACCAGCTTGACGGCCTCTCGTTCTCGGGCGTGGCGGACTACCTGGCGATGGTGGCGTTGGCGCAGCTCGATCCCGATACCGACACCTCGCAATACCCGACCATTCTCAACATCTTCAGCGCGGGTGTGACAGATGCGGCGGCGACGACAGCTGCGTTGACCGACTGGGACCTCGCCTACCTGCGCGGCCTTTACGGCGCAAAACGCGAAGCCACCAGCGCGAGAAGTCAGCAGGACGACATCGCCCGCTCCATGAACCGAGACCTCACGCGCCAATAGGCGCACCGCAGCGCGCTTAGGATACGGTGCGCCCGACCCGCTTGATCTCCCAGTGGAGATCGACGCCGTGCTTTTTCAGAACCGCTGCGCGCACGTCTTCGCCCAGGCCTTCGATGTCGGCGGCGGTGGCGTCGCCGGTGTTGATGAGGAAGTTGCAGTGCTTTTCGCTCACCTGCGCCGCGCCGCGCCGCGCGCCGCGCATGCCGGCGTCGTCGATGAGCTTCCAGGAGCTGCGCTGGTTGGGCGTGCCGGGCGGATCGGGATTGGCGAAGGTGGAGCCGCCGGTCTTTTCGCGGATCGGCTGTGAGGCTTCGCGTTTCGCGGTGATCTCGGCCATGCGCCCATCTATGGCGGCGGGATCGTCGGGCGTGCCCTGGAAAACGGCTTGCGCCCAGATCATGCCTTCGCCCACTTCGTTGCGACGATAGCTGAATCCGAACTCGACATTCTCCCACACGCGCATCTCGCCGGCGCGATCATAGCCCCACGCGGAGACGAGAATGTCCTTCGTCTCGCGGCCATAACATCCCGCGTTCATCGTCAGCGCGCCGCCGACCGTGCCGGGAATGCCGACGAGAAATTCGAGGCCCCCAATCCCTGCCTTCGCCGCCGCGCGCGCTACCGCCATGTCGAGCGCGCCGGCGTCGGCGATCACCCAGTTGTTTTCCGCATCAATGGTGACTGCGCCGAACGCGCGTCCGGCGAGCCGGATCACCACGCCGGGCAAGCCGCCGTCGCGCACGATGAGATTGGAGCCGACGCCGATGGGATAGACCGGAACGTTTCCGGGGAGCGCGCGCAGGAAGTTCGCGAGGTCTTGGTGGTCGGCGGGAATGAACAGCGCGTCCGCCGGGCCGCCGACGCGGAACCAGGTGTAGGGCGCGAGCGCCTCCTTGCGCAGCAGCTTGCCACGCACAGGCGGAAGATCAGGAAGAGACATCGGCGCTCGGTAGCATCGACGTCGCGCGCGCGTCCATGAGGTCGGCGCCGATGGCCTTGAGCGGCGATCCGATAGCGCCGGCCACAAGCGCGGCCAGCACTTTCGGCGCCGGAGGAATGCGCGAAAGCGGTCCAGCGATCCAGTCGCGCAGCCATGGCAGAATTTCGGAGTCCGATTGATAGACCGGCGTGAAGAGCCAGCTCGCGGTCTGATAGAGGCGCGTGTGCATCAGGCGCATGCGTGCATACGCAGCGAGCGCCTCGTCCATGCCCCGAGTCGTCGTCAGCGCGTACGCCAGCGCGAATGCGTCGAGCAGCGCCATATTGGCGCCCTGCCCGAGTTGCGGACTGGTGCATCGAAAACTGTCGCCCACATGCACAAGGCCGCGCGTGACGGGATACGCCAGCGTGCGATGCGCATAGCTCGCATAGACGAGATCGTCGTGCGTCGCGATCTGCGCGAGGAACGGTTCGACTTCGGGCCAGATCGTGCGCACCTCGTCCTTCCACGCGTCGAAAGCGCCGGTGCGCCATGCGCCAAGATCGATGCCCTTGAGGCTCCAGAAGAACGCCGCCTGCGTTGGCGCGCCGTCCCGCAAACGCCCGATCGGCAGCACGCCGACCATGCGGCGCGCCGCAACGTAGCGCTGCTCCAGCGCGTTCGCGTCGAAGGCTTCGCCGTGCGACCAGTCCAGCGACGCCCATAGCGCGCCGTACGCGAGTAGACGCCCCGTTTTCGGCGACAGCGGCGAACGCACGCCGAGCGCATCGATGAGCAAATGAAATGGCGCTGACTCCGCGCCATTCGCGAAGAGGAAGCGGCGGTCCTTCACGCTGCGGACTTCACGTCGTGTCTCGAAGTTCACACCCGCCTTCACCGCCGCATCGTGCAGAATCTCGAACAGCGCGCCGCGATGGACGCCGATGCCGTGACTCGTGGAATCGAGAGCGCTGTAGCGGACATCGAGCACGACGCGGTCGGTCGGCTTCGCACGGCCCAAGAGCCGATCAATGCGCGCGCCGAGGTCACGCGCGCGACCGGCGACGCCGAGTTTTGCGAGCACCGCCATGCCAACGGGCTGCAGGATCAAACCCGACCCGATTGGCGCGGGGCGCTCGAGTTTGTCGAACACGGTGACGCGCCAGCCGGCGTTGGCCAGCAAGGCGCCAAGCGCAAGTCCCGCGACGCCCGCCCCGGCGATGGCGACCTCACGTCCCGCCGCCATGCCTTCTAGGCGCCGTTCAGCTTGGCGGGCAGCGCGTTGGCGTGCACCGTGACGTCGCCGGCGCCGAGACAGACGACAACGTCGCCCGGCTGCGCTTCCGACTGCACAAGAGCGGGCAAGAGATCGAACGAACCGAGCTTCAAGGCGCGGCGATGTCCGTGCGCAATGATCGACGCCACCAGCGCCTCGGCGTCCACGCCTTCGATCGGCGCCTCCCCTGCCGGATACACATCGGAGATGGCCACCACGTCGGCTTCATTGAAGCAGGTGGAAAAATCCTTGAACAGGTCACGCAGGCGCGTGAAGCGGTGCGGCTGCACCACGGCGATGACGCGCCCGTCGGTGATCTCGCGCGCCGCCCTGAGCACGGCGCTAATTTCAACGGGATGGTGGCCATAGTCGTCGATGATGCGCACGTCGTTCCACGAGCCCGTGGTGGTGAAGCGCCGCTTCACGCCGCCGAAGGACTTAAGTCCCTTGCGGATGCCGCCATCGGCGACGCCGAGTTCACGCGCCACCGCAATTGCCGCCAGTGCATTCTGCACATTGTGGCGCCCCGCCACCGGCAGGAAGAGATCGTGCAGCGTCACGCCAGGCCCGTCGCCGCGTTTGCGCGCAACAACGTCAAACGTCGAGCCGTCCTTGGACGGGCGCACATTGGTGCCGCACACATCGGCCTGCGGATTGAAGCCGTAACTGATCACGCGGCGGTTCTCGATTTGCGCGGCGAGGGCCTGCACCTGCGGGTGATCGATGCACATCACCGCAAAACCGTAAAAGGGGATCGACTCCACGAAGATTTCGTACGCTTCGTTCATAGCCTCCACGGAGCCGTAGTGATCGAGGTGCTCGGGATCCATGTTGGTCACGACGACGCCGGTGGCGCGCAGGCGCGTGAATGTGCCGTCGCTCTCGTCGGCCTCCACGACCATCCAGTCGCCCGCGCCCATGCGCGTGTTCGAGCCGTAGGCGTTGATGATGCCGCCGTTGATCACGGTGGGGTCCTGCCCACCGCCTTCCAGCAACGCGCCGACCATCGACGTGGTCGTCGTCTTGCCGTGCGTGCCCCCGATGGCGACCGTCCATTTCAGGCGCATGATCTCGGCGAGCATTTCCGCCCGGCGCACAATGGGCGCGCCGCGTGCGCGCGCCGCATCCACTTCCGGGTTGCCGGCTTTGATCGCCGAGGAGATGACCACGACGCCCGCCTCGCCCACATTCTCCGCCGCATGGCCTATGAAGATGCGCGCGCCCTGCTTTTCCAGCCGCTCGGTGTTGGCTGACGCCTTCGCATCCGACCCCTGCACCTTGTAGCCGAGATTGATCATCACCTCGGCGATGCCCGACATGCCGATCCCGCCGATGCCGACGAAATGGACGGGCCCGGTGTCGAACGGAACGGGACGGCGGATGGACATGGGTGCTCAGTTCTCGTTGGCTGCCGGCGGCGGACGCTTGCGCACGCGTTCCAGACCGATGGAAATGAAGTGGCCCGCCACCGCTGCAAACGCCTTTTCGGCGGCTTGCACAAGTCGCTCCTCGCGCGCGGCAGGCGTGGCTCCGGAAAGCGCCAGGATCACGCGGCGATGACCCCGTCGGAACGCAGGTACTCAGCCGCGCAGGCGATCGCCGCCGTGAGGTCTTCGGCCGTGGGGACTTCGACCGTGCTGTCTTCGGCCGTGCTGACTTCGGCCGTGCGGTCTGGATAGCCAGCAAGCACCGCCGCGAAATCGCCGCCTCCGGCCGCCAGGTCGTCGCGCACGATCTCCACAGAGATCCGCCTGCCCTTGATGCAGGGCTTGCCGCCCATGACGGCGGGATCCTGGGAAATGCGGGGATGGTCCATGACGTTTCTGTAGCCGTTTGACGCCCCCACGTCACCGGGAGGTCGAACGCTTGCGGGACTGGACGGCGGCGACCCTCATTGTCCAAACTGCGCTACGCCGGGATCGCCCGGATCAGGGAGATCGCGCATGTCCGCCAGGAGCCTCGGCCTCGACGCCGCCCGTTTGCAGCGCATCGACGCCTACTTCGCGGAAAAATACATCGGCTCCGGCAAGCTGCCCTGCGCGTTGACCATGATCGCGCGCGGCGGCGAGATCGCGCATCTTGGCGTCCAGGGCTTCGCGGATGTCGAGCGCGGCGAGAAGATCACCGAGGACACCGTCTTCCGCATCTACTCGATGACCAAGCCCATCACGAGTGCGGCGTTCATGATGCTGGTGGAGGAAGGAAAGGTCGCGCTCGACGACCCTGTCCACCGCTTCATCCCGGAATGGCGCGATCTCGGCGTGTTCAAGGCGGGCTTTATCGGCACGTTCCAGACGAGCCGCACGGCGCGGCCGATGCTGATGGTGGACCTGCTGCGCCACACTTCGGGCCTCACCTACGGCTTCCAGAACCGCACCAATGTCGACGCCGCCTACCGCAAGAACGGCATAGGCGAACTGCCGCAGAAGGGCACGCTCGACGGCATGATCGCGGGGCTCGCTGGTCTGCCGCTCGAATTCTCGCCCGGCGATGCGTGGAACTATTCGGTGTCTACCGACGTGCTCGGCTATCTCGTGGAAAAGATTTCCGGCGTGCCGTTCCCGCAATTTCTGAAGGAGCGCATCTTCGATCCGCTCGGCATGAACGATACCGGCTTTGCGGTCAGCCCGCGCGGCGTCGACCGTTTTTCGAGTTGCTACGCCGCGACCCCGAAAGGCGGCATCTTCCGTCAGGACGACGCGCGCGCGAGCGCCTATCTCGAAACGCCGGCCTTCATCTCGGGCGGCGGCGGCCTGGTCTCCACAGCGCATGACTACCTGCAGTTCTGCCGCCTCTTGCTCAATGGCGGCGAAGTCGCCGGCAAGCGTCTGCTGGGGCGCAAGACCATCGAACTCATGACCATGAACCACCTGCCCGGCGGCAAGTCGCTCACCGACATGTCGCGTTCGCTCTTCAGCGAAGTCGCCTATGACGGTGTCGGCTTCGGCCTCGGCTTGGCGGTGACGACCGATCCCGCGCGCACGCTCTTGCCCGGCAGCGCCGGAGAGTACTCCTGGGGCGGCGCGGCGAGCACCTATTTCTGGATCGACCCGAAGGAAGAACTGATCGCGATCTTCATGACACAGCTTCTGCCGTCGACGCTTTATCCGCTTCGGCGGGAGTTGCGGACGCTGGTGTATTCGGCGCTGACGTGAGAGGCTGCTACCGGTTCATATGGTTCCACACATCCAACGCACGGACATTGTGCTCTCCGACGCCTTTCAACTGATCGAACGATACAACCACTCTGCAGGCATCGATGGCCCCAAAGCGCTGAGCACTGAGCACTGTGCGACGAGCACTGTGCGACGAGCACTGTGCGACGAGCACTGTGCGACGAGCACTGTGCGACGAGCGCTGTGCGACGAGCACTGTTAGACGAACGACAAGCAAGTGGCCAAACGCCTCACGTACCCGCTGAGGCGTCTGCACTCGGTATCCGCCGCCTAATTCTATGTCGCGAAGATAAGACCGCGCTATGTCGATGCGCGCTCACTTAAACCCCGCATCTGCGGCCGCCGGTAGCGTGAGAAACCCTCGCCGAGCGCCGCGCGGAGCGCACATTTGCGAAGGTCCAAGTTGGGCCTGATGCCTTGGACGGTTGACCGCCGCTGCACGATTGGCTGCAATCTGGCAAGCCGCCCCTCCAACGCGTCGACCTTCACGCGCAGATAGCTCACCTGCATCCACTCCATACGAAGTGTTGCCGATGTAGCCCGACACGCAGTCGCATGCGCGCTCGGCCGTCATCAACGAATTGGCAGCGCATTGGCGCGCGTAATGCCCTAAGGCAAGCGTCCGGATAGTAGAGTTCGTAAACTTGCAGATCTGTGAGAAGCACGTGAAGTACATTGCGCTGGGGAAAAACCAATCCGGTCGCGATTGCATCGGGGCTGCCTGACGCGCGGATGGCGCGACGCTTAATGTCGGCGTCACGACTTGGATCAGAACAACCGAGCTGGGAAATGTCCCTGAATGTGCGAGACTGTTCGCCATCGGGAACACAATAGGTCCCGCCGTGTCATGCATGGGCGGGCGGAGCCATCGACACCGCGAAGAAGACCAAAGCTGCCGCCACACACCCCATAGCTCCCCTCCTCAATGGAATGCTTCCAATCCTAGCCCACAGCCGCCTTCTCCGCCAGATCCGCCAGCGCCTTCGTCGCGTCCACTTTCGCACTCGCGCGCGCCGCCGCTGCGCGGACGCCTAGATCGTGCGGATTGGAAAGCCGTTGCGCGAGCACGCGCGCGAGCGTCTTCGAGTTGAATTCGAGTTCGTCGATCACGTCGGCGGCGCCGATGCCGCTCAGCGCCTCGGCGTTAGCGGTCTGGTGATCGTCGGCGGCGATGGCGAGCGGAATGAGGATCGAGGGGCGGCCCGCCGCCTGCAGCTCCGTCACCGTCGAGGCGCCCGCGCGCGCGATGACAAGGTGCGCCTGCGCGAGCTTCACGCCCATGTCCTTGAAGAACGGCGAGACCTCGGCCTTCACGCCCATGC
>Ga0247843_1002488_pt1 | contig 33180 bp, 37 predicted proteins | sample LaCruzMarch2017__FD_192420 | JGI IMG/M metagenome (GOLD analysis project Ga0247843, IMG submission 192420) | Freshwater microbial communities from meromictic Lake La Cruz, Castile-La Mancha, Spain - LaCruzMarch2017_8m | ecosystem: Environmental > Aquatic > Freshwater > Lake | place: Spain... | reverse complement strand
TCTGAGCAGTGATGATCTGGGAACGTTTTTCATTCCAAAGTTTAATTAGGTCTTTCTCGTTCATATTTTCTCTCCAATTTCAGGTTGCAAAGTTTGCTACCTGTGATTGCAAATATACACTGCGAATAAATACTCAGAGGACTTCAGTGATTAAATGTTGGCAAATTATGATGAAATACCCCACCTTTTACGGCAGATATGCGTATTGGGTAAACTACATAGATGAATGATCTGACCTTGGCTCAACAATTGGCAGATATCGCCGATCAGGTATCACTTGCAAGATTTAGAGCTAGTGATTTAGTAATTGATTCAAAACCCGATTTAACTCCTGTATCTGATGCTGATAAAAAAATTGAACAATTAATCCGCGAGCAGCTGCTTAAGGTAAGTCCTGAAGATGGCGTAATTGGGGAAGAGTTTGAAAATAAGATATCAACTAATAATCGAGAGTGGATTTTAGATCCAATTGATGGCACTAAAAATTATATTAGAGGTGTTCCAATCTGGGCTACCTTAATAGCTCTTCGCCAAAATAATGAGATCACCTGCACAGTTGTCTCAGCCCCTGCAATAAATCGACGTTGGTATGCCAGCAAAGGTGAGGGTGCATATGTTGTGGAAAATATCTTAGGAAAAGAAAATACTAGAAAGTTAAAAGTAAGTGCGGTAAGTAGAATTAGTGATGCAAGTTTTGCATTTGCCGAAGTTATCAAAAAAGATAATTGGGAAGGCTATTATGATAAGTTTTTAAAGTTAACCAATGATGTTTGGCGAAGCCGCGGCTTTGGAGATTTTTGGGGTCATATGTTGGTAGCAGAGGGAGCAGTTGATATAGCTATTGAACCAAAGCTTGCGTTATGGGATATGGCAGCCCTTTATTTAATTATCAAAGAGGCAGGTGGCTCTTTTACTAATCTAAACGGAGTAGATGGGGTTAGTGGGCCAGGTGCGATCTCATCAAATACTCTGCTGCATAAGGAGTTACTCGCACGTTTTGCTTAACTAGCACTACTTTGGTTATTTGAATATGAATTAAATAATACAATTAAGAGATGGAAAGTATGATCCGCCGGATAGATCTACGTGGGCGCCGATTATCTAAGACTGAGTATCAAAAACATCTACCTCGCGGTGATTTTGATGTCAGCAAAGCAATGGCTGCGATAACTCCAATTTTAGATTTATTTCCAGGAGCAACTGAAGCATCCCTGCTAGATCTTTGTGAAAAATTTGATGGGGTAAGACCAAAATCTTTAAAGGTTGAGAAATCTGATATTGATGAAGCTTTAAAAAATTTAGATCCAAAGGTTAAGTCAGCTTTACTTGAAAGTATTGCCAGAGTTAGAAAAACTAGCCAAGATCAGATGCCAGTTAATAAAGTAACAGAGCCAGCTATGCAAGCTAAGATAGAACTAACTTGGCGAGTAATTGAAAGAGTTGGACTTTATGTGCCAGGTGGACTTGCTGCTTATCCAAGTTCGGTAATTATGAATGTAGTGCCAGCCCAAGTTGCAGGTGTTAAAAGTATTGCACTGGCATCCCCACCACAAAAAGAGTTTGCTGGATTACCACACCCGGTTATTTTGGCAGTGTGTGCATTACTAGGAGTAGATGAGGTTTATGCAATTGGTGGGGCGCAAGCGGTAGCACTATTTGCTTATGGCATTGATAATCAAATTTCTCCAGTTGATATGGTCACTGGCCCAGGCAATATATATGTAGCAGCGGCGAAGCGATCACTTAGAGGTGTGATTGGAATTGATTCAGAGGCTGGTCCAACTGAGATCTTAGTAATTGCAGATAAGAGCGCAGTAGCGAAAGAGGTAGCAGCAGATTTAATTAGTCAAGCAGAACATGATGAGGCCGCCGCTGCCATATTAGTTACTGATAGTCCAGATTTATTAGATGCAGTGGAGGCTGAGTTAGTAAAACAGGTTGCATTAACTAAACATAAGCAACGGATTACAACTGCTTTATCATCTGTGCAATCCGCTTTAGTTTTAACTAGTGATATCGCTCAGGCAGTTGATGTGGCAAATGCATATGCTGCTGAACATCTTGAGATTCAAACTGAAGATGCTGGCAGTGTTGCAAGAGATATTATTAATGCTGGAGCTATCTTTTTAGGTAGATTTACCCCAGTTTCATTAGGTGATTACTCAGCTGGATCAAATCATGTGTTGCCAACTGGTGGTTGTGCTTGCCACTCAAGTGGATTATCTGTGCAGACATTTTTAAAGGGAGTTAATGTAATTAATTACTCACAATCAGCTTTTAATGAGATAGCCCAAGATGTCATTACCTTAGCTAATGCTGAAAATTTGCCAGCTCATGGCAGTGCAATCTCTATTCGTTTGGATAAATGATAATGAGCAAATGGCCAGATTGGTTGCCACTTAAGGCTGCTTTAACTGACAGCAGCGTCTACGGTGCACCTCAAATATCTAATGTCGTAATGCTTAATACCAATGAAAATCCTTTTCCACTACCCGCACAGGTTGTAGATCAAATTAGTGAAGCGGTTAGGCAGACAGCAGTTGATTTAAACCGATATCCAGATCGAGATGCGATAGCTTTAAGAACAGCACTTGCTAAGTATATTTCTAAAGATGTAAATGGCATTGGTATTGAAAATATATGGGCAGCTAATGGCAGTAATGAGATATTACAGCAATTATTTCTAGCTTATGCAAGTGGTATTTGTTTAGGTTTTACTCCTTCCTACTCAGTGCACCCTTTAATTGCCAAGATAACTGGAGCTAATTGGGTGGCAGCAGCTTTAGATAATAACTTTAATTTAAACATAGATCTACTAACATCTTTGATAAATAAAGAAAATCCATCACTTATCTTTATTACCACACCTAATAATCCAACTGGTGGGGTAGTTAAATATGAATTACTTGAGAAGATCGCCAATTTGGTAGTAGGACGTAAGACATTGTTAATAATTGATGAGGCGTATGCTGAGTTCTCAACTGAAAAATCAGCAGTTAACTTAATTAGTAAATATCCACAAGTTGTTGTAGTAAGAACAATGAGTAAAGCATTTGCCTTTGCTGGCGCGCGTCTTGGCTATCTAGTTGCAGATAAAACTGTGATTGATGGACTTAAAGTAGTAAGACTGCCTTACCATCTAAGCTCTTTAACGCAGGCTGCAGCTTTAGTTGCACTAGAAAATGCAAAGATAATGCAGTCAGAGATCACTGAGATAGTTAAATCTCGTCAGGTTGTTAAAGATGGCCTTGAGAAACTAGGGCTTAAGGTAATTGGTAGTGGGGCTAACTTTTTGTTCTTTACCGGCTTTAAAGGTAGTAGTGAGCAACTATGGCAGCAGCTACTTGATCAACAACTCTTAGTCAGGGATGTGGGATATGTCGGATACCTGAGGGTAAGCATTGGCACTGAGAGTGAAAATCAGAAGTTTTTGCAAAGTATCAAGTTAATTCTTGGCTAGAATAAGCACTGAATCATTGGAGGCTCATGAGAGTTGCAACTGTTAAACGCAAAACCAAAGAGTCTGATGTAATGGTTAAAATTAATTTAGATGGCACTGGCAACATTGATATTTCAACTGGTGAACCATTTTTTGATCACATGCTTAGCCAACTTGGCAAACATGCTAGTTTTGATTTAGAAATTAAAACAACTGGTGATATTCAAGTTGATTCTCACCATAGTGTTGAAGACACCTCCCTAGCTCTTGGGCAAGCATTTAGAGAAGCACTTGGCGATAAGGTTGGGATCACTCGCTTTGGTGATGCCATGGTGCCTCTTGATGAGGTATTAGTTCAGGTTGCAGTTGATTTATCTGGCCGGCCATACCTAGTTCACCATGAGCCAGACATTGTTGAGTTAATTGGCACATTTGATACCACTTTAGGTAAACACATTTGGGAATCATTTGTGGCAGAGGCAAGGATTGCTTTGCATATTAGAGTTTTAGAGGGCAGAAATGCTCACCATGTTTATGAAGCTCAATTTAAAGCGGTAGCTCGCGCACTTAAGGTAGCGGTCACATTAGATTCAAGAGTAGGCGGCATTCCCTCCACAAAAGGTTCTCTTTGATCGCAATTTTAGATTATGGCTCCGGTAATTTACGTTCGGCAGAAAAAGCATTTAAAACTGTTAGTAATCAAGTATTAGTAAGTAGTGATCCAAAGATCTGCGCTAGCGCAGATGCCTTAGTTGTTCCAGGAGTTGGCGCCTTTAAAGCTTGTGTGGATCAATTACTTTCAATTAAAGGTGATCAGATAATTAAAAATCACCTAGCTAGTGGGAAAAAGATTTTAGGTATCTGTGTTGGCATGCAGATTCTCTTTAGCAAAGGCTTTGAAAAACAGGAAAGTAATGGGCTAGCAGTATTACCGGGTGAGATAAAGTTGCTAGCGGCAAAAATATTGCCACACATTGGTTGGAACACAGTTAATGCTGGTTTGGGTTCAAAATTGTTTAAAGGCATAGAAAATGAGAGCTTCTATTTTGTGCATAGCTATGGCCTCCTTGAACCGATTGCGCAAGGTATAAATACCACTACTAATTATGAGAGTAATTTTGTTAGCGCAGTTGAGTCAGAAAATATAAGCGCAGTTCAATTTCACCCAGAAAAATCAGGCCAGGCTGGTCTTGCACTACTTAAAAATTGGGTGAGTAATTTATGAAAATACTAGATATTTTGCCGGCCATTGATGTTAAAGAGGGTAGTGCAATCAGGCTAGTTCAGGGTGAACTTGATAAGCAAAGTAAATATGGTAATCCACTTGAGATTGCTACTGAATTTGTGGCAGCTGGTGCAAGTTGGATCCACTTAGTAGATCTTGATGCTGCCTTTGGCTTAGGCAATAACTTTGAAGTATTAGCTTCGGTAATTAAAAGTGTTGATATCAAAATAGAGTTATCAGGTGGAATTAGAGATGATGAAAGTTTAGAAAGAGCGCTTTCTACGGGCTGCAGCCGAATTATTTTAGGAACTGCTGCACTTGAGCAAGAAGAGTGGACTGAGTCGGTAATTAAAAAACATGGCGATAAGATCGCAGTTGGCCTTGATGTGCGAGGCCGAGAACTATCTGCTCGGGGCTGGACTAAAAGCGGTGGTGATTTATTTGAAGCTATTACCAGATTAGATAAAGCCGGCTGTGCTAGGTATGTCTTAACTGATATCACCCGCGATGGCACATTAACTGGTCCAAATCTTGAATTACTTACAGAGGTAACTAGCTTTACTAAAACGCCAATTGTGGCAAGTGGTGGTATTTCATCCCTCACAGATGTTAAAGCACTTACTCAGTTAACTAATCAGGGTGTGGAGGGTGTAATTATTGGTAAGGCACTCTACGCAGGTGCTTTCACATTAGCGCAGGTTCTAGCAATAGCTAAGGGTGAATGATGAGTTTATCGATTCGAATTATTCCCTGCCTAGATGTTGATAATGGGCGAGTAGTTAAGGGAATTAACTTTATAAATCTAGTAGATGCTGGTGATCCAGTTGAGATGGCAAAAAAATATGAAGCAGAGGGTGCTGATGAGATTACTTTCTTAGATATCTCAGCTTCATCTGAAGGAAGAGCCACCACACTTTCTATTGTGGAAAAAACTGCTGAAACTGTTTTTATTCCATTAACTGTGGGCGGTGGTATTAGAAGCGTGGCAGATGTAGATAGATTACTTCGGGCAGGTGCGGATAAGGTTTCAATTAATACTGCAGCTATTGAAAATCCAGATTTAATTAATCAAATTAGTGATCGCTTTGGCAATCAAGTATTAGTTATTTCAGTAGATGCACGGCGTGGAGTGAGTAAGTCAAAGTTTGAAATTACAACTCATGGTGGGCGAAATAGCACCGATCTTGATATGACAGATTGGATCACTCAGATTCAAAAGAGGGGAGCTGGTGAGATTTTATTAAACTCAATGGATGCCGATGGCAGCCAAGGCGGTTATGACACTGAGATGATTAAGATAGCCAGGTCTCACACCAGTCTGCCGATTATTGCAAGTGGTGGCGCCGGAGCGCTAACTGATTTTCCAAAAGCATTAGCTGCTGGTGCTAACGCATTACTTGCAGCCTCCATCTTTCACTTTGGCCAGTTTAGAATTAGCCAAGTTAAGGCGCAATTAGCTAAGGATAACTACCCAGTTCGGGTATGAGGAGTAAAAAGATAGTGGGAGAATAAGACCATGATCGCTAAGTCAGTCATTCCACAATCAGTTTTAGATAGATTTAATAATGGTGAGTTAGTTGCCGCAGTTGTGCAAGATGTTGATACTAAAGAAGTTTTAATGATGGCCTGGGTCAATCAAGAAGCACTTGAAAAAAGTATTTCAACTAAGGCTGCAACATTTTGGAGCAGAAGCCGAAATAAACTTTGGGTTAAGGGAGTCGAGTCAGGAAATAGCCAAGAGATTAAATCGATCTCATTTGATTGCGATAGTGATACCTTACTTTTTCAGGTTAAACCTGCTGGCCCTGCCTGTCACACTGGTGCTATTACCTGCTTTGATCAGAAAATCATCTAGGAAAAACTAGCAAAATCTCGGGGTAAACTTAGGTATGAAGTCCTTTGAATCCCTCTGGCAAGAGTTGTCTCAAACTGCCACCTCACGCCCGGCTGGTTCTAAAACTGTGGCTGAGTTAGATAAAGGTGTGCATGAGATTGGTAAGAAGATTATTGAAGAGGCTGGTGAGGTTTGGCTAGCAGCTGAACATGAGGGTAATGCAGAGTTAGCTAAAGAAATCTCACAACTTCTCTATCACTTACAAGTTTTAATGATTGCTAAAGGATTAACACTTGATGATATTTATGAGGAGCTATAAATGACATTAAAGATTGCACTACCTAATAAAGGTAGTTTAAGTGAGGCAGCAGCCCAGATTTTGCGTGAAGCTGGTTATAGGCAACGCACTGAAGACCGAGATCTTTCGCTAATTGATAGTGAAAATGATGTTGAGTTCTACTACCTACGCCCACGTGATATCGCAATCTATGTTGGCAATGGCGAGTTAAATCTTGGAATTACTGGTCGAGATCTTCTACTAGACAGTGGAGCGAAGGCTAAAGTTATTTTAGATTTAGATTTTGGTAAATCAACCTTTCGCTTTGCCGCACCTGCCAGTAGCAAATTAAGCCTTTCAAATCTTGCTGGTAAGCGCATTGCTACCGCTTATCCAAATTTATTAAGCAATTATCTAACTGAGCAGAAGATCTCCGCCACTATTGTTGAATTAGACGGCGCAGTTGAAAGTGCTATTGCATTAGGGGTTGCAGATGTAATTGCGGATGTGGTTTCAACAGGTGGCACATTACGGGCTGCAAATCTAGAAAGCTTTGGCGAGGTAATAACTAAATCTGAAGCGGTCTTAATCCAAGGCAGTAGCAAGGTTGATCAAGGCGCCGTTGATACATTAGTTAGGCGTTTATCAGGAGTTGTAATTGCTCGCCAATATGTCTTAGTTGATTATGATGTTTTAAAGAAGGATGTTGATAAGGCTTGCGCCATCACACCAGGTATTGAGTCCCCTACTATCTCGCCACTTCAAAACTCTGAATGGGTAGCAGTCAGAGCAATGGTGCTTAGAAAAGATGTAAATACTGCAATGGATAAGCTATGGCAATTAGGAGCTAAGGGAATATTAGTAAGTAATATTAATTCTTGCCGGCTTTAAGATTTTTGGATAACTGCAGTTAATGCGTTTTTAAACTCCACTGATTTAAAATCTTTCATGGCTACCTCATACTTTTGCATTCCCCAATCCCAAAAATTAAAATCAATATCAGAAATTGAGTTTTGAATAGATGCCCATAATGTCCAGCCATAGCGGGCAAGGAGTGCGTATAACCAAGCTCTTGCCACCTTTTCAGGTCGGTGTTTTCCGTAGTAAGCATCTACTAACTCAACTAGTTGATCATGTGAAAGATTAGATTCACTATAAATATTGCCAAGCTCAAAACAAGCATCATTATTGCCAGAGTATTCATAATCTATTAGCCAGATTTTTTGGCCATCATCAATAAAGTTTGCTGCTAATAGATCATTATTACAGGCCACTTTGCCCTCATCTAAAATAGAAAATGCCTTTTTCATCTGATTAACTGAATCTGCATAATCTAAGTAGTTATCAGGCATTCTAAAACCACGCTCACTTACAATCTTTAAATAATTTTGCTGAATTACAAACATATCAAAATCACTAACAAATGGCTTAGCGCTGTGTAGTTGCTTAACACTTTTAGCAACTCTTCCTAAGTTATTTGCCACATCTTGGCTATTAAAAGTCTTACCAGGTAAATATCCAATTACTAGTAAACCAAACTCAGGTAAAAAATCATAGACAGGGGCGCCAATACCAATATCAGCAGCAATCTTTGAGTTTTCATACTCAGCATTTCGATCAATTGATAACAGTGCTGATTTATTACTTGAGATACGGGCAACAAAATCACCATTTGGGGTATTTATCTTTAAGTTTCGATTAGTTAGGCCACCTGATAACTCATCAACTGCACTTCGAGTCACCAGCCTTGGTACTTGGTTTAGTAGATCACTAAAATCATTACTAGAGGAGCTCACAGAGAAAGGATACAGTTGGATGGTGAGCACACAAGAGTTACCTACCAGAGCCAAAATTGTTGTAATAGGCGGCGGCGTTGGTGGTACATCAGTTGCATATCACCTGGCTAAGTTTGGTGAAAAAGATGTGATACTACTTGATCGTTCTGATCTAACTAGTGGCTCAACTTTTCACTCGGCTGGTTTAGTTGGACAGCTACGTGCTGATCCAACCCTTACAAAAATGAATATGTACTCAGTTGAGTTGTATCGAGAGTTAGAAAAAAGTGAAACACCAGCCTCTTGGCGAGAGTGTGGTTCAATAAAAATTGCATCTAGTAATGAGCGAATGGCCGAAATTAGGCGCCAAATTGGTTGGGCTAAAACATTTGGACTTGATCTAGTTGAGATATCTAATGATCAGATTAAAGATTTATTTCCACTAATTAATTTAGAAGGTGTAGTCGGTGGTTGCTATATGGCCTCTGATGGTCAGGTAGATCCATCGCAATTAACTGGGGCACTAGCCGCAGGGGCAAGAAGAGGTGGGGTTAAGATCTTTACCCACACCAGAGTCTTAGCAATTAATACCAAAAATAATCGTATAGCCTCGGTAACAACCGATAAGGGTGAGATTCAGTGCGAGATTGTGGTTAATTGTGGCGGCATGTTTGCTGCTGAGCTAGGCAGATTAGTTGATGTTCGAATTCCAATTATTCCAATGAGTCATCAGTATCTAATTACTGAAAACTTCTTAGCCGATGAGGCTAAATTCCTGCCGTCTCTTCGTGATCCTGATAATTTAATCTACTTCCGCCAAGAGGTTAAAGGCCTTGTAATGGGCGGATATGAACGTAATTCAAAACCTTTCACAGCAACCGCCTCTTCATTTGATCAAATTCCAAAAGATTTTAACTCTAAGTTATTACCAGATGAGTGGGATCGCTTTGAAGAGATTGCAGAAAATGCAGCTAAGCGCGTGCCAGTGATGGGTGAGGTGGGACTTAAAAACTTTATCAATGGACCAGAGGGCTTCACACCAGATAATGAGTTTTGTTTAGGTGAGACATCAGTTGGTGGTTTTTATATTGCAGCCGGTTTTTGCGCTCATGGAATTGCTGGAGCTGGCGGGATTGGCAAGGTAGTTGCTGAATGGGTAATAGCTGGTGAGCCAACAATGGATCTTTGGCATATGGATATTAAAAGATTCTCAGATGCTTATAAATCACCTAAGTTCACACTAGAGCGAGTGACTGAAAATTATGAGGCTTACTATGACATTCATTATCCAGGGGAGGAGCGTAGTAGCGCTCGCGGTGAAAATAAATCTCCAATTTATGATTGGCATAAAGAAAATGGCGCTATCTTTGGTGAGAAAGCGGCATGGGAGCGGGTTAATTACTATTTAAATCCAAATGAGAAAGATTTAGATCAAAGCCTTCAGCCAAATGGTTGGGTCGGAAAGCATTGGAGCGCAGCTGTTGCACTCGAACACCATGCCACTAGAAATAGCGCAGGCTTATTTGATGAATCAAGTTTTGCCAAGATAAAGGTAGGTGGGCCTCGGGCAGGTGAGTTTTTAAATCTAATTTGTGCAAATAATGTTGTAAAGGGTATTGATAAGACTACCTATACCCAAGCTCTAAATAAAAAAGGTGGAATTGAATCTGACTACACAATTACACAAGTAGCAGATAGTGAGTTTTTAATTATTACCGGCACCGCCTTTTTAAATCATGATAAGGGCTGGCTTGAAAAGCAGATGCGTGAGAATAATTTTGATCAAGTTGAGATTAGTGATATCACCAAAGAGTTAGCATGCTTTGGAATCTGGGGACCAAATGCTAGAAAAATATTACAGAAAGTAACAGATTTTGATCTATCAAATCAGGCTTTTGGTTTTATGAACTCAAAGATGATAAAAATAAAAGATATTTCATTACGGGCAACTCGAATTACCTATGTTGGTGAGTTAGGTTGGGAGTTATATATTCCAGTAAAGGATGGCCTAAGCGTTTGGTTAGCACTACTTGATGCTGGTAGTGATTTAGGCATTAGGCCATGTGGCTATCGAGCTATTGAATCACTACGCCTTGAGAAGGGCTATCGTGCTTGGGCTGGTGAGTTAAATACTGAAACTAATCCTTATGAGGCAGGGCTTGGCTTTGCGATCTCATCTAAGAAAGATAATTTTATTGGTAAAGCTAGTTTAGATGCGATCAAAGATAAGTTAAGTAGAAAATTAACCGCACTTACCTTTACTGATATCAAAGATGTGGCAATGGGTAATGAGCCAATCTTTATTAACAACAAAGTAGTTGGCAGAGTTAAATCAGCTGGTCAGGGTTACACCTTAAATAAAGCAATCGCCTACGCATACCTACCGACAGAACACACCAACCCCGGCACATCTGTTGAGGTTGAGATGTTTGGGGTTAAAAAAGTAGCAACAATTATGGCCGAGCCACTCTTTGATCCAACTAGTCAGCGGATTAAGAGTTAGTACCGCTTATATTTATGCTTTTTCTATAACTTTTACGTAACTTAGTCATGTTTGTGCCTTTCCATTAAATATTTAAGCGGGTAGTTTAGGCTCAGCCAAATCAGTGGTGAAGGCGAAGGGGTCAATTCTTGAGCACAGGTTTTGTTTCACTTCGTGGTGTCAACAAATTCTTTGATGATGTTCACGCTGTTGCTAATTTAGATTTAGATGTTAATGCTGGTGAGTTTTTCTCAATGCTTGGCCCATCTGGTTCTGGCAAAACAACCGTACTTAGATTAATTGCAGGTTTTGAAAATGCTAGCTCGGGAAAAATTACAATCGAGTCACAAGATGTTACAGATCTGGCGCCCTTTGATCGCCCTGTAAATACAGTTTTTCAAGATTACGCACTATTTCCCCATATGAGCATTCAAGAAAATGTTGAGTACGGCCTTCGCACTAGAAAAGTTGCAAAGCCTGAGCGAGCAAAGCAAGCTCTTGCAGCAATTGATTCAGTAAAACTTTCACATCTTTCTCAGCGATTACCACACCAATTATCAGGTGGGCAGCGCCAGCGGATCGCATTAGCAAGAGCCTTAGTACTTAGGCCAAAGGTATTACTTCTAGATGAACCACTTGGCGCCTTAGACAAGCAATTGCGTGAGGAGATGCAGGTTGAGTTAAAGCGTATTCAACGTGAAGCTGGTATTACTTTTATTTTCGTTACTCATGATCAAGAAGAGGCAATGCGGATGAGTGATCGCATTGCAGTCTTTAATGAAGGATCAATCGAGCAAGTTGGCACACCAGCAGAGGTTTATGAGAGACCACAAACAAAGTTTGTTGCTAGTTTCCTAGGTGTTTCAAATATATTTTCAGGCGATGATGCGAAAGCGATTTTTGGTAGCTCGACTATGGTCAACATCCGGCCAGAGCGAATTAAATTAGTTCCAGCAGATACCAAGTTAAAATCTGGTGAAAGCGGAGTAGTCGGAAGCATTATTGAGGCCTCTTATATTGGGGCAACCACAATTTACTTAATTCAAACAGAATCTGGGCAGAGAGTAATTGCCACCAGATTAAATGAAGAATTGCCGGATCAGATCAATCGATTTGAAGCTGGCGATCGGGTCGGTGCCGTTTGGAAAAGCGACCACTCGGCAGTAATACCAACCTAATAAGAGTAAAAATACTCGAGTGAAAGGAAGATAAATGAAGGGTAAGAAACTCTCAGTACTTAGCCTATTGGCGGTATCGGCGATGATTCTCACTAGCTGTTCATCAAGTAATGATGCATCTGGTGTGAAGATTGAAGTGCCAGATATTCCTATGCATGAATCGATGGGCGATTTTGAAGGTGAATTAAATATTGTTAACTGGGCAGGATTTGTTGATCCTAAGTGGACCGATAAGTTTGAAGCCGATACTGGTTGCAAGGTTAAGCCACGTGTAGCTGGAACAAGTGATGAAATGGTTACCTTGATGCGAACAGGTCAATATGACATTGTTTCTGCATCAGGTGATGCTGCTCTACGTTTAATCGTAGGTGGAGATGTTCAACCACTTAATGTTGATTTAATTCCAAACTTTGGTGATGAAATTGCAACAGGAATGCGCAATAACATCTATGACACTGTAAATGGCAAGCCATACGGTGTACCAATTGGTAGAGGTGCAAATCTTCTTCAGTACAACGATGATATAACTAAGGGAGCACCTGCTAGCTGGGATATTGTTTGGGAAACAAACAGCCCATACAAAGGCAAGATCACAGCATATGACGCACCAATTTATATCGCAGATGCTGCTGTGTACTTGATGTATCACAATCCTGAGCTAGGAATTAAGAATCCTTATGCTCTAGATAAGACTCAATTAGATGCAGCAATTGCATTGCTTAAGCAACAAAATACGATTGTTGGCGAGTACTGGTCAGATGCAGTAGCGCAAATAACCTCATTTGTTGGCGGCAATACAGTTGTCGGAACTTCTTGGGAAATTCTTCGTAAGTTTGCCGGCAAGCCAAACATTAAGACCACACTTCCAGTAGAAGGTTCAACTGGTTGGTATGACTCTTGGTTGGTTAGCTCAAAGACTAAGAACACTAACTGTGCATATGCATGGATGGATTACACAAGTACAGCTTCAGTTAACGGCGCTATTGCTATGAACTTTGGTATGGCACCAGCGAACGTTGCATTCTGTAAGTCCAGTCCAACTGCACAAGCTCACTGTGATGAGTTTGCTGCTGAGGATGAGGAGTTCTTCAAGAAGATATGGCCTTGGACAACTCCAATTGAAACCTGCGTTGATGGTCGCAAAGATGTTAAGTGCACCAGCTTCCAGGAATGGACCAATGCTTGGTTAACGGTAAAAGGTTAATCAGTAGGTATAACAAGTAAGTATAGAATGAGGGGATTTAAGAAATTAATCCCCTCATTCTTTTATAAATAGTTAGGTAGAGATGAGCGCAGTTATTACCAAAGCTAGTAGCAGGCCAATCTCTGCTTATTTGTATAAACGGGCCAAACTAAGATTATTTGGTCTTATCGCCCTGCCAATGTTTTGGATTGTGGGCGTATACATCCTCTCCTTATTTTTACTATTAATTACAGCATTTTGGTTTGTTGATCCCTTTACCTCAAAGGTAATTGTTGGCTTCACCTTAGAAAACTTTGTTTCTATCTTTACAGTTCCAGCCTATATATCAACTTCAATTAGAACTTTATTAATAGCGCTAGCTGTTACAGCCTTATCAGTTTTATTTGCAATACCTCTTGGAATTTATATGGCAAAAATTGCCCGCCCCTGGGTAAGAAACGCCTTAGCTGTAGCAATTACTTTGCCACTCTGGGCTGGATACCTAGTCAAAATTATTGCAATGCGCTTAGTCTTTACCGAGCAAGGATTTTTTAATTGGGCACTTGCTCCATTTGGTTTATCTGGTCCGACCTTTTCGATACCAATTGTGATTTTAACTCTTACCTATCTCTGGTTTCCCTATATGGCGCTCCCTGTCTTTACCGCCATTAGGCAGATTCCGCCAAATCTTTTTGACGCCTCAAGTGATATGGGAGCTAAGGGCTTCACCACAATCTATCGAGTAGTTCTACCGTTAATCGTGCCAGCAGTAATTGCCGGCTCAGTCTTCACATTCTCTTTAAGTTTAGGAGATTACATAGCAGCTAAATTTACTGGCGGCTCAACCCAGATGATTGGTTCAATAATTGCTGCCAATATTAATTTGAATCCACCTGTGGCAGCCGCCTTTTCAATGGTGCCAATTGCATTTGTGGTTATCTACCTAATGGTTGCTCGTCGCACCGGATCCTTAGAGCGGATGTAATCATGTTAAGACTATCTCTAACAAGTAGAGTGTTATTAATTGGCTTAGTGAGCTTAATTTTAATCTTTATGTATGTGCCACTTTTAGTACTGGTTTTAAACTCATTTAATCAATCAAATATCTCAAGTTGGCCAATTCAAACCTTTTCAGTTAAGTGGTGGGAGTTTGCATCTACCTATGAACCAATACGCACCGCTCTTTTAAACTCACTAATAGTTGCAACTGGATCAATGATTATTGCCTCCATCTTGGGCACACTCGTGGCGTTTGCTTTAAAAGGCTTTGATTTTTTTGGTAAGGGCACAGTTAATCTCTTAGTAGTACTACCAATAGCACTGCCTGGTGTGGTAACTGGTGTGGCATTTAGTAATACCTATAACACCTTTTTATCTCCAGCCGGCTTTAATATTGGCTACTTTGGCATGATAGTTGCCCACGCTACCTTTTGTATTGTGATGGTATTTAATAATGTATTTGCAAGATTAAAACGAATGAATCCTTCTCTGCAGGAGGCCTCTGCTGATCTAGGCGCTGGGCTATGGCAAACATTTAGATTAGTTACCTTTCCACAATTTAGAACTGCATTTGTTGCAGGTGCCTTACTTGCATTCGCACTTAGCTTTGATGAGGTAGTTGTAACAATTTTTACCGCACCTCCTGGTGTTGATACTTTGCCACTTTGGATCTTAAAAGAGATGTCACGTCCTAATCAAGCAAGTGTTGTCAACGTTGTAGCAACAGTTGTCATCTTAATTTCGCTAATTCCTGTTTACATCTCACAGCGACTAAGCCGGGCCCAGGATGAGGTTAAGTAGCTAACTAAATATTATTTAAGTGCCTCAAATACAACTGCAACTACATTTGCACCCGCATCTTCAATACCTTTAGCACGTTCACCAATCCAACCAGCTCGGCCATGTTTTGGCATCATATTTGCAGTTGCAGTTGCACCAGATCTTGCAGCAATTGCGGCATGAGATAAACCAGATTTTAAATCCTTAGCAGAATTTAATGCCTCTATTGCAGGATGAAGTGCGTCAAGTAATGTTCGTTCACCAAGTGCGGCCTTACCTCTTGCTGAGATTCCATCAAAAGCTGCTTGAAAAGATTTTCGAGTATTAGTTAACGCATCATCATCGCTAGAGACAACAGCTGATGCTCTAATAAAACCGGTAGCAAATAGAGTACCAAATGTTGAGGATGCAAATTTAGAGATTTCCTTACCAACCAACATTAAATCAGATTTTAAATCCCCAGTCAGTAAGTCATTCGCTACTCTTATACCTTCTGCAATCTTTCTGGCAGTGATACCAAGATCGGCATCTCCTGCAGCAGCATCTAGATCTTCAAATTTTTTTGAATTTAGTTCAAGGGCTACCGCCACTTTTTCTAAGGCAGTTGAAAGTTCACTCATGCCTGAGTAAAGAATGGTGTGTGGGCAGGTGCGTTTATGTAACCGAGAAGTTCATCATCTACTCGAATTATCGAAATAGAAGCGCCAGCCATCTCAAGTGATGTTGCAAACTCACCAATATGCACTCTTGCCACATCTACACCATACCCAGTTAAGACTTTCTTAGCATGTCGATACATAATATAAAGCTCCTCAGGTGGTGTAGCGCCAAGACTATTCATTAAGACGCATACTTTGTCACCAGATTTTAAATCTAAGTCATCTTTAATTGCTGAAACTAGTTGTTCAGTTATTTGATCAGCACTTTCTAACTTAGTTTTCTTTATTCCTGGCTCACCATGAATACCCATACCGATTTCCATCTCACCAGGTTTTACTTCAAAGGTTGGGTGCCCAACATTTGGCAGAGTTACTGGGCTTAGTGCAACTCCCATAGTTCTAGTTTGGGCAGCAGCTTTTCTTGTAACAGCTACGACCTCATCTAAAGATTTACCAGCTGCTGCAGCAGCTCCTGCAACTTTATACAAAAAGAATATTCCAGCAATACCACGCCGACGAGACTCTTCACCTTTTGGAGCTGATGCAACATCATCTGCGCCAAGTATTGTCTCAACTCTAATTCCTTCAGCTGCTGCCATCTCAGCTGCAAAGTCAAAATTCATTACATCTCCGCCGTAGTTTCCATAAATATAAAGAACACCGGCTCCTGAATTAACTTGTTTAGTTACTGCCAGCATCTGTTCTGCGGTGGGACTTTGAAAAACATCACCAACTGCAACACCATCCAATAAACCTTTACCAACATAGCCAAGAAATAGTGGCAAGTGCCCTGATCCTCCACCAGTAGTAATGCCAACTTTTTTTGCAACCGGTGCATCAGATCGCACCAAAGAATGCGTATCACCCTCTACTGCTTTTAGTTGATTGGGATATGCCTGAAGAATTCCTTCCAGCATCTCATTTACAAACTCTTTCGGTGAATTAAGTATCTTTTGCATGTGTGTAAGCCTATCTCTTTGGTTACCTCGAAGTTTATAACAAAATCGTCATAATCGTCCTAATGGAAAATGTGAGACTGATAATTATCCCTTGACCAATGTTGCTGAACCAAATATATTCGTCTAAACCCATGGGGGTAAATTCGTACGAACCCCTACCAAGGGCCAAACACCTAGGAGAATGAATGAATAAAAATAAACTAGTAGCAATTGTTGCTGCTGCAGCTCTGCTGGTAACAGCTGGAGTTGGCACAAGCCATGCTGCTAAGAAGCGCTATGTAATATCCGTTAAGTTGATCGGCGTAGGCTGGTTCGACAATATGGATAAAGGAATTAAGTCATGGGCAAAGTCAAAGAAAATTGACGCTTCTATGACTGGTGCAACTGATGCTTCACCAGAGAAACAATCAAAGATGGTTGAAGATCTAATTGCTCAGAAAGTTACTGGTATTGGAATTGTTCCAAACGATGTAGCTTCTATCGATGGCATTATTGCTAAGGCCAAGAAGGCAAAGATTAAAGTTGTTACACACGAAGCAGGCGGAATCAAGAATGCTGATGCAAACATCGAAGCATTTGAGAACGCTGCATACGGTGCTGTGATTATGGATAATCTTGCAGCTTGTATGGGATCTGCTGGTAAGTACGTACAATTCGTAGGTACTTTAACTAATGGAAGCCACAACGAGTGGGTAGCTGGTGCATACGCACAAGCTCAAAAGAAGTACACAGGTCTTACTCGCGTTGAAGATCCAATCGAGTCCAAAGAAGATGCAGATGTTGCTTATAACAAGACAAAAGAATTGTTAAAGAAATATCCTGATCTAAAGGGCTTTGAAGGATCATCCGCTAACGACGTAGTCGGTATCGGTCGCGCAGTTGAAGAGCTTGGACTAACTGGCAAAACTTGCGTAATGGGAACTTCAATTCCATCAATGACTACTAAGTTGCTTGCAACCGGAGCGATCGACAAGATCTTCTTCTGGGATTCAGCACTTGCAGGTCAAGCAATGTTAAATATGCTAGAAATCCTTAACAAAGGACAAAAGATCAAAGCTGGCATGAACCTAAAGGTTCCTGGCTATGAGAAGATAACTGTCAGCAAGACAAATCCAAAGAGCTTCAATGGAGCTGCTTGGGTAATTGTTGATAAAGATAACGCAAGCAAATATCCAATATAAGACTTGGATATTTCCCTAATGGGAGTTGGAGTGGGGCACGGTTTCCGTGCCCCACTCTTATTAGTATGAGGTATTAACAACTAAAGAAAAAAAGTTTAAGATAGTACGACTAGGCTGATGATCAGAAAGGCTTGAAGATTAATGGCTGAAGTTAAGATTTCTGAATATAGCGTAGAGAACATTGTTAAAAGCTTTGGTGGTGCTAAAGCACTCTCGAATGTTTCAATGTCAGTATCAGGTGGTGAGGTTCATTGTTTAGCTGGAGAAAATGGGTCTGGCAAATCAACTTTAATTAAAATTATGTCAGGTGTACACGCCCCTGATTCTGGTCTCATTCGTTTAGCCGATAAAGAGTTCTCTGAGCTATCACCTAGAGAAGCTGTTAGAGAAGGAATACAAGTAATTTTCCAAGATTTTTCATTGCTCCCAAACTTATCTGTAGCTGAAAACATCGCGCTGCCAACCTATATTTTTGAAAATTCCAAGATGATTAGTAAGCGGCAAACAAAGAAAATTGCCACAGAAGCTCTGAATTTAATTGGAGTTGATATTAATGTTAACTCTTCAGTTTCAGATATCTCAATCGCTTCTAAACAATTGGTAGCAATAGCACGGGCCACTAATCTGGGTGTAAAAATGCTGTTCATGGACGAGCCAACAACCGCATTAACAAGAAAAGAAATAAATAGGTTATTCACCGTGGTTAATCAACTTAAAAAACGTGGGGTTGCAACAGTATTTGTTAGTCATAAAATTGATGAGATTCAAGAAGTATGTAACACAATTACAGTATTACGAAATGGAGAAGTGGTAGCTGACGGTCTAATGAAGGATTTTGATCCACAGTCAATTTCTAAAGCAATGACTGGTCAAGATGTATCCACGACAAGAATTGCCCCAGCTCTTAAAGTAGATGAAAAAAGAGTTATAGAGGTGAAACAATTAACTTCTAAGCCAACATTTACCGATATTTCTTTTTCAGTTGCACCGGGTGAGATATTAGGAGTCACTGGACTACTTGGCTCTGGTAGAACCGAGTTAGCCGAGGCAATATTTGGTAAGTACCCAGTTGATTCTGGCGAGGTAATTGTTAATGGCACGAAAATACATCTAAATTCATCTAAAGATGCACTTGCTGCAGGAATCGGTTACGTACCACCTGATCGATTAACCCAAGGTTTATTCCTTGATCAATCAATTCTGCGCAATCTCGTTGCTGTTGGAATTGATCAATACAAAAATAGATGGGGTCAGCTATCTCAAAAAAATCTCTCTTCAGCAGGAGGTAAGTGGATTTCAGATTTAAAAATAAAGACTAATAATTCAAATAATCCTGTTACTTCACTATCGGGTGGAAATCAGCAACGAGTCGTATTAGCTAAGTGGTTTGCTATCAATCCACACCTTATGATTCTAAATGGCCCAACTGTTGGTGTAGATGTTGGATCAAAGCGAGAGATATTAGAGATTATTAGAGATAGAGCAAAAAATGGAATGGCATTTTTAGTTGTATCAGATGATATCCCAGAGTTGATTCAAATTTGCCATCGTATTTTAGTAATTAAGAATGGCAAAATCTCTAAAGAATTCTCTGAATCTGAGCTCAGCGAGAGCGCGTTATATAAGGAGTTAAACTGATTATGAACATTAAAAAATTATTGCGTCGCAATGAAACCGTGTTGATATTTGCAATAATTATTTTCTCATTAGTAATTGGATCAAAAAGTCCAGAGTTCTTTACGCTAGCAAACCTTTTTGACATCTTACGCTCATCTTTTGTTCAATTACTTTTTGCACTAGGAGTGCTAATCGTTATCATCAGCGGTGGTATTGATGTTTCATTCCCAATAGTAGGTATATTCTCTGGCTATACCGCAGTAATAATCATGCAGAAATTGGAACTAAATCCTGAGAGTCTATTAATCCCGATCGTACTTGCAGTGTTAATTGGAATTGCACTGGGTGGTTTTAATGCGATTGCAATTGCTGGATTTGGTATTCCAACATTGATTACGACTTTAGGAACAGCTGGAATTTTCCGCGGGGTTATGCTCTCATTTATCGGTGCATCATTTATCAGTGATATTCCGATTGGCCTAGATAAATTCTCAACCTCTGATTTAATTAAGTTTGAATCAGATGCAGGAACATTAGTACGACTGCATATATTGGTTATTCCAGTAACGATAATTACAGTTTTAGTAGCACTTTTGTTAAGCAGAACTATCTTTGGTAGATCAGTGTATGCATTAGGTGGTGGGGCAGAACCAACAAGGCGACTTGGAATATCAGTCAAGCGCACCCAGGCAAAAATTTATATGCTAGTTGGTGGTCTATCAGGTCTTGCTGGAATTTTATATGTTTCACTTCAACGCAAGGCTAATCCTTATGATCTAGCTGGTTCAGAGCTTGATGTAATCGCTGCGGTTGTTTTAGGTGGCGCCAGCATTATGGGTGGTTACGGAACTGTATTTGGAACTGTACTAGGTGTGCTCTTTATTAACATGATTAAAAATAATCTAGTGTTGTTGGGCGTAAGTAGCTCATGGCAGAGAGCAGCGGTAGGAGTACTTTTGGTAATTGGTATTACTATTCAAGCTATTAGTGAAAACCGAAAAAATAAACGACAAAAATCTGCTTCAGATAGTGAGGTTGCTTAATTATGAGTGAGCGCGCCAATAAATTTAGCACCACAGGGTTACTAGCTGATCGCAAGGTCACCCAATTAATGGCCTTCACTGCCTTTACTTTTCTTGTTTTTTCATATTTTTCTTCCGATATTTTCTTTACTCCTGAGAATTTTCTATCTATGGCTTATCAGGTTCCAGAGATTGCTATCTTATCTATCGCCGTAATGTTATCTATGTTAACTGGTGGTATTGATTTATCAATCGTTGGTATTTCAAATGCATCAGCATTAATCGCTTCCTACATTATGACTCAAAAGATGAGTGAAGAGGGAGCTATCTCTAACAGTTGGATTCTAATTGCCTGTCTACTTGGCATACTTATGGGTTTACTTTGTGGAGCAATAAACTCTATTTTAATTGCAATTCTAAATGTGACACCAATTTTAGCCACACTAGCCACGATGACTCTATTTAATGGAATTGCAATCGGAATAACAAACGGTGTATCTGTTTCGGGTTTACCAGAGCAATTTATGCGAATTGGTAACGGAACATTGTTTGGTGTGCCTTCTCCCTTTGTTTTAATGTTGGTTATTGCAGGCTTTGTGGGTTACCTAATTAATCGCACTGGCCTGGGTTTAAAAGTGTTTCTAATTGGAACAAATCGAAAAGCTGCTCAATACAGCGTGATGGGTGATCGTAAAGTTATTGCTTGGACCTATGTGATCTCTGGTTTACTCTCAGCACTTGCCGGCCTAATCATTGCTTCTCGTACATCTGCCGCAAGTCCTGATTTTGGTAATTCATATATCTTACTTGCAATTGTGATTGTAGTTTTAGGTGGGGTTAATCCAATGGGTGGGTTTGGAACTGTAACAGGAGTAGTTTTAGCTACCATTGTTTTGCAAATGGTTTCATCTGGCTTTAACGCTTTAAGATTTAGCCAGTTCTTCTACTTAGCAGCCCAGGGTGGAGTTTTAGTGTTAGTCATGATTCTAAATACGGTACTTGAAAAACGTCGGATAAATAAGTCTATTAACAAATCATTGGGGTCTTAATGTCACTTATTGAGCGTTTAGAAAAATACTGCCGAACCCCTGCGATGTCAGGTTTTGAAGATGAGATGATTAAAAAACTTAAAGCAGATTTAGCGGCGCATGTGGATGAGATCAGAGTTGATGTATTAGGAAATGTAATTGCGACAATTAAAGGCAATAAATCTGATGCATCTGAACTTATGGTTTTTGCCCATACCGATTCATTGGGCATGATTGTTAAAAAGGTTGAAGAAAATGGATTTATTAGAATTGAAAGAGTAGGTGGAGTACCGGAGCGAATTTTGGCTGCCTCCAACGTTGTATTACAAGCAGCGGATGGCAAGATTGTTAATGGCTTAATTGGGTTCGTCTCTCACCACTTAACACCACCGGAAGATAAATATAAAGTTAAGCCAATTAATGAGTGTTATGTGGATATCGGTGCTAAAAATGCACAAGAGGTTGCAGATGCTGGAGTTCGAATCGGAACACCAGTAATTTATAGACCAAGTTTTGAAAAGCTACTTAATAATCGAGTTGCTGCTACATCTATTGATGATCGAGCAGGCTGTGCATTACTAGTTGAGCTAGCAATTCACTTTAAAAAGAATCGCCCAGATATCACTCTACATTTAGTTGGAACTGTGCAAGAAGAGTTTAACTTGCGTGGAGCGATGGTTGCTGCCCAACAAATTAAACCAACTGCTGCAATTAGTATCGATTTAGTTGCTGCAAGTGATACGCCAGATATTAAGGGTGGAAACAGTGTGGAAGTTGGTAAGGGTCCAATAGTTGGTACCTATACATTCCATGGACGTGGCACTTTAAATGGCCTTATTCCAAATCCAAAATTATTAGCACTTGTTGATCAAGCAGCTGTCAGGTCTAAAGTGAATTTACAACGCCATGCCACAATGGGATTACTTACAGATGCCTCATATGTTCAGTTAGTAGGAGATGGTGTTGCTTGTGTTGATCTTGCTTGGCCAACAAGATATACCCACTCTGGTGTGGAAAGCTGCTCACTTGATGATTTGGAAGCACTTCGTAAACTATTGGTAGAGGTTATTAGTAAATTTCCCTCTCAAGAAAAGTTTTTACGCGGTTAATAAACTTTAAAAATGGGAAGTGGTGAGTAATGGGACAAGATCTTCTTTTAGGAGTTGATATTGGCACCTATGAGTCAAAAGGCGTCTTAACTACTGTTAAAGGTGAAGTTATTGCCCAAGCTGCTATTGCCCACAAATTACTATTTCCCAGAGCTGGATGGGCCGAGCATGACCCCGAACTAACTTGGTGGGGGGATTTTTGTAATCTATCAAAAAAATTACTAACCACTAAAGGTGTTAGTGCTAGCGATATTAAAGGTGTGGGAGTTAGCGCTATTGGTCCTGATGTCCTACCAATTGATGAGAATTTTAATCCACTGCGAATGGGAATTTTATATGGTGTTGATACTAGGGCCGTTAAGGAAATTGATGAACTAAATGCTCAATTTGGTGAGGATACAATTTTTAATGCTACGGCTAACTGTTTATCATCTCAATCAACAGGTCCAAAGATCTTATGGATAAAGAAAAATGAACCTGAGGTTTATAAGAAAGCTCGCTGGTTTGTTGATGCCACAACTTTTATTGTGGCTAGATTAACTAATCGGGTAGTAATTGATCATTTCTCAGCAGGCTGTATGGTCCCTTTGTATGACCCTTGGACAAGTAAGTGGAGTGATAAGTATTGCAAAGAGTATATAAACCTTGATCAATTGCCGGAGATTTTATGGAGTAATGAGTTAGCCGGCACGATAACTGAAAGTGCCTCTAAGCAAACTGGATTAGCAGTTGGCACACCAGTCTCAGTTGGAACTATTGATGCTGGTGCTGAAGCACTTAGCGTTAGTGTTACAAAGCCAGGTGAAATGATGATGATGTATGGCTCAACCATATTTATGATTCAAGTTACCGATAATAATCAAGCTAGAGAAAAGCGGTTATGGGCAGGTCCATATTTATTTCCAAACACTTGGTGTTTATTAGCTGGAATGGCAACTAGTGGATCACTTACCAGATGGTTTAAAGATAACTTTGCAAAGGATTTAATAAGTAAAGAAGAAGCTGGTGGAGATAATGCTTACGCAGAGTTAGTAAATGAGGCAGGTGCAACTCCAGCGGGTGCTGAAGGAGTGATAGTTTTACCTTACTTTAGTGGCGAACGAACACCAGTTATGGATCCAAGGGCTAAGGGAATGATCTTTGGGTTAAGTCTTACTCATACTCGCGGACATTTATTCCGAGCAGTTCTTGAAGGTATGGGACATGGAATTAAGCAGCATGTTGATCTCTTTACTGCAATTGGGGCAAGGCCGCACACAATTAAATCTGTTGGTGGTGGCACAAAAAATAAGGTTTGGCTACAGGCAGTAAGTGATATTTCAGGAGTTCCACAAGAGGTTGCACCACTTACTTTTGGTGCCTCCTATGGTGATGCTTTACTTGCAGGTGTTGCAACTGGATTAGTTTCCTCTGCTGAAGAAATAAGAGTTTGGCAGGGCGCACCAACTGTAGTTAAACCAAATGAGGAGCTGGCTAAGACTTATGCCCCATTAAGTGAGGTTTATGCTCAACTTTATGATGCAACTAAAAATCAGATGCATAAACTACATGAGCTTGATTACTAACTAAGGGTTAAGCATTACCCGATAGCTTGGTGTTGAGGTTGCTTGCTCAAATGCAGCAGAAGCCTGCTCTAGTGGATATGACTTATCAATAAGTGGAGATAGGTCTATCAAATTATTTGCGATCAAATCGGTAGCAACTGCGTGATCTCTACGGTCTGCACTTACTACTCCAACTGCTGATGTCTCTTTGTTGTGCATAAGATTAGGATCTATTGCAAATGGCGTAACTGGGTGAGCTGATGCAAACAAACAGATCTTTCCACGATTATTTAACACATCTAATGCATCCTGATTTACTTCATCACTACCGTGAGCAGTAATTGCAAAATCAACACCACCAAGAAAAGCCTCTTTAATTCGCTCTCTGATACCGGATCCAGCTTTGAATACTAAATCAGCACCAAGTGACTTAGCTTTTTCAAGCCGTCCCTCATTTATATCAACAACAGCAACTCTAAGGCCTGATTTCTTGAGCACCAATGTGTTCATTAATCCCATTGTGCCGGCGCCAAATACAACTGCAGTATCACCTAATCGAGCATTAAGTAAGCGAGCAGCATGGATGGCGCAAGATAATGGCTCTGCAAGCGCTGCTTGATCCCAATTAGCGTTACCAACTGGAAAAACACCATCACTTCGGTGCACTTTGTACTGTGCAAATCCACCTGGACCATATTGCCCACCTTTAAGGGAGAAATTTAAAAAGTGATCCGCGCATCCTTTATCTTCACCTCTAAGACAGGCCCGGCAACTGCCACATGAGGAAGAACCCATTGTGACTCGATCTCCGACCTTCACATTTGTTACTAACTCACCAATTGCTGTGATCTCACCAGCATTTTCATGCCCACCTAAAAATGGATAATCAGCTTTAGTTTGGCCGGTATAGATGCGTTGTTCCCAAGTGCATAGCCCCGCTGACTTAATCTTTAGTAAAACATCTCGTGGCCCAATAATTGGCATAGGTACATCTATAACTTCAATTTTTTTAACACCAGTAATAACTGCAGCCTTCATTTTCTCTGCCATCTAGTTATTTGTCCAAAATCTTCATGGCTTCATCAATAGTTGCATCCTGATGCACAATTGCACGAATTGATTTAATAAATTTAGCTGGGTTTGGATGCTGCACAACATTTCGGCCATAAACAACACCAGAGGCACCGCTATCAATAGCAATTCGAGTTCGTTCAATTAACTCCCGTGGTGTTACCTGGCCACCACCTCGAACTAGTACTGGCACGCCAGAGGCAATTTCAACCACCTGATGAAAATCACTCATTGGGGTAGTGGCATCGACTTTAATAATATCGGCCCCAAGTTCAACTGCTTGGCGCACTAGAGATGCAATCTTATTTACATCACCAACTGAGCTAGATCCCGCACCAGGCTTTGCAGTCATTACGAGTGGCTCAACCATTATCGGAATTGATGCTTTCTTACACTTTGCCACAGCTATCTGAATGTTTTGAATACATTGTTCTTGCAATCTTGAGTTTTCATCTAGATTAAGAAGGTTTAGAACTACGCAGGCAACTCTCTTATCATTTGCAAGATCTAAGGTTGCGATATTGGCAGTATCCCAAGCGTAATCAATATCCCGTGCTTCGTACACATTAGTAACATCAAGGCGAAGGGCAATTGCTACATTAGTTTTTAACTTTAATTTATTAAATATCTTTAATCCACCCGGGTTTAATTGAATTACATCAGGCTTTCCAGCCAAAATTTGGGGTAGGGCGGTCGATAAGTTTTCTATACCTTTTGCAAAGGATCGATCACCAAAAACACCCAAATCTAATGCAATATTGATACATTTTTTTGACTTAAGGTCAAACATTTTACTTCTTGAATTACTCAACTAGATCAACTCCTGCTCGCTTAGATATTACTTTGACAATTGCAGAGGCGTTTAATTCACCAAGACCAGCGTCAACACCTGCTTTGGCTAACTCTTCGGTAGTACTGGCAATAGTTACGGGGGAGTTAAAACGCTTAGCAAAAGCTTGAATTAATCGTGCATCCTTTAACATAAGCTTTAACGGAAAATTAACCTCATAATCACCTTTAATAACACCAGCACCAACACCAGCGTAGATAGGTGTTTTAAAATCTGCCACAGCAGCTACTTCAAGAACTTTACGAAGATCTAGACCAGCATTTTTTGCAAGTGATAATGCTTCACCAATTGAAACTATTTGAGATGCGACAAGAAGATTTCCAACTAACTTCATCTTCGCACCATTACCACCCTTGCCCATGTAATGCGTTGTCTCACTAAGTGGCTCTAGTACTGGCAAACTCTTCTTAAAAGTATTTTCATCGCCACCAATTACAATCCAAAGTCCGCCATCTCTGGCTTCACCTTTAGTACCAAAAATAGGTGCATCAAGAAAAGCCACATCATTTTTCTCATAAATTTTTCGCTCTTCATCACTTGTTTGCGGGTCTATAGTTGATAAATCAATAGCAATTGTTGTTGGTTTTACTTTACTAGCAAGGTTATGCCCACCAGTAATTACATCTTTAATTGCAGCATCATCAGCAAGGCAATACATGAAAAAGTCAGCATCTTTAAGCAACTCAGTTGGATCTGAGACAGTTTTAGCACCAATTTTCTCAATCTCTTTTAACTTAGCAGCGGTTCTATTCCATACAGTTACATCATGGCCGGCCTTTACTAAATTTCCCACCATGCCAGTACCCATGATGCCAAGTCCTATAAAACTAACCTTTGCCATACAAGTTACCTCTCAGAAGTTATCTAGACTTATTTGCGGCTTGTACTAATTCAATTACTCGCTTTGGATCAACTGGATTAAAGGTCTTGCCATCAATTTTCATCGCACTACCTGAGATCACACCATCTGCCATCTCTAAGGTTTTTGCAACTGTCTGAGCATTCACACCAGTATTAGCAAAAATTGGTATGTTTTTAGCGGCACTCTTTGCTTCTAATAGATCAGCTTCACTAAATGCCACACCGGCTACTGGGCCAGATATTAATATTGCATCAAATCCAAAGTACTCAGCTGCCTTAGCCCGCTGTGCCACAGTGCGCCCTTCAAGTGCTGATGCGAACTCGGGAACAATATTGGTAAAGAGTGCAATTTGATCTGCTTTTAATCTTGTGCGAGCTTGAGCAACTAAGGCTGGATCTGGACTTAGAAAACCCATTTCACTGGCAAAAGAGCCACACATTACTTCGCGCACAAATGAAGCACCGCAACCGGCTGCAGCTTCAATCGATGCAATTGGATCCCACAACAGGTTTACACCATAGGGAATTTTAATTTGATCATAAACTGCGCCTACTAAAAAAGTAGTCCAAGTGCCAACCTCTGAACTTAATTTTGTGGTGTATGGAAGATCTGATTCATTGCAGAATAAAAGACCATCTATACCGCCATCTTGTAACGCTTTAATATCTGCCTTAACTGCAGTGATAATTGATTTTAAATCTGGGTTTGATTTTGCTTGCGGCTGTCCGGGTGAGGCAGGTAGGTGCACCATGCCAATAATGGGTTTTTTTGCTTTAAATATCTTATCTAGTGGGATGGCCATCAATTACCTTTCGTGAAAGAGAATTATAACATGAAAAAATAGTTCAAATTTACAACAGTTACGCTAAAACATTTTGGATTAGCAATGAAATCTAGTAATACTTCTACTAAATTTAAATACCTGATTTTGCGTTTTCACCACCAAATAGTGCACGGCCTTGATAAACAGTTAATGGATTAGCTAAGAGATCATCTAGCATCCCTAAGAATACCTTCACATGAGCTGTTTCAAGATGTGATTTAAATGCGGCTTCATTTTCATACACTTCAATATTCATAAATACACCAGGACGATCAATTAGTTCATGAACGGCGTAACTTTTCACACCAGACTCTTGCCAAGAAGCGCTAGCGCCATTATGTAGTTGTTTGCGTAATTCATCTGCTTTGCCTGCCTTGGCCTCAAATATCGCAGTTACAATCATGATTCTCCTATCAAGTTTAATTTAACCCTGTTGAAGTTAAAGTCTTTCACTTAATTAGCAGAAATTCAATACTTTATTAGCGCTTACTTGCAATATTTAGTTGATCAACCTGCTCTTTAGACAAGTTAATAATTTGAATAATCTCATCTAGCTGTTCAACTGTTCTAGCACTTGCGATTGGTGTGCTAACCGCATTATTTGACCTTAGCCATGCCAAGGCAATTGCAGCAACTGCAACTTTATGTTCACTTGCAATCTCATCTAGGACAGTTAGGGTCGCAAGGCCAACCTGATCTAAATATTCACTAGCTGATATTGATCTAACTGAATTAACTCTATTCACACCTCGATATTTTCCAGTTAAAAATCCTTTAGCCAAGCCATAAAAAGGAAGTGCTGAGAGATGATGCTTTAACACAATCTGTGCTTGCTCTGATTCAAATGGATCTCGCACCATCAGGTTGTAGTGATCTTGTAGCGCAATGTAGGAGGCTAAGTTATTTTGCTTAGATATCAAAAGTGCTTGATCAAATCTTTCTGCCTTATGTTGAGATGCAGCAATATATCGAATTTTTCCTTCTTTAATTAATTCAGTATAGGAAGCTAATGTGTCTATTGTTGGAACTACCAAGTCATCCTCATGCGAGTAGTAGATATCAACATAATCAGTTTGAAGCCTTGCAAGTGAATCATTTAGTGCCGCATTAATATTTTCTGGTGATAATCCACGCCTAGTTGAAAGTTTGGCAACTTTTGTAGCTAAGACAATTTTGTCTCTATTTCCTCGGGCCTTCATCCATTTACCAATTATGGTTTCAGATTCACCACCTGTATTGCCTTCCTTCCACTGTGAGTAATTATCTGCAGTATCAAGAAAATTACCACCATGAGCAACGTATGCATCTAGGACTTTAAAAGATTGCTCTTCATCAGCGCTCCAACCAAACACATTTGTGCCCAAACACAACGGATGCACAGATAGTTTTGTCTCAGGAAGAGTAATCATTGAGTGATATACCTAAACTTTAAAACTTAGGCAGGTGGTATTAAAGTGTTGGCAAAGATCTGCCAAGAAAGAGCTGACTTTGCCACCAAAGACAAGGTGATGTAGGTAGCCTCACCACGAAGGTAATCACTCCACTTACCAACCTTTTTGTATTGCAGAAATTGCACAAGTGCAAATGAGTTAAAGAACAAAAATATTGTCAGCACAATTACATATACAAATGCTGGTGCTTTAGTCTCACCGGCCCCGCCTATGCCAAAGACATAAAAACAAAGCGCGATCCAGGGCACAATTCCGGTAATACACCCAAAGATATATGGCAGCCAACCACCATTTCCTGGGCTCTCATACTTCTCTTGCAGCCAGCCAAATAAAATCATTGATGCATTAACACCAAAGATAGAGATAATTGCAGTTATATCGGCAACTCCAGTTACCTGAGCAATTAAAACAATCATTACCGATGAGCTAATTGAGTACTCAACCCAACGGAAGTAATTACGTTTTAACGCCAAGCCTGCGGCATATCTTGGGTAAAACTTGCCACTTGCAACTAAGAAGTGGAAAAAGGCAGAAAGACCTAAAAATATAGCAACGGTTAAACCAATTGGAGTTTCAAATAATGTAACTGGGGGAGCATATGTGCTTCCTGGTGGGCCAGACATGTAGGTAGCATTTATTGGAAGTGAGAAGTCACTACTTAGGGCTAGTACCGCCGCCATTTGAGCTAGGTGTAATACACCAGCATAGATATTTGTTTTACGTAATCTTTCAACTGTTAATGGTTTACTCATCTTGAAAGCATACCTGTCGCGCTCTTTAAAACCCCTCTAATAAAGCTTGATTTGATAAATACCACACCCACAAACTTAGATTTTAAACTGTGGATAATAAAGTTCACCTACTGTATTAATTTAATACCCTCACGCCCACTTATTGAATTAAATGGGATTGGTAGTGGCGATAGTTGACAGATAATTTTGTGGCGCATAATATAGCCTCTGTTCAGATCAGATTTACCCAATCAGCAAGAAAGCATCGCATTGGTAAGCAACGAGCACTGTATGTGCTTGAGCATTATCAAGTGATGCAAGTAGTAGATGATCAAAGCCTAGATCAGAGATTTCGCTGGGTGGGATTTGATGATCAAGGCCTTGAGCTTGAAATTATTGCGGTGGCAACACCAAAATATTTATTAGTTATTCATGTAATGCCTTATAGATTTAGGAGAAAGTGATGCCAACTTCACCTCGTTATCACCTAGGTGATGATGTAAATCTTAAGAAAGAGGTTGTTAAAGATTTAGCTGGTCGCAGGATCACCCAGCGACGTGTGAAAAGGATCGTTAAAGAGGTAAGACAAAAAACTGCAGGCCGGCCATCTCTTACAAAACCAAATGTAACCTCACCTGAGGTAAAGGCACGGGTACCGATCAAATTAAAACGAGCATTAGATAAAAGAGCTGCTCAAAGTGGCCTGAGCCCATCAGCATTAATAAGAGCTGCCTTGGAGAGGTATCTGCTGTGATAAAAAAATTCTTTCAGGTTTTACTTGGTATTTTTCTCACCTCAGCAGGTAGTTCCCACCTTGACTCAAATCGCACAGAGTTTTTAGCCCAGGTACCAACCTGGCTGCCGCTAGATGAAGATTTTGTAGTTATCGCCTCAGGTTTAGTTGAGATCACGCTAGGTGTTTTACTTATTACCACTGTATTTGTATTTAAAAAGTATCGCAGGCAGGTAGGGCTTATAACTGCCATATTTTTTATTCTTATTTTCCCTGGCAATATCAACCAGTATGTAAATCAGATAGATGCCTTTGGGCTAGATACTGATACCAAGCGATTAATCCGGCTCTTTTTTCAACTGCCACTAGTTATCTGGGCACTGTGGAGTACAAATGTTATTAGGCTCACAAAAAAATCAACCAAGGCTTAAGTTTTCTCTCAGTTAGGAATGGTATTTTTTACTTTATGAAAATTAGCAAAAAAAGTGCCGCAGTACTCACCGTACTCTTAGTAATTACCTCTGGCTTTTTTGCATACGCACTACTTTCACCAAATGAATCAAATCAAATGAATTCAATGGATCACGGCGGCTCACATTCAACTACAGCAGGTAAGAATCTCTCAGCAGATGACGCCATGTTTTTGCAAATGATGATTCCACATCATCAGCAAGCGGTGATTATCTCTGAGTACGCACTTACAAACTCAAAAAATGAGCAGATACTTAGCATTGCTAATAAAATTAAGGCTGATCAAGCAAATGAAATCGCTCAAATGAGTAAGTGGCTTTCAGATGATGGCCTTGGAACAGATCCTGGCCACTCAATGTCTGCTATGGCTGGAATGCTAAGTTCAGATCAATTAGCTACTCTTAAAAAAAGTAAAGGTTCATCCTTTGATACTTTATTTTTAAATAATATGATTGAGCATCACAAAGGCGCTTTGCAAATGGTTGCAATGATTGAAAATAGTAAGATTGCAGCATTAAGAGATTTTGCGGTATCAATTACTAAAGCCCAGCAAGCTGAGATAGATCAGATGCGGCAAATTTTAGGAAATTAATAGCTTTAATCTCGCGCTCATCTCTTTAACTCCTAATTTATCCTCCTGCTTAAAACTACTACTGCAGATAACGCAGCGTATTTGCCACTGCCACCAAGAGGTATCGTCATAACCTAATTTATATGTGGTTACAAAAACTTTTGCTGGCAAGATTCTACAAAACTGACATCTACGAGGCGTGATTAATTCATTTACAACCTGTGTTTCAGCCCGATAGCCCCTGGCATACTTAAATCCCACCCCATATAGATCAACATCTAATAAAAAAGCACCTGGATTAATTGAGCCCTCAAACTTAGCCTCAGTGAGATCACTATATGCATAAAAGCCGCACTCACAATCTGCCACCGGTGGCACATGCTCTTTATTAATACTGCACTTAGCAGAGGCATCAGAAAGATATGTGTCACCTGTTAATCCAGTAAGAGTTGGGGGACGTCCAGAAATCATTGCCAATTTATATCCATGCATACGTTCACTAGGTAAATCAAAAGCATGCTCGTAATTTAATTTACTATGTGACTTACTATTTTTAAGGCCAGCCTTATCACTAGCTCTGCCAACTGTAATAAAGCCAATAATAAACACAAGTGGGACTACGCCTACAAACAAATACAAAGCGGTAATGATTACATTTTGTGAGATAAGTGGATCCTCTTGATCACTAAAGGCTCCTAGTAGGTAGGCAAGAGTTAGCACGCCAAGTGCGATCAGGGGATAGATACGAATTAATCTAATTAAGCTGCGACGATTTTGGGTGTAATCCATAAAAGCAATTAAACACCTACTTATGCTTCTTCGGCAGGTGATCTAGATCTACCTCACCTTCATTTACATCAGCAAATCTAATACGTAAGATTGCCCTACTAGGTGAGGATTTAATATGGCTGAGATCGGTGAACCAGATCGCGTGGTTAGGCGTGAGCGCGAGCCGCTAATCTCACCAGCACTTCCTGTGCCAACTCCTGAGCTTGAGCCTGCTAAGTAATTTTTTTAATAAATCTAGATAAACCCCTTACAAATAAAGATTTCCGATTTGAGGCAATTAATTTGTAGCCGGCGGCGCCAATTGGCCCAGATGCGTTAAGAATAAAAGCGCTTACCTTATTACCTCGGGCGTTAAGCAAAAATATAACGGCGCTAATTCCAGCATATTTTCTTGAGTCACTAATAGCGTATACCTGCTTTTCACACTCAGTAAGGGTTAGCCCATATTGAGCAAGGGGAGCACTTTGATAACTAAGGGCGTTAAAGCTAAGTTTTTTCTCTAGCCAATTTATGCTGTTACGACACAATTGACAATTG